>AUXO016503394.1_pt1 | contig 14582 bp, 13 predicted proteins | sample 768731 | NCBI WGS metagenome assembly AUXO01 (sample SAMN02715735, study PRJNA202380) | gut metagenome | biome: sheep rumen | host: Ovis aries | place: New Zealand: Palmerston North | reverse complement strand
GGACTGGAATGCGGGAATGTTTTACATTGTTTTTGAGAATGCCAAAGAGGCAGAGCAATGCAGAAAACTGCTTAATGCAAGCGGGGTGCAGGCCCTGGCACATTATGGCGCACTAAGTGATTCTGCATTTGGAAAGACGATGGAGTATGAAGGAGAACATAGGGCAGCTGAGTTTGATAAGAGAATGGTCAGACTTCCGATGCACTGTAATCTGACTGCGCGCAATGTGCGCGACATCTGCGCACTGATTCGGCAGCTCTGCACATCTTTTCAGGAAATAAAGGATTAACGATGAAGACAGCTTATCTGCTTCTGGTTCATGAGTTTCCTCATAACACGAAGCAGCTGATTCGGTTTCTGCTGACTGATCCGGAAGCGGAAGTATTTATCCATATTGATCGAAGGACGCCTGCGAGCGACTTCTTTATAGAAGATACGAGGGTGCACTATCTGAAACGAAGATATGCGATCTGCTGGGGCGGTTTTCGCATGATCCGTGCCACAATGGATCTGATAAGCGAGGCGGGTAAGAGCAGTCCGTCTTATTACTGTCTTTTGAGCGGAAGGGACATGGTATTGCATCATCCGAAGCTGTGGAATGACCGACTGGAACGATCATATCCCCGCAGTTTCATAAAAGGCGGCAGGATTGAAGATGTCTGGACAAAAAAAGGCCTTGATCGTGTTCATTATCATTTCTTCTACATTTTTCACAGCAGAAAGCTGGCATACCTCCAGAACCGTGCGGTGAGACGGATCGGGCACTTTTTGGGCGTCAAACGGAAGATGCCGTATGATCTGGTTCCGTACTGCGGCTCTCAGTGGTGGTGTATCAGCGATAAACATATGCAGTACATTTGGAAATATCTGAAAACACACCCCAAGTATTGGAATTTTTACAAGACAGTCGGAATTCCCGACGAGCAGTTTTTTCACACTATTTTGATGAACAGCTCATATTCGGGAGAATTAATCAACGAATCGCAGACATATGTTGAATGGGACCATGGGTTCAATGTTGAGTTTGGAGCAGAAGACATTCCGAGGTTAACAGGGACAGGCAGCGCCTTTGTCCGGAAGATTAAAACGGATGACCGGTCATTTGGAAATGAAATGATAAAGTATATACTTCGGGAGGAAAAGAATGGCCAATATAATGCTGACGGAAAAATGTAATCTCAGATGTCCATACTGCTTCGCAGATGATTTTGTCTGCGACAGAGGAAAAGAGATTCCGTTTGAAGAGCTGAAAAGAGTGATTCTCAGAATTGTTCGCGAGAGCCCTGCGAGAAAGGTGGGACTAATAGGCGGAGAACCGACACTGTATTCAAAATTCCGGGAGACACTGGAGTTTATGGAACAGTCAGAAGAGATTCGTCACATTGTAATCTTTACGAACGGGATCTTGCTGAATCAATTTGCGGACAGTATACGCTCCGACAAGCCGGTTTTTCTGATCAACTGTAATTCGCCGCAAACCATCGGGAACAGTAATTTCCGAAGGATGGAGCAGAGTATTGAAATGCTTGTACGCGATAAGAGGCTGATCAATAACACCATGCTCGGCCTCAATGTCTATAAGAAAGATCAGGATTTTGACTTCTTCATTAAACTGCTGAAAGACTATTGCTTCCGATATGCCAGGATCTCACTGGTGGTTCCTCACAATATGGAACAATACGACAGCGCCAAGCAGTATCAAAGAGAGTTTAAGTCCACGCTCCTCCGGCTGTTCAGGCAGCTTTCGGAAATCGAGGTGGTGCCCAACTATGACTGCAACAAAGTCCCTGCTTCCATCTGGACGTCTGATGAACAGACGGAAATCCGTGAAATGTTCGGAGAGCGCATTAAGCGATCCAATATTTTGCATCCGGCGCAGAAATGCAGTCCTACATTGGATATTGACACGCAGCTGAACGTATTCAGGTGCTTTGGCTTTTCGGACGGACAAAAAGTAAAATTGGATGAGTTTGAATCGCTAAATCAGATCAAAGCATACTTTGTTGAAAATATAGATAAAAACGTATTGAGATGCCATGAAGAATGTGAAGCCGGATGCCTGCGCTTTGGAGTGAACAGACATGTTATCTGTGAATAGCTTTTGGAAAAACAATATAGCACAGTGTATACGTTTTGCTAAAGAGCAGGGACATCCGTTAAGCCGGTGGCACATAGTACAGCTTTTAACCGGCAGCAGGGTTGAGATTCCTTTTGTCGAATATGCTGTCACAACGCGCTGCACGCTTAAATGCCGTAAATGTTCCAATCTGATTCCTTATATGGACCGAAGAGCGGATCTACCTTTGGATACGGTCAATAAAGAAATCTATCGGCTTCTTAAATGCACGGACTATATTTACAGATTCAAGGTACATGGGGGAGAACCTTTTTTGTATCCCGCGCTGGCAGAGCTTCTGGAGGAATTGACAGCTCAGGGAAAAATCGGAGAGATCAGGATTTCCACAAACGGAACAGTGGTGCCCGGACAGAGAGTTATGGACGCGATGAAGAATCCGAAGATTCTGGTCTTTGTCAGCGGATACCCTGAGCGTCTGGCACCTGCCAGAGATGAGCTCCTGAAGACGCTTGAAAACAACAAGATCCGCTTTCGAAACCTGAAGGAACAGAAGTGGAGTGATACGGGAGATTTTTCCCTTCGAAATAACAGCGAGGAGTTCTTGCGCCAAAAAATCGAAACCTGTTATATGGCCAATAGCAAAGCACTTTCAGGCAGCCGGTTTTATATATGCTCCCGGAGTGCAAACGGAAGTAAGCTGGGATTATTTGAGGAAAATGTATTTGTGGATCTGAAGCAAAACAGGAACCGGGTCCGCAGAGAACTGCGGAATATATACAGAAGATATGACTTCAACGGATGCAGATATTGTGACGCTGTGAATGATGAGAATATCATTGAGCCGGCAGAGCAGATTGGATGAAAGGATTCGTATTGGAACGATATGAAAATACTATCCCCTATTGATCACGCACAGGAGCTGGAAGCATTATATCGCGCAGGGGCAGGAGAGGTATACTGCGGGTATGTCCCTTCCTACTGGACAGAGGCTTTTAATCACGCGCTCGGCGACAAACTGGACTTTTATCAAGTAGGAATAAACAAGCGGGATGTGCGAAATTGTAATTTGACATCGCTTGAAGAACTCAGGCTTCTTTGCGAGGGATGCCATCGACTTGGTATGGAGTTGTTTCTGACGGTGAACGCCGCTTTTTACCCGGGCATGGCGTATGAACTGCTGGATCGATATCTGAACGAAGTTACAGCGGTCGGGGTAGAGAATGTCATAGTCAATGATCTCGGTATGATGCAGTGGATGAAAGAACGCTTTCCTTCCCTGAAACTGACTGTGAGCTGCCTTGCCCAAATGACGAATTCATATGCCGTGAATTTTTATCGGCAATTCTCTCTCAGGAGGATTGTATTTCCCAGGCATATGACAATCGGAGAGATCACGGAAACGGCGTCGCAGCATCCGGATTTGGAATTTGAGTATTTTCTGCTCAGTGATAAGTGTATCTATGATGACGGGTTCTGCAGGTGCCAGCATGACTTGGGAACATTTTGCCTGGATTCCTTTCAGAAAGGATATTATCGCAAAGGACACAGTGACATGTCCCAGGAAGATATCTTCAAACTTGAGCATAATGATGCGGCCTTCACTGCGTGGTCCAATAAAAAACAGCAGGGGTATACAGGGGAACGGACATTTTACAACCTGGGCTGCTCAGTATGTTCGCTGGTCGAATGTTTAAAGCATCCGAACATCAACTCGCTGAAGATTGTCGGAAGGGGGAAAACGACTGCAATCAAGTGTAAACTGGTCGAAACGGCCTCAAAGGCAATCACACTGGCCGAAGCGGGGGCCGGCGTGGCGGATCTGCGTCTCTTTATGCGCCGCGAATTTCCGGACAATAAAGAGATGTGCACATCAAATTTACATTGTATAGTCAAGGGAGAGTGAGCAATGGAATATGCGATTGCCGTGGAGCGCTGGAAGGATCTGGAGACTTATTATGGCAGATGGGAAGAGGCAGCGGCGGCGAACACGCCTATGGATCGAATGCTCAGGGACATTTATAAACCTGTTTTCAGCGTCCTGAGTACTGAGAAAATCGAATATCTCTATTTCGGAGCTTCATTTTGTGAATTGAAAATTCCAACGCCGGATGAGCTGAAGAACTGTCTGCGGTTCTGTGAGAGCAGAGACTTGAAACCTGTTCTGGTCACGCCACCGGTAACGGATTGGGGGATCGCGAAAATCCGTAAACTTCTGCAGTGTATTTCGGAGATGGGAGCAGACTGCGAGTTGGTGATCAATGACCCGGGGATCCTTATGCTGGCACAGGAAATGCATTTTTCGGGGAAATTATGGCTCGGAAGAATGATGGATTGTACGATTCATGATTCCAGAATAACCTCCCGTGAGAAAAGAGAATACTATTCCGCAAAGGGATATGAATATATGAGAAATACCGCGGCAACAGCGGCTCCTTATGCTGCACTCATGGAAAAGTCCGGGGTGACAGGTATCAATGTTGACTATTCTTCCGAAGGCCGGGTCGTTCCTGACCGGATTCAAAGCGCATTGGTCTATCCGACAGAGTTTATTACAACAGGAAGAATGTGCTGGTACAGAATCGCCGGACAATCAGAGGAAGACAGATACAGTTTGGGTCAGGTTTGCCAAAAGAAATGTCTTACTGACAAAATATTGCTCTGGAAGGGCATTAATTATCTAAAATTTGATGAAAATGGGAGACGCGTCAGAAATTACGAGTTATTGAGAAAAGGGAATACAGTATTTCACTGTCATAGGGCTGCGGACCTACAAACTGTACTGGAAAAAGAGTATAATAATTGGCAGAGAGTAATCTTTGATCTTAATGTGCTGTTTTGACAGGAACCCGGTGCGAAAGAAACTATGGGAAAGAAGTCGGGAATCTCTGTTGTCATCATCACTTACAACAGAGAAAAAGAGTTGGAACGTGCTGTGAGAAGCTGTTTGACTCAGGTTGAAGGGTTATATGAGATCATCGTAATCGACCAGGGAAAAACAGATCAGACAGCTTTGTTCGCTCGGATCGCGGAGGAATCCGGAATTGTCAGGATCCGATATATACGGACGGGCGAAAATCTGGGGGTATCCGGCGGCCGAAATCGCGGATTTGCGCTGGCGGAACAGGATTATGTTCTTTTCCTGGATGATGACGCGGTGATCGGACGTCCCATTTCGTTTGGATCCTGCGACAGACTCTTCCGGGAAAATCCTTCCATCGCAGTTCTTTGCGCCAATGTATATGTTCCGGTCTATGATTTGTATATGGTGCCCAGAAGAAAGTCAAATTCTGAGGCGTTGTTCTTTATCGGAGCAGGACATATTCTCTGCCGGTCAAGAGTGAGGAAAAAAAGACTGTACCCGGAAGCCTTAAGATACGGACATGAGGATCTTCTTCTGTCGCTTCAGCTGTATCAGCGTGACCGATTTATATACTTCTGGGATGATTTTTATGTGGAACATTTCCCTTCAACGGAAAGAATGGATTTCAGTGAAGAAAAAAGGAATGGAATCATAAACAAATACCTTGTGAAGCAAAGAATGTTTCCAATCATCTGCACCCCGATCTTTCTGTTCGTCTTGTTCAGGAGAACCGTTGTATTCTGGAAGGGAGACTTTAAGAATATTACAAAAACACTGGGAATGACAATCGAAAGAGGGCGCAGACTGGACCCCATGGATCGACTTTCTCTGGCGCAGGCCGGGAAGCTGCTGGAAGATTATGGTTATGATTTCCTGTGGGAAATATCTCATAATAATAAAGACAGAAAGGAGGAAAAAAATGGGAACAGAGATGAACAGGAATCTCGAGATCGAGACATCCGAAAACATTGAGCAGACCATTCAGGATGAGACCAATGTGGCTCTTGATCTTGCGTATTATGCAACAGACTGATTGCGCCGGCCAATGACATAGCAAAAGAATTCAAGTGGTTTTGCCGTTGCAAAGCCACTTGAATTTGTTTCGAGGTGAATTTATGGAAAAATTTATACAGCGGGATCTGTTTGCGATGATCAATGAGAAATCCGTAAAAAAGGGAGAACCCGTGAGGTTTCTTCATAATACGGATGAAGAGGGAAGGATCAGAAACAGTAATGAAATGGCGGAGTACTATAAGCCTGTGATCAGAGAGGTGATTGATGAAGCGTGCTCCGGCGGCGAGATTCCGCTCTTCGGCAATATTATGCTCAGCACATGCAACAAGTGCAATGGATCCTGCAGCTTTTGCGCTGCAAGTAATCGATATAATCGTTTCAGTAAAATACTCATGTCCGATGAACTGGTAAGTAAGATTATCTCGGAATTAGAAGAGATCGACTATAAGGGACGAATCACCATGCAGGGGCTGAATGAACCGCTGCTGGATGATCGGATGTGCACGATTATTGAAGAAATCCACACAAGAATAAGAAATGCGAGAATCCATATAATAACCAACGGAACACTGTTGAACTGCGAAAAACTGTCCAGAATCTATCCGTGTGTAAAAAAAATACACATCGATAATTACAGCGAAGAGATACGCCCTGAACTGCAGAAATGTCTTGCTTTCGTAAAACAGGAGGAAGACGGAGGCAGAAAGCTTGTGTTTTCAATGCGCAGGCAGCAGGAGATCCTGGCGCAGTTCGGCGAGAACGAATGCGGTCGGACTAAAACGCCGGGAATTGATTGCGGCTGCATACTTCCTTACAATACGATCGCTGTACAGGCAAACGGGAAGGTAAGCCTGTGTATGGCGGATATTGCGCAGAACTATATAGTCGGAGACCTTGAAAAGAACACGCTGACCGAAATCTGGTACGGGGAGAAGATGGCGGGTTACCGCAGGATGCTGAGAACGGGACGTAAAAATCTTCCTTTATGCCGGGCTTGTGATATGTTCTGTTTCTGACTTTGAATGATAAATACGCGGAGAGATTCAATGCTGGATGATTATGTAGAAGAATGCCTCAGATTATATAAAAAATATAGCATCGTCGATCCGTCATGTGCGGATGCGAAGGAGTATGAAGAGAAAATACGGTCAGGACAGCTTGTAGACATCCCTTTTGTGGAGATGGCGGTGACTACAGTCTGTAATCTGCGATGCAAGGGCTGCTCAAATCTGATCCCCGAACAAAGCAGAAAGGAACATTTTGATCTCGATGAGTGTATTGCGAATCTGAACAGGCTTTTGCAGCATGTAAACCGAATCTATCGCCTGAAAGTTCACGGAGGAGAACCGCTGCTTTATCCCTATTTGGGAGATTTTCTGCAATATGCGCTTGAAAAGGACAACATAGTAAATGTCCGTATTTCTACCAACGGAACAGTAATACCGAATCCGAATACTCTTGCTGTAATGAAAAATCGGAAGTTTGTGCTTCATATCAGCGGATATCCGTTTGTGAGAAGCCGGGCAGATGAACTGATCGATATTTTGAAGAAGGAGAATATCGCATATTATTATATGTCGGATCAAACCTGGTCTGACCTGGGAAATCCTTATATAAAACGAGAGCGGTCAACGGAAGAAACCATTTCCATGATCAGAAAATGCAACATGAGGAAATGTACCGCTTATTTCAGAGGAAAGATATATCCGTGTTCGTTTGCTTCCGGAAGAGCAGAGATAACCGGTGATCTGACAGATGCAATGGAGATCCGTTCCGGAACGGACCTTTATGATTTTTATGCAAAACAGCACTTTATGAGCTGTGATTTCTGCGACGGCGTTCTGGAAGGACGAAACTGTATTGCGGCAGGCGAACAGATTGCGGGGAAGGATAAATATGAATGATCCGGAAATTGTTTACTACAACGGACTGACATGTCTGGACAGCTGTCTGACAACGGTTCTTCTTGATCGGGGAATCGATCCGACTTTGTATTTCGGAACGCTTTGGGAAATCCGATGGAATGAGAATAAGAATCTGGTCGGTGAACGATTAAGAGCAGAGCACATCTTCTGGAATAAAATGCAGAAGTATCTGAAAGGAGAACTCTGTGTTATTGAACAATTTGATCCGGAACAGTGGTCTTTTGGTATAAACAGCTGTTATTCGATATTCAAGATTGACGCATTTTATTGCCACTGGCACAGAAATTATCATAAAGAGCACGCGGACCACTATTGTCTGTATTACCGAAGCGGAGAAGAAGTGGATGTAGTGGATCCTATGATGAGCACAACTCTTCAGAAAATCTCTTTTTCGAACTTAAGGAAAGGATTTATTCAGGAACTCAGACTTAATGCAGGCAATATTTTGCTGCCTGACAGAAAAGAGATTGACAGAGAAATAAGGGATATCTGCGATGTAAATGAACAGAACCTGAAAAAAATGTATGAGATGGCGATAAACATGGATCTTCAGAAAGAGTTTTTCGGGATTAAAGAAGGAAGATACGAGGTCCCTCTTTATCGTTCGCTCTGGACTGTAATGTATGGTTATCAGCTGTTTGAAAGATATGTCCAAAGATATATGCATGATGAGGGGCTTGAACATATTCTGGAAGAGATCTTCGAGAATTGGAAGCTGTGGCGCAGTGAACTGCTGGAAAGATACATGCGGGGGGAGCATACCGGAGATCTGGAACTGCTGCGTCGGATCATCGGTCTGCAAAAGAAATTGAGTACAGAGATCGGGAAGCGTGACCTGATCGGCTCGGCGCAGTCCGGTGAAAGTCAGGAAAAAAGTCCGGAAGCAGAGACGTTTTCTGATTCGGACGGAGATCTTCTTCAAGCGGAACAAGTGATCATACGATACATTCACGAAAACATTGAACGCCTCAGAGACAAACCGATCTCAGAGAACGACAGACTGGACAGAGAAGGTCTGGCGCTGGATTCGCTGGAAATAGTTATTATGATAGCGAGACTATGCGATGCGTTTAAAGTCACAGGATCTTTCGATGCATTATTCGAACTGAGAACAATCCGGGAGATGGCCGGTTTTTTCGTGAAGGAAAACAGAGATGGTAAAGTATAGCGTCATTGTACCTGCCTATTGTGCGGAACCTTTCGTCGGGCAGATCAGAAAGATGGTCGAAAACAGCCAAAGTCTGAAAGACTGCCTGGAAATCATTTTGGTTGATGACGGTTCCACCGACAATACGTGGCAGCTATTTCGATGTCTGGCCGAAAAATACGAACATGTCAAAATACTGCACCAAGACAATTCCGGCGTTTCGGCAGCGCGAAATGCGGGACTGGAGGCCTCCGCAGGAGCATATATTATTTTTGCGGATGCAGATGACGTGCTGAACCTGGCAGAGCTGATTCATTATCTTCAGGGAGCAGATCTGCCTGATTTGCTGATTCTGTCTTTTGACAATGCTGCAGATCCGGCTTGCGGGCAGTCCCATCGTGCGGAGACAATCAAACTGTCTGTGCGTAATCTCAGAGAGGTATTTCCGGAAAGATATAAGACATTTGCCGGGCCTGTCTGGAATAAAGTGTATTCCAGAAGTGTTATGGATACTCATCACATAAGATTTGTAGATGAAAAGAAGGTGGGAACGGAAGATGTTCTTTTTAACCTGATGTATGTGATTCATTGCAGGAAGATCGCCATAAGCGATCAGAAGTTTTACAGATATCAGGTTAATCGCTGTTCCGTTTCGCATCAGCGCTATGAGCCGGAGACTTTGCTGAAACGCTTTGTTCATTGTGCGGATGTGCTCAGAGATTATTATAAGAGTCATGGAATTAAGATGGATGATTTTAATGTGTATTTTCTTTATCGGCAGATCCGTCTGTGCACAAAGCAGTTCAAACAGAAGAATATACAGGATGACATTATAAAAGCTGCGAAAACAATTGTATGTATGGACGGTATGACAGAAGCAGTCAGGAATGGGAGCTGGCGACAGTATCTGAAGCGGGTTGAACATATGTCGGAAGATCAAATCGCAGCAGCAACGGAAATGATGAAAGATATGATCTGAGAAAGGAAGATTGCTGACAGCTATGGAAAGAAGGAAGTATACAGATCCCAATACAGGCCGCAGCATTATTTATGGGGTCTGCGGACTTAGAAAGAACAGAAATCTCCTGATCTTTAATGCCGTCGGCAGGAAATGTACGGCCTGGCGGGAGTTCTGTGAGTTGATGAGCAGGGACTACTATATACTCTGTCTTGATATGGATGTGAATGATATCGAAACGGATTATATTAATACTCTCTGCGGCTTATATAAAGGCGTTATAGAGAAGGAAAAAATCCGGAATGCCGTGACGATTGCGTGGTGCTCCGGCTTGAAGCTGATGCTGCACATGATGGAAGCGGGAGACTATCATACAGAACAAGTAGTATGCATTTCACCCGACCTGAGTCATTTGCGCGGAAAAGAAAATGTGGTTTCGGAATACGAAAAGAATATAAAGGTCCTGGGGCAGCTGGCGAAGGCGGGAAAAGGGGACTGGCTGTTTTCGGAGTATCAGAAGGGCAGATGGGGGGAAAACCTGGATTTTGATTCTGTAAATGAGATGGCGCGCTTTTTTGACCTGTTTAATGAGATTGTCAAATATGACTATTCAGAATCTAAAAGACTGCGTGAAGAAGAATGCCTCTGCATAAACGGGAATTCCGATCCCATCTCGGGTGCCCGGAACCGTGATCTGATCAGAGAGATATTTCTTGAGCCGCAAATGCTGAATGTCGACAATGTCGGTCATCATCTGTTCCTTGAACAGCCGCTTTACCTGCGCAGTGCTGCGGATATGTTTTTCAACGGAGAAAAGCGACAGGCCTCTTGGCTGTCAAATGATCACAAACTAATCGTTGACAGCTTTCGGCATTACGCATCAGAGAACCCTTCCAAAATACTGATCGACGACAGTGTATCAACGCTGTCTTATTCGGAAGCGGATGCTCGCAGCACGCTCGTCGGCAGGCGGCTGCTTGAAAGCGGTGTGGACCGCAATATGACGGTTGTGATCTGCATAGATAAGTCATGTCGGTTAGTAGTAGTTCTGCTGGCGGCTATGAAAATTGGCGCGCCTTTTATGGTGATTAATTCCGAATTGTCTGACCTGTTCCTGTCTGAGTGCGATTTCTCAACTGTAAATCCGGTCTTTATATATGAGCAGCCCGAAAAAGGAGAGTGGCTGGAGCGATACAAATCCATATCCGTCGATGCGCTGTTGAACGGTGGTGAGAAGGAAGAAGCGGCGATTTCTCAGGATCGCCGGCTGCGTGACGTTGCGATGTACAGCCTGACGTCGGGCTCTACGGGAAGATCCAAAATGGTGCCTAATCAGCAGTTTGATTTCTGTATGCTCATGGAACACCTTGACACAGTCGAAGAGCTGCGCGCATGCAGCAGTATATATATGATGGTATCTCCGGCTTTTAATTTCGGAATGGAATCCTTGTTGTATACTTTGTACGCCGGAAAGACGCTGTACTTCAGGAAAGGGAAGTACACCATTGCCGAAGAATTCAGATACATAGCAGCTAATGGGATTGAGGTTGTATATGCGCCCGGAGAACTTATGAAGCTGGATGCTCTTGTGGGAGTAATAAGCAAAGAAAATCTGAGGTTTCTTCGCTGTATAATTGTAGGGGGATCTTCATTGGTCCTGAAAAAAGAAGTCGCGGCGCAGCTTCAGCATCATAAGATTAAACTGATTAATGATTATGGGATTTCTGAATACCTGACACTTTTTATGAATCGGGTTGAAACGATCACTGACGGCAGTACAAATATTGCTGTCGGGTATCCGATTAAGGGAGTTGAGGCATGTATTCTTGACGAGAAAGGCGAAAAGATCACAGACGCCGAACAAGAGGGAACTTTGTACATCGCAAAGGCGGATTTGAGGAGGGAAGACTATTTCCCTTCAAGAATTGAAACTGCAGAGACGGTTTTACTGGATGGCAAGCTGTTCTTTAATACGAAAGATCTGGCTTATTTTGATGCGGAAGGGAAAACTCATATTCTGGGAAGAACAGATAACTGCCTGAAGATACGAGGTAAAAGAATTTATACAGAAGAGCTGGAGAACAGGATACTCAGTTATCTTAAACTGGAGCAGATCTGTATTTTGACCGAGAAGAACGGAGGTACAGAGCTTGTAGCAGTCTATGCTTCAAAGCATCCCCTCACTGAAAATGAAATAATAAGGAAGCTGGAAGAGTATTTACCTGATTATATGATTCCGAGAATCTGGGTGGAATCTGACGCTATTTCGATGAACGTGAACTCAAAAATCGATCGCAATGAGGTTATAAAGAAGAGGAAGATCGATCGGGAGATTATCCGGTCGCTTAACATTGAGGAAATACGTGAGCATTTTGCAGGGCGCTATAAAACGTCACTGACGGATTTGGGAATCGATTCATTGGAACGAATGGCTGTACTTTGTGAAGTGGAGGAGCGCACAGGAAAGAAGATTAAATATGCGGATATTGAAACGGTTGAAGGGTTAATCAGAGTTTTAAGGCCTGTGGCGCAGAATGTGTCAGGTGATACGTCCCTGTGACACAAAATGTGTCAGGAGATACGTCCCCGTGACACATGTCAATTAAAGGAGGGGCAGAAATGAGCAGACATATTTTTATCAGCTTTACCAGCAAAGACGAAAAGACAGCCTTGAGCTTTTCAAGAATCCTTAAATTGTGTGACCCGGAAGTGTCGGTTTTCTGCTCTGCGGAGCCGGTGATCGCCCCGGGATCTTCATTTGATGTGGCAATCTATGATGCCTTGTCTCAATCTGATATTTTTATTGCTCTTTTGTCAAACGATTACTGGAGGTCAAAATATTGCATCTTCGAGATTTCTGCTGCCTATTATCAGGCAGGAAAATGGAAGAATGACCGGGATCCGGCAACGGGGCTTGTGATTTACCCGCAGGTGATTCCGCCTCTTGACAAGGACCGTGCTCTGGCCAATACGCCTATGAGCACCGTCGAGGTGGTCGACCTGACAGATGCGGAAAGGATCATGTATCTTTTGCGGCGGATCAATCCGCAAATGACAGAAGAAATGTACGAAAAGCTCAAACTCACCGTTGCAACATTTGCGGCTGAACTTCAGAAGAAAGTCCTGGCTGAATCCTCTTTGACGGAAAGTGCGAAGACGGGTGTATGGATGGAAGAGATTTCTGCTATTCATGTGGTGAAAGAAGAGCTTATGCAGCTGGCGAAGACCGGAGATGGCAGTTTCGTGGTCAATTATGACTTCACGAGTATCGGATATCAGCCCTCGTTTGCTTCGCTGGCGCTCGTATACAGAGACTATCAGAATCTGAGAGAATATCTGAAATTTGACCGGGAGGCTTCTTTTAACTGCAGGATAAAAAGTGAAAATCCTGATCTGGACAGTATTACGATTGAGTTCAAGGATGCAGATCAAAGAAAGATTGAGGAGTTTGCAATCGCACTTGAGGGTGGGGTGGCAGAAGCGGCGATCCCTATTTTGGATATGGATTCCAGGCGGTTGTCTGAGGTGTCGGAGATATGTTTTGTGGTGCACCCGAGGGTCGATGGGGTGCTTAGGAATACGATCACGATTGAGGCGATCGGAGTGGGAATGAGCGGCGAGATGCTGTTCCCGCCGATGGGGTTCTGATCAGGATACGTCCCCGTGACACAAAACCATGGCATAGAGAGGATACAGAAATGTTTTTAAAAGAAAAACTCAATCTATATAGAAAAGACGAGCTCAAGGTTTTGGCAGATAACATAGGCCTTACAAAGCTCTCCAAGCTCAAGAAAGCAGAACTTGTGGATCTTGTTGCGGCCAGGCTGCTGGATCCGGATGTGCTGTTTTACCGGCTGGCTATCTTTGACGACAAGGCAATAGAGATTTTTGAAAAAGGTATAGGCGGGTTCTATCGCTATACGGATGGAGAAAGGGAGACGGTCTGTGCTCTTGATGAAATGGATTTGGGGATAGTCGGCAGAGACAAAGCAGGAGAGAGCGTATTACTCGTCTTTGATGATGTTGCGGAAGCCTGGAAAAGGGTCAAAAGTGAGAAATTCGAAGCTTATCGGAAAAAGGCCTCTTGGGTGTGGAAGTGCCTGTACTGGACGGAAGAATTGTATGGATATACGCCAATTGAGAATTTCCTTGACGTGATCAATATCAAAAAAGAGATCCGTATGGAAGGCAATGAGCTGATAGAGATATTCGATCATTTTCCTATGGACCGGCTGTGGACGATCAGGTTTGATGATATCTTTCTTTCCACTGTTTATGCTCTAGATCCGGATGATTTGTACGATCTCAGGTGCCGTCAGCAGGACAAAGATTACTACATTCCGACTGTGGCGGAGGTGGAGGAATATTTTGACACATGTGCACTGCTGTCGACTCCCTCTTATCAGAAGATGAAGAGGTTCATGGTAATTAACCTGAATATGACTGAACAAGGGGCAGAAGACATTCTTGTTGATCTTTGGGATATGCTCTCGACGGAAGATGATCTGCACGAGAGTATTCAGTGGTTCATGGATCAAGTTGAGTTTAAAAATGAAAAGCAGGTTGAGGATGCCATGAATCTATTTATGTCGCTTGCCAAT
>AUXO016335493.1_pt1 | contig 14583 bp, 8 predicted proteins | sample 768731 | NCBI WGS metagenome assembly AUXO01 (sample SAMN02715735, study PRJNA202380) | gut metagenome | biome: sheep rumen | host: Ovis aries | place: New Zealand: Palmerston North | reverse complement strand
CATCGCCGTAGTACAGCCCTGCTGATTCCGGTACGCCTTCCAATCTCTGCGAGGTTGATCCGCTCCCCGCATTCCTTAACCCTTTCCATCTCCTGTGCTAGAATCTCTCCAAGGTCATTCTCTTTGTCCATCTTTCCTCCTTCGGCTTGTTGTCTGATCGTTTTCAAGTCTATGGATTATTGGTGGTCAGAGAAATGACCTTCTTTATTCTCTAGGTTGCCTTTGGCTATTGGTTTCGGCTCGGATTTGGCTTGTCGTGTCGTCCTCGGTTGGCGTTTTCATCCCGTCCCTAACAGAGAGAGAAAAAGCAAGCTCAAGCGAATGCACCCCCAGTTTCTTGTCCTGTGTGAAGGGGATACCGAGATAACCTATGTGAACATGTTGAGACAGAATTATCGCCTCCCTGGCTTTCCCATCCACTTCACTCTGCCTCTGTAACCTTCTTCTGTAGACTTTGTCGGCTGGCGTCAGGTACTGCTTCGTTTCCATTATGCATTGGCTGCCGCTCCCAACACACAACCCTTCATGTGTGAAGTATTCGTATTAACTCTCTGGCAATTTGCATTGCATCTTCCTGTGTGTTGTTTGCTCCAAATGTTATCCGGATTGTTCCTTCTGCATATTCAGGTGGGACATGGATTGCTTTAATAACATGCGAAACTTGAGTATTGATGGAGTTGCAGGCAGATCCGGTTGATATGCAAATGCCTTTCAAATCTAAGCGATGCAATAACATCTCGCCTTCTGCACCACGGAATGAGAGGCTAATATTTCCCGGTAAGTGCTGTTCATCTCCGTTTCTAATGAAATCGAGGTTTGACTGCTTTAATGCGGAAACCAATGTATGTTCTATTGCCCGAAGATTGCTTGTTACTCTAGAAATGTGGTCAACATTTTTTTTAAGAGCGGCAGCCATTCCTTCAATCGAGGCTATGTTCTCAGTTCCTGCTCTGTGCCCCTTTTCCTGCGAACCGCCATCAACATAGGAATGAAGATTAACTCCTTTTCGGATATATAAGAAACCGATACCTTTGGGTCCGTTGAACTTATGAGCGGAAGAGGAAAGAAAATCAATTCCTAAATCATGTACGTTGATAGGAATGTGACCGAGTGCCTGAACAGCATCCGTGTGAAAAAGGATGCCATGTGTGTGGGTAATATTTGCGAGTTCTTTTATAGGCTCAATCGTTCCAATTTCATTGTTTGCAAACATTATGGAAACAAGATAAGTATCATCAGCAATCGCTTTTTCCAAGACAGAAGGAAGAACGTAACCTTTATTATCAACAGGAAGGACTGTAACGGGAATCCCAAGCATATTCACTGAATTACAGGAGTTTAATATAGCATGATGTTCAATTTCAGAGGTGATGATTCTGTTTCGTTTTTTGTCGGCAAAAAGGGCAGACTTAATCACCCAGTTATCACTTTCGGTGCCGCCAGAAGTGAAGTATATTTCTTCCGGAGAAGCACCTATGCATGTAGCAATGGTTTCCCTAGCTGACTTCAGAGCCTTTTTTGCAGACTTGGCGAATGAATAAGACTGAGATGCATTGCCATATTCGTGCAGGAGATATGGCTTCATAGCGTCATACGCTTCAGGGCACAATTCAGTTGTAGCGGCGTTGTCGGCGTAAATCATTAGGATACGTCTCCTTATTCGAAAAGGGTACATCCCTCGTCTTTAAATTCTTCAATTTTGTCTTGAAGATCTTCAATGGTACATTCGAGATAATCTGCAAGACAGTTCATGCAATAAAAGTTAGTAATACTTCTCCCAAGTAGCTTTTTGTTGAGTCCAATAGTATTATTATCAAGATTCTTCTTCCCACATACCACACATTCGTTTTTCATTGGTTGACTTCCTTTATATGGAAGATAGGCATTTGTTTGTCTTCATTTTTATATTCTGGATCTAGAATAGAAAGTTGTCGCCAAATTATTTTGCGCATTTCAACAGCCGGTCTGAGACAGTATCGATTGAAAAGCCTTAAATCGACATCTGAGGCAGTGCGAACATTTGGAAAGAGTAATTTTAAATATGCTGTAGCAATACGCTTAACAGCTTCCGTATGACGCACATAGGCTTTGTCAGAGACATTGACGATTTCATCCACAATTGCCCGATAACTGGCATCGTCACGCAGCATGTGCATTACAGTACAGAAGTATTCCGTGTTCAAAGCCCAGCCGGATACTTTTAAATCATCGCTCATCCTTGGAATATCCCATCCTTTGATGAAACCATGTATTCTGTCTACTAAAGCACTCTCCTGGAAAAGAGAGGGCAACTCTGTAAACATACTTTTGTACTCATCCATATTATCTATAGCAATGTTGCCAAGTAAAACAATACCAGCAGAGGATTCGCCTTCATACCCACCGATATTAAAACGACCGCGTTCCATGTATCCCTGCATGATGGAGCGCATTTCATTGACATCATTAAAGGTTACAAGCTTAACCTCATCAATCGCCACATAATCTGTGCCAACAACAAATCCAGGTGTGTGGCGGCTGGTGTCATAAAACATTTTTGAGCGGGTTATTTTTCCGCCATCAGTAAGAGTTCCATATTTGCTCAAATTCCCAAATACGTAAGATTTTCCAGTTCCTTTGGGAGCCAGTTCAAGGAGATTGAGTCTCTTTTCAAGGAATGGCAGAAGTCTTGTCAGCATAGAGAGTTTCTCATTTTCGCTTTTATATCCAGATGCATTATAGTCAATGGCTCCAAGTAAGATATCAATCCATTCAGAAATATTAAATTCCGAACGAACATCTTTGTAGTAATCACGTTCGGCAACATAGGGGCAGAAGTTGGTAAACCCGGTCATTTTTATCTTGCCTGGTATTTTGGGCTTAACAGTATCGTCCGGCAGTCGGTAACCGAGTTCTATAACACCCCATGCCTCCTGGCCATTTGTGAGTTCATCCTTGTATCGCTCCCATATTGATGATTCGATGATGGTTTCTTTGTTTGTCAGGCCAAAATTTGGCAGGGAAAAGGATATTTCGCCTGTTTTAATATCAATATCAATGCTAACCTTAGTCAGGATCTTCACCCGCTCATTTTCATATATGATTCTGTTTTTGATACTGATCCATTCTTCTTTTTGGGGCAGGTATGTTTTAACAAAGTCAGTGACTTCTTCGATATCATAATCACCATTGTCATCTCCAAATTTCTTCAGCACCCAATCCCTTAAGAAGGAAGGCAGGCCAAGAGAAGAAAAGAAGTTGCTTTTCTTTAAGTCTTTGTACACTACCATATCTTCAAAACATTCACGTAACTTACTTTCCATAAAAAGCCTCCTACAGCAAGTCATTAATTTGCTGGCCTTCCCGCTTCACTATGAGAGGAAGCTGTTCTGCAATTGGGTTGTCACCGGAATAGACATCGACCGCATATTGCCCAGCTTTTCTTATATCAGGCATGTCGACACGATAATAACTGTTTCCGATAGCCACGGCATTATATTCCTTTCCATTTACTTGGACAGAAACATCTGGCTGTTCTTCAGTAATAAATATTTTGATGGCAGCCTTTTTACGATAGCTGACTAAAATTTCTGGAATTTTATCAATATCATCCATGTTCGAATCAATGGACATAATGACAACTTCAATTTTATTATTGGAGTAGGTGATGCTTATAATCGGAACGCATATTTCTTCCAGGGTAGCTCCGCCATGCACCTCGACGTTAGCCTTTCGACTTCCTTTGAATCGGTCATAGTTTGCCAAAGCCCAGTATTCACCTGCATCGGCTGCATATTCTGGTTGCTCATCTATTTCGCTTTTCCTGCAACAGCGCCCTGAGTGCTCGCCTTTCTCCGCCATTTCCCAGACATTTTCGCTGTCATGTAGCACAACAAGTCGGCTTGCCCCGTGATCAGCAATCATGAAAGCTTCCATGATTTCATCATTAAGGAGTTTTGTCTTTATTTTTCCTAATACATCTCGAATCACTTCCAGTTCTTTTATGAGATGAATTGGCAGTTTTGAATTCTTGTAGTAATCGAAGTTATATTTTCCGTGATGTTTTATGTCATCAATATCTTTAATAGATACAATTTGGTCCTCTCTCCATCCAGAGAGAAACTCCTTGTTCAGGCTGGTGATTGATGGCAACTCGCATCTGCAGACCCGTATTTTTAACCGAAGATTAAGTTGCTTACATTCTTCACGAATATAGCTTAAGTATTCTACGCCCATGGCATCCATGAAGTAGAGGAGTGCATTGTCTCTCGGAAGTTTCTCAACTAGCGAGGATCGTGGATCAAGTATCGAGTTATATTCGCGGTCTTTGGCCTGCTGGAGAACGACTTCATAGAATTTCGGAAGCAGTGTGTTTATGGCTTTCTGATATTTATAGTAATCAAAATAATTGTTCAGTAACGCATTCTTGAAATCATATGGTTCCAGATATGCATACAAATCAGGATAAACTTCCTGCAAAATCCTTAAAAGAGCAGTACGTTCAAACTCTGTTCCAAACTTGTCCAGGAACGCAAATATTTCTTCTTTTTCCTGCTGAGAGTTGTCTGTCAAGTAATAAATCTCGTTTTTTCCCTTACCAACAACGAGCTTACAAAATGCAGACAGTTCTGCAGGGGGATTCCCGATTTGCTTTAAAAGCTGTTTCCGGCTTCTGTAGCATTCCCAGAAATCTTTATCTCCAGGACTTTTCGCCAGGATACCCCTATAAATGTTTGAAGTCATTTCTTTGATGGAAGAAGAACGTTCTGCTGCATTATTTAAGCACCAGTTATTTCTAACGCCATACAGCTTTAGTCCTATATAATAAAGCCATAACCTTTCTCTGTTTCCTTGTAATAGTGAAATTTCCGGGATATGGATTTCCAGCCTTGAATGATCTCCAAATTCAGCGTCTATAGTATTATCCCACCCTGGGGTGTTTCCGAATAAAGTTAGGGCATACTGCCATTGCTTTTCTGTACCGGATTTTTCGCTTAGCTCTTTTGTCTTGGGATCTTCCATAGCCAGGACATCATATGCTTTTCGAAGATCCATGATGTTGTAAAGTGAATAAGGAAATTGCGACTTCGCTCTATTCGTTGATATGTGAATAATGGTATCGGATGAGCTTTCTATTGCTGCAGCGAAATGCTCAATCCCTTTTATAAGATGAATGTCCTTCAGCACGGGAAGGGTAGGAGAACAGAAATATATTTCCGGAACTCTTTCTTGCTCTTCATCTAACGTGACAATGCGTCTCTTCAACCGAGGGTCATGAGTTGTCAGATATTGGCTGCATTGGTAACTGATAAGTACCACGTGTGCAGATGTAGTCATCCCCAGTATTTCACGGAGTTTTGAAGAAAGTGCATGCTCTCCCTGTAACTTTAAAAAAGAGGTAAGTCCAGTTACAAAGCAGTCTTCAGTCCTGGTTTGAAGAGAATATAACAACTCATCGAATTGAGGCAGATTGTCCTTTTCACAAAACTCAGATGTAGCAACAGCTTTTTTTGTTCCTAAGCAGAAACGCGTCAATAAAGTTGCCAGACTTTTTCTGCTTTGGACGTCTACAATTAAAGGCTGAGGATTCTCTTTTGATAAGAACCTATCGATTTTTTGTATACAGTCTTCGTAATTCATCTTGTCCCTTTCAGTTGCCCTTGATGATTTCTATGCCGACGGTCATATTATCTTTTATAAGTTCTTTGAGATAACGCTTAACTTCCTCGGCATCCATTCCATCAATTTTCTCAAGAGCCTTTGCAGAGCCGCTCTGATTATACTTTGCTTCGGCCATTTGCCGTAATTTCTTATCAACTTCTGGAAGACCGAACCAATCATATGGTTTATCTGTCAATCGGCTGCTCAGATAATCCTTGACCTCATCTACATCAGTAAGCATAACTGCATAGTCTTTTATTATTGTGTTTGTGAAAATCTCATCGAGAGCTTTTTGATTATCCATTACGGAATAAAAAGAAGCTCTTTCAAGGTATTCTTTTGCTTTTGTTACGGATGCAGCGTCCGGATGGCTTCTGTTAAGCGTACCGAAAGCAGCTCGGGCAGTTGTGACTTCATTATCCGGAACAAGGCATAATACTGGCATCTTGTTTTTTTCCGACCATTCTCTTGGGGAAGATGATTGGGTCTTTTCCTCCCAGAACTTTTTGAGCTGTGAATAGCAAAGGGAACTTCGATAATCTTTTGCAGTGGAATCCACAAGATTCAGGTATGTGGATTTATCCATCGTGAAAGTTTCACCGGAGGGTATTTTCAAATAAAGTTCTCGAATTTCTTCGTCACTGAATCCATTCAAGTAGTATTCACAGATAGACTTGAACAGATTAACCTGGTTGCTGTAGAAGCTGATGAATGCCTCACCGTTTGAGGTAATCAAATCCAGAAAATGTTGTTTCTGTGTTTCATCCGATAATCTGCCACTTTGCTTTAAGTTGTAAAGAATCTCCATTAGTGGAGAGAGACTATCGAAAGATGCTTTCGCGGCAAAATATGAAATACGTATGTAATTGCATTTGTCACACCAGTCGCTTATAGTTCCTGCGAATGTTGTGTTTTTTGAAATAATTTTGTTACTTGCCGCTATGATGCGGTATTCAAGAACAACCTCCCGAATTTTTTGATTTGCAGTATCGCGATTCCACACCCAGTTCGCGGCATCAGCATCAAATTTGGTACGGACAGCATTAATATACTGCTCCTTGTCGCCAATTTCAGACGCGAGTTTTGGGAGAACTCCGTTATCAAAACTATCGAGATACTTCTTCATCCCAGCTATGCAATTTTCCGGTGTAATAAAAGCCTTTAAATCTTCGACAGCTTTTGGATTATCAAGATAGAGGCGACCTATCTGGTTCGCAATATCTGTATCCGTTCTTGAGTTTCCAGCATTTCCACTATTGGCTATTCCTCCATAGTCGTCAATCAAGGTGGAAATTACATCATGAGATGTGCTGAAGTTTTTTTCAGGGATAAGTTCCTTAAGCGTCCATATGGGGAAAAAAAACTCTTTCATCTTTTTACGGATAAATCCGCGTGTCTGTTCGGCAGAGGTGCAGGCGCTTTTGGAAACAGCGAATACATTGGCGCTATATTCGTTGAATGCCTTTTCCTCTTGTGTCAAGGTGACGATGTACTTGTCTTTATATTTTGAATTGGGAGTGATCTGAAGTTTTATGACTTCGTCGACCATTTCCTTAAGCTTATCCAATGTAAGGACGTCATTTGTCAGCCCATCGCTCCAGGAATAAGAATCATCTGTATATTCCTTTAAGACGAATCCGATAATAAATGCCGACAAATTGCATGGCATGAAACCGTAAGGGTATCCTTTTAAAAAGTCGTAGATTTCTCTAATCGATATTCTCCCAGAATTCTTAAATCCTTCGGCTATTAACTTATCGACAGCAATTTTGATCTTGGAAATCAGAATATTCGGATGCGTTTCCCAATATTTCGAATCCTCCCATGCGTCTCCCAATGCCGTTTCCAGCTTAGTCTTCGGGTTTGAAGAAGAGTAAAGCAGTTTTGTTTTTCTGTTAACACCACATTCTACTCCAAGCTTCGGATTTGATGCCATATACATGACCGAAGGAACTTTGTATATAGCTTCAAAGCACTCCGGGAATTTTTCCCTGTCTATCTCCAGCAGAATAGAACCGAGTATGTCTTTGGAGGTTGCGCGTTCTCCATCAGTTTTTTGGGTTGTGTATACGACAAACTCACCATTAGAAATACGCTCTTTCCATTTCTTTAATGATTCCTTTGCATTGCGAGAATACTGCTGTGCGAGGCTGTTGTCCTTTCCTTGTTGATGTTTAGACCTAGCCATCTCAGTGCGATATTGGGTATAAAGATCCTGCCCAAATGGAGTTAAGGTGGCATCAATAAAAATCATGTGGTAACTGCCATCTAATAAAGCCTCGCGAATTTTCTTCCCAAGAAGAGTAGCTTCAGGGTCGTCCTTTGCAAAACACACTACTGCCGGTATTTTGTCCTCAAAATCAGCTTCCATATTTCGAAGCTTGCGGATAGTGTTGTCAAAATCGCTTGATGAAACATTCCTAATTTCATAACGGAGTTTTAACGCTCCTTTTTCAATCTCGAGAGCATTTGAAACGGTCGTATTATCATTAAGCGGCTCGTTGATCAAAGCCGTAGTAGACTTACTATCGATATCTTTCATAAACTTTTCGAGTTCAGCACCACTGACTTCATTAATATAAGCATTATATTGGAATTGGCCTGCGCCTAATTCCTTTCTGAACATGACCTTATCTCTAACAAGTTTGTCTGCTAATCTGTAAGATTTCTCTTCTAGATCTGAACCTTCAAAGGCGAGATCAATGTTCTTCTCGTTTGGAATGAACATTTCGACAGAATCTGCAGCATGTTGTGAGATTGCCTGAAGAAGGAGAACTGCTTTTAAAATACGCTTTTCCTCAGAATCGAGTTCGCGATTAGCGGTGCGCTCATAGTAGTCAAGTACAGTACGTACATCGTGAGCAAGATTATCCTTTCCTTTGTCGTAAAAAAATTCCCATAACATATCTACGGTAAGCAGAGGATTGTCACTCCCCGCACTGCCTTCCGGGCCGTAGTTATCAATGAACCACTGGAATCCCTTGATTTCATCTCCACGATCGTTTTTTATAAAATCAAACATGCTCCTCTGATTAGAGTCAAATACAGAAGAGATGTGTTTGAGAAGAAGGGCAGTATAAGGATGAATGGGGAGAATTCCAAGCATCTCAGAATCCTTGATCTTAGCTGCATCACCTACAGCTTTCCTGGATTTCTTGGTGCGAGCAGCAAGATCGTCTACAGTTTCATCCCATTCTTCGATAATTGCAGGATCCTTGCTCTTTTCCATTGCAGCTCCCATAAGCTGGAATGCAATGTTCTCGGGTAGTGCTATCTGGCTGTGCGGAGACACAAAACGCCCGTTCAGTTTAATGAAGTCCTTATCGCCTTCGTGAAACAGACTGGAACTTACATGTGTAACAAGAACGAAATAGAATGGTTCTGTTTCGCTTAATTCGAGGAGTTCCTGGAATCCGGTAAGGTTTCTAGAATTATTATAGAAATATTCAGTAAACTCATCCCAGATAAAAACAATTGCCTTCAAACCGTTGATCTTAATAACCTCTTTTATCCAGTTAGAAAGATCTCCAGCTGTCATAGAAAAGGCCCGGATTTGGCGTTCACGAGCTACCTTAAATATTTTCTCCATCAATGTGTGAAGAGCTTCATTTTCATATGTACGAAGTTTCTCAACGATTGCATCTACATCATCTCCACTAAAAAGGTTTGAATAACTTCCCTTTACAAAAACGTTGAAGCTTGCCTTGTTTTCTGCGTCAGAGAGATAACGGATAATGGCCACTTTAAGAGAATCGCTACCTTTGTTTTCAATTCCAGCATTGGAAAAGGCTTTTTCTATGCTTTCCTGAACAGCCAGAACAAGATCATTATCGCCGTGAATATTAGAAGAACCATATCTATGGACGGTCAAGATTTTTCCGCTATTCTTAACGCGTTTGAAATTACTGAGTAGATCATTATCCAGATGGTATCTGTCGAAATATTCCTGGATTTCATAGTCGCTTGCGTCAAGCAATTTCTTTAATGTGAGGACAGCATGAGACTTGCCTGTCCCGTAAGCACCTTCAACCCAAATGGAGAGTTTTTGCTTCCTATCAAGAACGCCTACTGTGGTTTTGAGCAACTTCACGAATGTTTCATGCGGAAAGAACTTCTTCCACATGTCGGGATTGTCATTAATGACTTTCTCGTTTACAGCTGGGAAATAATCCGGGTCAATGTCAAAATAATGGCGGTATGTGTGATTCATCTGTTCTTCCCTCCTTAAAAAAGATTAAGTACATCGCTGGATGTTTTCTCGGCATTCAGTGTTACAGTGTCCAGATCTAGATTGAACTGTGTCGTAATGAAATCTGGATGATTGATGGAAAGGCCATTAAGTAGTTTTTCTAGGGTGTTTCTATCGAGGCCAAAAATCTCGGCTGGACTGATACCGTTACTATCAATACTGAAATCTAGCAGACGCGAAATGGTGAACTGATAATAACCACTACAGTTCTCTGCAAACTTAAAAAGAGAGTATAGAATGACGGTAGCATCTGGAGTTTGCCATTTATCGCGATAGAATGAGTTCAATTTGATTATTTCATTTCCTGATGAGTTTGTTTTCTCTACATAATCACATTTCCCAAGGCCAAGCTCTGCCCCAAAAGGTGTTTTTATCAAGAGGACTTTAAATGCATCTGATATATTCCTTTTCCCAAGTCCTTTAGTGTCATTTTTCATGACACATTCAAGCATCAATTTCAAGCGACCTGGCGTAATATTTTCATGGAATGGAATGTTTTTTATAAACCAATTAAATTCTGAGGTATAGGCCAAATTACAAAGCATAAGAGCCCAAGAAGTTTCGGAATTACTCCCAATGTCGAATAGAGTATTAGCAAAAGCATTTGCCTCATTTTTTGTGTATTTATCTTTTCCATTTAGACTGTTGTAATCTACAAGCCCAGCATCTTTTATAAAAGCTAGAAATGCATCTTTTTTCTTGTTTGCTACAAGTCCATGCCCATCAGATTCCCAGAATTTGCTGGTCCCGCGATCTTGAAAATAAAGATCAATCCATTCTTTCCTTGTACCAAAACTAAAATAACGATCAAGTCCTTTCATTTTATGTTCGCCCCCGATTACATTTCTAATTGAATTATAACGTAAGCAGTGTTCATATATATCATGACATTGATAACAATGAACACATTTATCGGAAATTACTAAACCTTCAGACATGTCGATACAATTAGAAGAACAGTTCGCTTCGCAAACTCCACAGCCTACGCAATAAATACTTTTTATTATAACGCTTCTAAAAAGAGAAACAAATTTTATGTCGTCTTTGCTCGTTCCGCAGTTAGGAAACGTTATTATTGTTCCACTTTTGGATGACTCAAAGTGTACTGCATAAACTTTTGATCGAAAACAAATAGTATAATCAGTGTTAGACAAGCGGTCTAAGTCTCCGATTGTTTTTGCCCATTCTTTCCAACTTTCATTTATGTTTTGTACAGTAATAATGGTTCTCCCTTTTTCTACCTCCACGATATGTTTGTCATGACCAAAGTTGAGTTCTCTGCCTGTTTTCCTTGTCTTCCAAAGCCCTTCATCAATAAAGCACTTCATTTCTTTAGATGAAAGGGTAGATTTTCCACTTGTTGATTTTATTATTTCTAATAAACTGTTCACCTCTTCAGGATAGCATTGAGCTTTCATATATTCATGTTTTCCTGAAGACATTGGGCATACTAAGCAACCAACTCTTGAATTTCCTTTTTTGTACGCCTCGTTTAATACCAGTCCTTGTTGGAAAACATATGAGAAAAGCTCTGCAGAATTCCAATCAAGTATAGGATGAAAACTATATTGGCCTCTTATTTTCTTTCCAAAACTAATGTCGTCATATTCACTTCGAGAAAGGCTTTCGTCTCCTCTGATTCCGGTAAAAGCCATCCCTCTAAAATTCGGATCTCCAGTATTATTTCTAAGTGCTTTTATTTGAGGCATAGATTTGTGGACACTACAGCACCATCTTAATGTCACAGCTGGCGGTCCAAATGTCTTCCAGCTATAATCTACAGGTAAAGCAGACTTTGCTCTTATAAAGTCTATTCCGTTTTCTTTGCAAAAGTCTTCAATGACTTCCATTTCCTTGTATGTATCTGGATACTCCATTCCGGTATCACCAAAGAGAACTTTAAACTTGTTATGAGGAAGAGCTCTTTGAACCAAATCAAATGTGACGATGCTATCTTTTCCTCCGCTGAATGCAACATAAAAAACATCTATCTTTGTACTATAATTAATGTAGGTGTTATATATTTTTTTTATGGTATCCTGAGCTAGGCTCTCTATAATAATGCGGTTTTTCTCGACCATGGCAGTGATATCGACAAAGCGAAGTGGTACTCCTTTTGGTTCAGGATCTTCCAGCAGAATAAGCTCTGGAGCCGTATAAACAGAGCCACCTTTTGCCTTTGCTACGGTCCGGCCACGGTATATATAATTATTTGCTTCTGCCCACATATATGGATAAGATTCATCTTTTTTGTATGTCCAGTATTTGTCGAAGCCCAAAATATCAAGCTCTTTGAAGTAAACTGGTCGGGGCTCTTTGCTAAACTTTAGAGGTGAGCTGTTCAACAAGAGCCCTCCCGTATCAGGATCCCAGTCGTATGAGTACATGTCTTTGTTATCCTTTCCCGTTTCGGATTGCACGAGCATTAATCAAAATTGATTCGATGTTTTTATACGATCGCCGGCCAATATATCCATTTTTTGCTAGATAGGTTAGGGCGGGGTCCTTTTTTAAGGAGACATTACTATCCGCAATAACTCTCGTCAGAAGTTCATCAAAATCATTTATCCTGCTTGACCGCTTCACCACAGCACCAACAACGGTTTTAATGTTGTATCCTGTGTGAAACAATTTATACTGTTCACTGTGGAATGAAAGATAGTTCTCAAGAAGATATTCATTCCAAGGATAGGAGGCATCTGGAAAAATCCCGAAATTTTGAATGTCTATTATCGGGACATAGTCCCCTGTACAGAATCTGTCGATAACAGAGTCTGTATCTTCTATATTAAACTTTACATAGTCTTTCCTTACAAATGTTTCATAGCTAATGCGGGCTGAATTTTCATACAATGCTTCAAAATAAACTACCTTTGAACCAATGCTGTCTACAAGTTGTAGCACCTCCTGCAATGAGAAATATTGCCTATTCTTTCCGAAGTTAGAAAACACATCGCTCATTGAAAGCGACTTGTCTCTGTCGCTAATGACATTTCCATCAAAAGAGAAAAGCCCATTAAACTTATATTTGAGAGCATCCCGCCAACCAATCGGAGCAAATACCGCATTTTTCTCATAAATATAAGGAAATTTTTGTTTTACTGCGTTATATAGTTCATTGCCGCTTATGAACCCATTCTTTTGAATCTCTTCATTGATAAGAGTAGCTATATCATCTAGTTCTTCGTCTGTCACATCAAAAGAATCGGCATGGAAATACTCTCCCTTGCTGTTTCGTACAAACTCGAGATTAGAGCTAAGAATAGTTTTTATGCGACCCTCTGGAATATTAGAGAGCCTTTTGCTCAACTTTTCTATCTGTAAAGGGAGAACGTTCGCTTTTAGACAATTACGGACTTCATCAATTGGATTCGTTTCATCTATGGGTTTAAGAGATAGATAGTTTTTCTCAAACACATATTTGTTGCAGGCAACGTTAGCTATGTACTGTCGAAGCATATTTGAATCATAAATTCGATAATCCAAAAATTTGTCAGAAAATTTATGGAACAATGCTTCAAAGTAGACCATAGAAGCACCTTCTTCGAATTGCATATCGATACAAGTAAACAACTCTTCTTTGATCTCATCACTTAACATGGACTCGGTTAAATAAACCCTTCCTTTATACTCGATTCCACAAGCTTTGATAATTTGCTCAATCTGATCACTTTTTTTTCCAAGAGTGTAGCCATTTACATTATCAAAGCATCTCTTAAATTTATTCATTTCGATAATGGAGCCAAGGCGAAAACCGTTCTTAAAGTTAGATAATAACGTTTTTCTATATGGTTCAGTGTCAATATCGGCAACAGGCCCCCCGTCTTGAAGGTTACTCCCATTATCACTTGAAGTATCATTCTTAACAAATTTGATAGAATAATTCTGCTTTTTATCAGCTATGTTGATGATGTCTGGAGTTATAGTTTCTTTGTATCGTTCTTGAGCAGTTTTCCCTCCTCTGCTTTTTAATATTGTTGATGTAGCGGTTTTCTTTGGCAGACTATGGGCATATTCTGAGATGAAACGCAAGACCGAGTCTATCTGGGCCATCTGAGATCTGTGGATCCAGGTAAAAAGACGGTTAGTGCGAATCATCGAGCATATGAAATCGATTATCTGAGGATTAGGATTGTTCCATATGGAATCTTTTACCAAACCTCTCCTGATTGCAAAGTCACTAATCTCTCTATAAGCCGTATTTAAATCTGTGAACTGTGAAGGCGAGACTCGTTTTGACAGCCAGTTAATAAAAGCATCACTAGTTGTTTTGTTTTTAGTCGTCGGACTCTTCATTATTATTAATCCTCGAATTGTTTTGTTTCGATGCAAATGAGTCCAGGTCAATAAGGGTCTTATCTCTTTCTAGTAAGATGTACCCCATATTGCCCCTATTTGGGTTTGTCTTTGCTCCTAAATTGTTCCTAAGAGTTTTAGATAATAGGAAGAATAGGAATAAAAAGGCATGAAACTGCTAAATCTGATTTTGAAATAGCAATTTCATTCCTAATTAATGCAATCTGTCAGTCGTGGATGTACTTCTTGACTTCCTCGACCCGTCTCGCAACTTCTTCCGGGGTCTTGGCCTCGAGGACCAGGCGGAGATAGGGCTCGGTGTTGGACTTGCGGACGTTGAACCACCAATCCTTGAAGTCGAAGCGGTAGCCATCGAAGTCCAGGACTTTGTCGGCCTT
>AUXO018506654.1_pt1 | contig 14586 bp, 11 predicted proteins | sample 768731 | NCBI WGS metagenome assembly AUXO01 (sample SAMN02715735, study PRJNA202380) | gut metagenome | biome: sheep rumen | host: Ovis aries | place: New Zealand: Palmerston North | reverse complement strand
AAGAGAAAAGGCTATTAAAGACGAAGCCTATCTCAAAGGTCAACTCGAAGCAACAAAGGTTAACCCTTATACAAACGAGCCAATCGACGACGAATATGACCTAAAAATCTTAAAAGTCCAAAAAGAACTCGAGAAAGAGGGAAAAGACCCAATCGCTGATTTACCTAAACGTTTAGCACAACTAAATCGTAGCGCGGATTTAGAGGCTAAAAAGGAAGAATCCGCAAGAAAAGAGCGCGAAGACGCCATCGATAACGATATTAAGGATTTCAAATCCAAATATCCTAAAGTTGACATCTTCAAATTGCTCAATGACCAAGACTTCAAAGACTATTCAGATGGTCGATTAGGAGTCAAAGGTGGCAAATCCCTTGCCCAAATATACGAAGATTTTGAAAGATTCAAATCAAAGTATACCAAAAAAGAAGAGGAGAGCCATAAGGCTCCTCCAAGTCCAAACGGTGGGCGTAAAACTGAAAAAACTTCTTACTCTGAAATGTCAGAGGAGCAAAGGATAGCCGAACTAAAGAGACAAGGACTAATTTAGTAAGCCTTGTCGAAAGGAGGGCAAACTATGCCAGTCAAAAACCAAACATTAGGCGAAATGATTAAATTAGGCGATTTACCTCTCGAAGAAAAAGAACAAATCGCTGATAGCATTAGATATTCCGCTGAACACAATTCAGAGTTTTTCGGGGAAGTCAACCACGAAAAATTAGACGCAAATAGAACATCAATGGTCTTTATGCGTTCCTACTTACCAAAAATTGACAAAACCTCTGACCGTTACATCAATGGTCTTGTTGAGGGCATTACACCAGAACCAGAACAAATCAACGAAGCAGAGTTCTCTGTGGCAGTTAACGAAATCGGCTGGTATTACAAATATACTAACAAAGCATTAAATCACTCTTGGTTAGATATTAAAGGCAGATGTTCCAAGTTCTTACAAAACATCTTCATTTCCTACCACGACGAAAAAATCGCTGACGCTTACTTATCTTCAGCAAACGTTGTCACTGGTTGTGACTTAACAGCGTTAAAAGACCTCTTAAGATTAAATACAATCTTATTCAAAAACGGTGCTGTCCCATTTGAGGGCGGATTCTACAAATTAAGAGTTGCTCCAGAAGTTGGTGACGCAATGTTAGTTGCTTACAAAGATTTAATCACACACACAACTCAAAAAGAAGCCGTTGTCCAAGGCGAAATCGGTGAAGTCGCTGGATTCAGAATTATCAAATCCCGCTTACAAGCATTCGCCAAATCTGGCAACAACTATCCATTCGTTGCTTATGGTAAAACCTTAAAAGGTGAATACCCAGTCTCCATCTGTGCATACGACAATATGGCTGAATCCATCGTTGTCACACCATTAGGTGGACTTGGCGACGACCCATTAAAACAACGTGGCGCAATCGGCTTATACGTTGACGGTCACGGATTCTATGTCTTTGACGATTCAGTCTGTGTTAGAGGCGTCTCTGATGGCTCTGCTTGGACATTATCAACAGCCGTTGGCACAAACCTTGGTGCTGATTTAGTCCTCAACGATGGCGCTCGTTCACAAAAACGTGCTGATGGTGGCGCACGTGAAATCGTCCCAGAATATGACTATGTCAAGATTCATAGATACTCTGGTTCAAGTGGCTCAACAGCCAACACCTTAACATTAAAAGCAAACAAAGCAGATGGCACTGCTTGGGTCTTCGGTTCAAGTGCAACCAACTTGAATACACGTTCTCACACACCATCTGTTGCTACTGTTAGTGGCGCAACAGTCACAGTCGCTGGTCTTGGTGTTGCAACAATCGAATTATTCGCTGTTGACAATCCAAACCTCAAGACATTCGTGGTTGTCGAAGTCGTCGCTGGCAATGGCGGTATTGCTGAATAATAAACTCTTTACGAGTAGGCACCCGTTATGGGCGGGTGCTTGCTCGCTTGAGCAAGAAAGGAGATTTTAATAACTATGGCAATTCCAAATGCTGAACAAACCTACGCAAAACTTGGCAAAGAAACAAAATACACAATCCGTATTAAAGCAGAAAAAAACAACCCTAACTATGTTACAGAAAGAGTGTTCGTTAACGGTGAATGTATCCAAATCCCAGTAGGTGAAGAAGTGGAAGTCCCAGAGACTGTTTACAAACTACTTCTCCAAAAAGGAATAATTTAATACAAAGGTGGCTTTGCCACCTCACATCACCTTAAGAGTAACGCCAGTGCAACTCTGGCAAAGGTGTAAACAAAGGAGGCTTGTATGAAATTATCCGAACTAACATTCCAAGTAGTGAAGAACGTCAAATATCTTGAAGACGCTGGTTTTAACTATAACTCCTTTATTGAACAAGAGTTTGATGGAGACCAAGACTATGCAAACTCAATTAACAACGCTATGACGCCTATCAATGAGGCTATTCATAGATTAAGTGATAGAAATAAAATCGCTTTCAAAATTATCGGTGTTGGCGAACCACAAGACTACATTGTGAACTTCAACAACTACTGTGTTGAAAACGATATTCATATTAAAAAGATTAAATGTGTCTTCTATAGACACAAAGGCACTTTTAAGGCTATCTCCTTTAGAGAAAACGGTAAGAACGAAGTATTTATTGAAAACCTCTATAAAGCGCCTCTATTCATTCAATTCATTGAGGATATTCCCTACTTTAAGTTGAGTGACATCTACAATACGGAGAGTGACATTGATTTATCCACAAAAGGCATTTCTGAAACGATGTGTGACTACATCATTGAATATGCACAAGGCAAACTTCAAGAACCTATCGCTCCAGAACTTGCTAATATGCACGTGACTCGTGCAGAACAATACTTCGACGATTTAGAAGAACAACAAACAATGTTCTCCCAGAGCGTCGTTCATAACAAATACGGTATAGGAAAATGAGTAAAAAAAGTTCTTTCAGACATTACAACTTAAATCAAGCAAAAAGACATCAACTCGATGTTACAAGATTCGGTGGTGTTGATTATTCAACACAAAAGTTTTTGATTGCTGATGGGCGTGCTATTGACCTTAAGAACTTTGTTTATAAAAACGGTGTCGTTCAAAAAAGACACGGCATAGAAGAGATTTTAGAGATTGAGACCTTTCAATATATCCCAGCAAGTTTTGACGTGCCTACTCAAGCAAGCGAACAAACTATAAAGTCCAATGCCGAAAATAAACGTATCAACGGTATTTGGAGATTTGAAGCAGAAGACAACCAAGAACACATTGTTGCCCATATTGGACATCTTTTTTATGAAATAAAAGATATTGGAACGTTCAATTTTAAGGCTGTTCCATTCACAAATGGGCAAGCAAGCGTTAATGGAGAAAGACACTATCTTGCTTATGAGTTTGAAGATTTCAAATCATTTGCGTTCGTTGGTGGCAAAAAACTTTGGTTTTTAGGTGGCAACAAGTATATGTGTTTGAGATTCTTAAATAACGGCTCAAAGCAGTTTTTTGCTGTGGAAGATAGCGAACATACACCTATTCCTACAACAACTATTTCCATTACATATAAAAACTCTATCGTTGATAAAAGAACTGGTTTAGATAGCGCGAATCTTCTAACAGAGTGGAGAAAAAACAAACTAATTTCTGGCACATCGAAGTTAGAGGACGAGAAAGTCGGAACGGCATTTTATGAATACACGTTAGACGCGCCTATAGTCGCAAAGAAAAATGAAGATATTAACAAGATAGTGGTTTTGATTGAAGAACAAGGAGAGATTGATTATGGCATATAAAAACTTTTATAACTCACAAATAACCGAATCTTCTTTTGACTTCAAAAAAAGTAACTTTTTGGATTATTGCACAAATAGCGTTTCTCAAACTTATGGCTTCCCAGCCAGCGATTTTTCTTCAATTACAAGCACAAACAAAACTTTAGTTCTTGGAGGAGCAAGAGGGCAAGGGTATGGTTATACAATTTACAAAGTTATCTTCAAAAACTATGAGGGTTGGAGCGCTGTTCAACCAAGAAGATTTTATTTTTTTGAAACTGGCGACGGCATTAGAGGAAATAAATATGTAACCGACAGTCAAGTCGAACAATTTTATATTAAAAACGCTAATGGAAATGCAATAATGCCAGAGTGGGACGAGGAGTGGAACGGTTCTGAAGATACTGGATATTATGCAGTCAAAATCTTGAATGAGTATTTACTTATATCTACTGAATCAGATGTATATGACGAAGTAATAGCGTATTCAAATCCAGTCTTACCAACACCAAGTTCTTTTGAACCTTATCAACCTATTAACTTCACAAATACCCCAAGTATAGATGTTTCTAAAACTATATATTGGTGTTCTTCAAACGGTTTGGATAATTGGGGGACATCAACAACAACAAAAACACTTTCTTGGAGCGCATATTATACAAGCCAAGGACAAAAAACCGCCACGACCGATGGATATTCAATGTTTATCACTATTACAGATTGGGCGCACAAAGATTATTCAATTGTTCCTACTGGTAGCACATACAATATATACGTAGGCAAGCAAGTAGGAAATGACTTCTTAAATGCTTTTAAGGTTCAATTAAAAAAATGGAATCAATACAAAACCGATGGCGTGATTAGTTATCCGCAATCTTCTTTACAACTATCCTTAATGTCAAAAACTGTGCCATCAATAGACACAGAAAAGTTCACATTCACATACAATATATCGAGTTTTACCATCACTTCGGTAACATCAATTAGTTCACCATCTAATATCTCATATCACAGTTTAGCAAGCAGTGATTCGGTCAGATGGAGAAACGTTCAATGCAAGACAACTTACGATTTAGAAGAGGTTGTTGGTAATTCAGATTTGTCTTATGTTGGTTCTTTAACATACGACGATGGAACAACCATTTCTTTAAGAGATGTCGCTTTTATTTCGCAATCAAAAACAGCGAGTTTAGGATTATTACCATACACTGTTGACGTCGACACACCAGAGACATTTACGATTACGTATTCTATGAATCTACAATACTTTGGTTCGATTTCTAAAACATTTGACTGTTCTGTTTCTTCTGATTCACGTGTGGCAAGCGTTGTTTTGGCGGACTATAAAAATAATTTTTTACCAAACGAAGTTATTGACTATGGAACCAATGCAAAACTTCTCTTCAAAAATGCAGACAACGAAACTATTAAAACAGTTTTAAGAGAAGATTTTGGTGGATATGTTGAAAACGTTGATAGCAAATATGGCACATACGCAAGCAATTATATGGTAGATGGCAACCAAAGATTGTCATTTACTGTTTTAGGGTATGCTGTTGAACAATTGTTCACAGTTACATACTACAAGACAAGATTGGGTTTAGACGTTTCAGACGTTGAAACAGATGTAATTGTTAACCCAGAAACATTCACTGACTTTGATTTAGAAAACTTGGTTGTGACAAAAGAATTACACACTAACGCTGTTAATGCAGACACTGTGGTAACTACATCTGAAATTACAACTTATGATGTCCAACACGAGGAAGTCGATTTTTCACAAAGAAAACAATACAATATCAGCGTTTCTTATACAGATAACACTACGAGCCAAGTTTTAACTGGTTCTTTCATTATAGTTGCAGAACCTTTAAGACCTATTCGCGTCGATTGTGTAGGTAATCAACAAGAATACTATGACAACGGAGAAGAAACATTTGTTTTGCCAAGTGGGTTAAGATTCTATGTAAGATTTAATGACTCTAATTATGACGAAGAAATCTTTTCTGAAGATTTATTATTCTTCAGAAATCCAGAAAAAACCATTGCTCTTACAGTTGGAACATCTATTGTTGCAAGCACTGGCGGAAATACAATAACGGTTAATTCTTTAGACTATGGAGTAGATGGCTCTTACACCATTCATTGGTTACAAGACACAATTAGTGCTGTTTTGTTTGCAAACGAAAACGCTATTCAAGCCTACTATGGAAATCGATTGAGAAAGATTAAGAGCCAAGTTGAACTCACTTGTGTAAGAGCAAGTGGAAAAACAACAACACTCACTGGGTTAAGCAACCCTAACGATTTTGATTTTGTTAACAACGATATAATTCTTGAAGCATTAAATGGAGTATCTGTTGTTATTTATAATCAAGGGACTTTCTCTGTGTCTAACTATGATACAAAACTTGCTTTTAACAATCCAACTCCAGTTGTTTCATTTAATGTTGCTGACTTCCAAACAGCGTATAACAATCAAACCGATATTATAAATCCTATTACTCTTGGCGTTACCCTTGAATACTATGAGGGAGCGAACGGTGATAAGTGTGATTATGAAGTGCCTTGTGCTTACTCAAGCACAGCCACAGACGCGTATGACAAGTTCACTGTTTCTGGAAATGGTGTTCTTGAGAACTATGGGTTTAACTCTGTTCTCGATATAGATATGGACGGTGAAACAGAAGTGTTATCTTCTATCGATGTTACTTGTAATGATAGATTTGGAACAACCGCTACAAACACACTTGGCATTAGTATTGTTGAGATTTTGAACATTACTGGAATTAAACTTATCAAGGCTAAAACAAATTATAACGTTGGTGATACATTCTTAAGCGAGCCAGAGGAAACTGTTGTGTTGGTCTATTATTTAGACACAAATAACCATACAAAAACACACCGTTTGTCACTCACTGATGGTTTAACTTCCCTCAATGTGTATCCGATTAAAGGAACAAAACTAAATCAAATCGCACGTGGCAGAACAGTAACTATCTCGAGCGCAACTGACTATAACGTAAGCGTTCAATACACAATAAACGTCAATGCTGTTAACTCATATAATCAAACAAAGATTCACGAGTTAGTTCCAGTTTATCTTACTGATTATCTCTGCCCAGATGGCGTTGCAAGAAGCAAGTATTTCTTGGTAGAAAGAAAGATTCTCGTTGGCGACGAAGAAATAGAAGTTGTTGAAAATGGAGCCATTAAGGTTGGATATACAGTTGACGATGTTACTGTATTAGGGTTCCTTGACGATGTTAATGACACAACAAAAAACGGACGTGTTGTGTTGTTCAAAGATTACGTTTCACCTATTGAGGGTTCCAACAACATTACTGTCAAGTTCCCTTGCTATGTAGATGGCAATTCTGACCTTATTAACAAATGCCGTTTCGGTATTATGTTCGGAAATAACAATGCTAAAAACAGACTCTTCGTCAGCGGAAATCCAAATCACAAAAACAAGGACTGGCATAGTTCAGAAATCGACGCAAACTACACAGACGACGATTCAATGATTACTGGCAATTACGGTTATTTTGAAGATTTATCAGAGTGCGTATATGGTGAAACAGACAACGCAGTTGTAGGTTACGATATTGTGTCAAACGACAAACTTCTTGTCCTCAAAGACAAGAGTGATAAAGAAACAACGGTTTACTTCAGACAACCTCAACTTGTTACTGCTATTAACAGTAGCGGAACAGCGGTTACTGGATTAAATGACGAAACCTTATATCAAGAAGAGTTCTCACTTGTTAAAGGCAACAATAGTGTTGCTGGCGTGAGTCCTCAATCGATTGTTAACTTTAATGGAGATACGTTGTTCTTATCTAATGAAAAACAAGTCTGTGGTCTCGACCTAACTGGTATCGTAGGCGACAATCAAAGATACGCAAACACACGCTCTTACTACATAGACGAAGATTTAAGACACCAAGACCTTACAGACGCGTTTATGTGGACTAATAATAAATACTTAATGTTAGTTCTCAAAAGTAAAGTATATGTTACTTACTACGAGTTAAAGAGTGAGGAAACAAGACAATATGAATGGTTTGTTCTTGATATTCAAGGAGTAACTTCTGTTCTTGAAAGAGACGGAACAATCTATTTAGGAACAGATAGCGGTGAGATGTTTATGTTCAACGAAGAATATAAAGACGCTCATAAGGTGTTTGCTGGTTATGGAACTACAAAAATATCCATCAATGAGGAAACTGAAATCTTGATTGCGACAGACTATCTCGAAAACATTGACGAAGACAAAACTTACCTATTTAAGCCAATACCTCTCACTGATATAATGGCTGGTCAAGACCCATATATCTATTACACATTAGGAACTATCAATAACGTTTACGGAGCAGATAGCGACTTCTATGTTAATAACAGCGACAATAGGAATGTTATAAAACTTGTGTCTATCGTTAACGGTTCGTTCAGTGAAGATAGGCAAGAGTTATTGCTTAAGCGTATCAATGGTAACGAAAAGGTATATATTAACAAGTTAAACAGCAGTGACAACGAAATCGCTTGCAAGTCAGATTCTGTTTTCGAAAATGCTTACGGCAAAGAATATAGGCTTGTTGAATATGAAGAATTAGGTGAGGAACACCTATATCAATTAAAAGATGTTAATGGCAATGTAATGCCAGTCAAAGAACTATACAGAGCAAGATTATGTCTAAAGGTTACAGAACCAAAGATTATGACAGACATCAACAAACAAGATGGAACATTCAAACTTCTTTCAGAGGGTGAAGTTATTGATATTGTTCAATACAATACTCAATCACTTGTTTCTGCTTTCAGAGGAGAAATAATTGAGTATTCAAATGTTGAAGCGTTCTACATCACCAAGCCTTATACAATGGGGTCTTTGGAGTATTTCAAGACAGTGTGGTCATTCACCTTATCAAACGATACAAATATGCCAAGCGAAGTTCAACTCTGCTATGCTTCAAACAAAATCCCTCAAGAGATTATGAAAACATTAGCCTATGTCAATGATTCTATAAGCAAAGACAGTGTTGCAACAGAAAAGGTATTGTCGGTTGCAAAGAGCGCTTTAGGTCTTGATTTCAGCATTCTCAATTTTGAAAAAATTGACTTTGATAAAAACATTGCTCCAAGAACATATACCCACAAGAGAACATTATCAAATGTTAAGTTCTTGTGTTTCGGTTTTAGAAATTACAACGATACCAACGCAGTTTTGAGTTCGTTGTCGATAACATACACGATTCCATATCCAAGTTATAGTGGTGATTAAAGGAGGAAATCATTATGAGAAAAGGATTAAAAATTGCATTTATCAGTGCTATTACAAGTGCGTGTCTGCTTATGGGCATAATGTGTATGCGCCCAAGCAAGCAAGCACTCGTCCGCGCGGAGGAGCCAGAAACAACAGAATCAATCGCAATTGAAGAAGAGTCTGAACCAATCGTGGAAGAAGAATCTGAACCAATCGTAATTGAAGAAGAGTCTGAAAAGGGAAAGGTTGAGGAAGCAAAGGAATGGATTAAGCAACAATATGAAACTTTGGTTGTTCCTTTAGTCACTGGATTGTCATTATCAACTATTGTTTCAATCGTCTTTAGTGTTGTGTTCACGGTCGCAAAAAATAAGGCTCTTAACGAAAAATACAAAAAGAACGACGAAGAAGCCAAAGCAAAACTTCTTCTTATTGAAGAAGCAACCGAAAAGTTACTTATTGATACCTATGAAAAAATGAATCAAATTAGCAAGGCTCTCGAAGATGTTGAAGCAATCAAGGACATTGATTCAGCAGTTCGCAAAGACATTGACTGTATGGTTGCCAAGATTCAAGAGAACAATGAAATTGTTAAAAGATATGAAAAGATTGAACCTATCTTACAGATTCTTGTTCAACTTGAAATCAAGATTGCAAAGGCTAATAAGAACAACGTAGCCAACGGTCTTGTTGAGGATATTAACAAATTAGCAAATCTTATTAAAGATTTTTAGGAGGTGTCTATGAAACAACGTAAGGAAAAATCAAAGACGCTGACCACATACAAGCGCTTAAAGGGCGCTAAATATGGTTTATATGCTGGAACTTTCGCTTGTCCATTGATTCCAGCGACAATTGTTACAGCGGTCAACTGGGAAGAATGGTTTAACAAATCTGGTATGTCATTGCCTTTGGGTTTTGCGTGCTTAATGTTGTCAGTTGTAATTGCAGTTGTCGGTGTTCTTAAAAGCGAAACTGTGTTTAGCAAAATAGACGTCGCTCTATATTGCCTTGCTGGTTTTGTAGCGTGTGTCGGTTTATCTTGTATGTTCCTTGCAAGCCTATTTACTCAAATGGGCGCTATGTGGTTATACACAGCAAGTGGCATATTAGGTTCTGGCGTTTGTATCACAGTTGAAAACCGTGCTATCGAACCAGAATTAAAGTTCTACAAAGGACTTATTGAAGAAAACTGTTTAGACTATAAGTCTAAAAAGAGAAAGGAAAGAGAAGAAAGAGCCAGAGCAGAGGCAGAAGCAGAGGCTCGTAGACAAGCAATAGATTAGTATGCTTAAAAGAAAAGAAAAACTTACAAATGAAAAGAAGTTGATTATCATATCAACAATTATGTTCGGAGTATTGGGAATAACTGCTCTGATTTTAGGTTTTGGATTAACAAATGGCTGGAATACCGTGCTTGCTTGGTTCAGCAGTAGGTGGGCGATATATGTGTATATTGGAGTAGCATTACTCGCCTTTTTGGTAGTGTTTTTAGTATTCAAAACAAAGATGGAGAAATGATTATGGGTTTGGTCGATAAAGTAAAACGAATGACAACTAAAAAGATATTAACTTATGCGTTTATGTTCGCATTATTCGCGTTTGTTTTTGTCTTGACTTGGTTGCCAATAATTTTTGATTTAGAACATTTAGATATTCAAAAATATCTAACTAATTCTTTAATAAACGTTGGTATTATGATTAGTGCCATCATTTTAGGAGAACTATTTGGTGAAGATAGGCAAAAGGAAAACGTCGATGGTCTTTACCAAATCGCTCTTGCGAGATATAACAAAGCGTTGGCTAACTTAAGAAGTTCTGGCTTATACATATATTTTGCCCAATTTTTTATTTGGGAAAAGGCTAAAGAACTTAAAGAGGAAAAAGAGGGGTATCTTGTTGACAACAACATTGACCCTCTGTTTGCGCATTATTTAGTCGAGTATGCAGAAAAGGAAGACATTGATAAAATGCTCAATTCTTGTGTCTCAAAAAAAGATTCTAATACTGGAAAGGAAATTAAACTTAAGCAAATTGATTCCGACGAGTATGAAATTATTAAAGTGATTTTTTCACCAGATTTTAATCTTGATACCTACGAACACACATACTACTTATCCTCATTTGGCGATGGCGAATCAAGTTCAAAATTAAGAAGAGGCAAAAAACTTAACAAAAAGTTGTCTCACAACAAGACATTTAGAAGACTTTTCAAAATATCATTATCAATGTTTATTTCGTTCTTGTTTGGTATGGCAACAATTTCGGAATTAAGTGGCAACGGAATGAAAGAAGCAGTTTCTAACACCATTACAAGAATGACAGCCTTGTTTGGAGGTCTTTTAAGCGGATTTTTAACAAGCGTTATCAGCGTCAAGATTCTTTCAGAAATCTTGGACGATAAATCCGACATACTTGAAACAGCAATGGAAAGTTATGAAAAGAGGGAGTTTATCCCTAAAACATACGAAGAAATAGTAGACGAGAAATGATAATTATTTACATAATAATTACATTTATTTATTGTTTCTCAAAAATATAATGAGTTTGTGGAGGTATACTGATGGGTGATTATATTCATATATTAACTGACGAAGATAAGCAACTATTGTTATCTAAAACGCCTTATAGTTTGCCAGATAATCCATCTGATAAAAACTTCACGGCTTACCAGATAAAAAGAAAAATGTATGAGGGTTATGTAATCCTTTACGAATGGCTTAAAAAGTCCGCAATCGAAACAAATCAAATCTTTCACGGTTTAATCTCTGGCTCAATAACAATCAATGGCGTAATTGAAAGCGCTGTTAAAGACTCTCAAAATAATGTTATTCACGAAACTTATGAGACAAAAGCGAACGCACAAGAATTGATAACCGCTCTTCAAAACGAAATATCGCAACTTATCGACACAAAGATAGTTGGATATATAGAATTAAACACTATAAGTGGGACACTAACGAACGAACAATACGCGCAGATACAAAAAGATAGTTGCGTAGTATCATATCTTGGTGATTTGTATTACAAGTCACGAAAAGATGGTTCGAGGTTCTCGCTTACTACTGTTTATCAAGAAAGTGACAAAACTTATATCAAGTATGGTGTTCTCCAAATCGACAATGAACTGAACTATGTATTTGGTGAGACACACACAAGTTCTTACTACACCGCTGAACAAATTGACAGATTGCTGGACGAGAAAGTTCCTAAAGAGTGGGTGTGTGTAGAACAGACAGACATTGACGATTTATTTTAGAAAGGAGAAACCGATATGTCCTCAAAGAAAATTATCACATTAGACAACTTATCAACATTCAAAAGCAAATTAGACCAAACCTATCAACCTATTGGCAATTATCAACCAGCGGGCAACTATCAACCGTTAGACCCTGATTTAACTGCTATTGCTGGCTTAACAGGAACAAGTGGTTTATTAAGGAAAATCGCTGAAAACAGTTGGCAGTTAGACACAAACACATACGCAACACAAAGTTATGTAAATACTGCTATTTCTAATTTGCCAGAACCTATGGTGTTCAAAGGCACATTAGGAGATAACGGAACAATTACATCATTACCAACAGCGTCAAGTTCTAACGAGGGTCATACATATAAAGTGACCAAAGATGGAACTTACGCGAGTAAAGAAGCAAAAGAGGGAGATGTGTTTGTTTGTGCAAGTGACGGGTCAACATACTCTTGGATTTTAATTCCTGCTGGTGATGATGTTGAAGATACTTGGAGAAATATCAAAGTCAATGGAACACAACTATTAGGCAACGCTATTTCAACTGGTGCTATTAACTTCAAAAATGGTTCAAATGTAACCATCACAGGAAGCGGAAACGATATTACTATTGCTTCTTCATATACCGATACAAACCAAAAAGTAAAACAAGGCGATGTCACATTTGGTAATAACGATGTTGTCAACTTTGTTGGCGGTGGAAACATTACAATTACGGGTAATGCAACAAATAAAACAATGACACTTGGCGTTGCAAGCGGATATTCAATCCCATCAACATCAAATCAAAGTGCTTGGTCTGCAAAATATGATAAGCCAAGCGGTGGTATCCCAGACAGCGATATTGCAAGTGCTTCTACTTGGAATGCAAAACAAAATGCTTTATCCACATACGACGCTTATTCAGCAGTAGGCAGTGCAAGTGCTATTCCAGTGATTACAACAAACACATTAGGACAAGTCACTAATATTGACACAGTAGCGGTTTCAATTCCAGCAGTTGACCAAACATACAATGCAAGTTCAACAAATGCTCAAAGCGGAACAGCAGTCGCTGGTGCATTAGGAAATTATTTGCCGTTAAGTGGTGGAACAATGAATAGTCTTTCCAACATTCTTTTAAGGGGAAGCCAAACAGCGGGAACATCTTCTGCTAATATCACTATTCAAAGATATTGGGGAGATACTGTTCAAAGTCCGTTAACTATGGCGACAAGAATTACAGATAGTTATTTTAGAGTAATAGAAGATAACACACATCACGTTTCAATGTGTTTCAATTCTGCTAATGGTGGGGCTTATTTTGAGGTTCAATATGGTACTGGTACATCAAAAACTTGGAGATTTAGGCTTCCAACAGTAGAAAATGCTTCAGGAGCATTTGTTGACCTTGCAAGAGAGAGTAGTATTCCAAAAGTCACAACCTCTGTCACAAGTGGTTCAACAGATGTAATCACAAGTGGTGCAGTGTTTACAGCATTAGGACTTAACAGTGGCGAAACAGGTCTTATTGAAGCAACAACCGCTGAAATCAACGCTTTATTCGCATAATAAATAAGGTAGAACTATGTCACAAAAGAAAATAATTACATTAGATAATCTACAAACTTTCAAAGAAAACTTTGAAAGCAAGTTAGGTTTACAAATCATAGAATTAGAAGATAATGGCTCAACAACTGCGGGAACTTGGTTAGCAAAAACTGACAAGATTTCTGCTCTTGTTGCTGGTCAAGTTTTCTTATACAGAATTGAAGTTGCTGGTTCTACAACCACCAAACTAAATATCACTGGAAGTGGTGGAACATCATTAGGTGCAAAAACAATTTACAGATATGGCACTACAAAATTAACAACTCAATATGCAGTCGACTCTTATATATTGCTTTATTACAACGGAACTTATTTCTATGTGTTTAACGATTATGACGCAAACTCTTATGCTTATGTTCGTCAATATCAATCTGGCGAAAATGAGGCTGGAAGTGGAACAAATCACCCAATTCTTACAAGATATAACCTAACAAATAAACACGGTTCTTATGACACAGCATATACAAGGTTTTACACAGAAACATATATAGATACATCAAACGGATATATTTATGCACCTAATTTAGGTTCTGCGTCTTCAAAAAATGTTGGAACTGGCAGTGGTAATGTTCCAGTGCTTGATACTAACGGAAAATTGGACGCTTCTGTTTTGCCAGCAATCGCTGTTTCTGAAACATTCACTGCTTCAAGCCAATCTGCTATGTTGGCTTTAACAGCACAAGTTGGCGATGTTTGTGTTAGAACAGATGTAACCAAAACATATATTTTAGTTAAT
>AUXO018521527.1_pt1 | contig 14588 bp, 18 predicted proteins | sample 768731 | NCBI WGS metagenome assembly AUXO01 (sample SAMN02715735, study PRJNA202380) | gut metagenome | biome: sheep rumen | host: Ovis aries | place: New Zealand: Palmerston North | reverse complement strand
AAAGTTGACACTTACACCTCGTTAAATTTTTCACATTTTTGGGGACGCCAGTTATCGAACAAACATTCGAGTACAAGAATCGAAAACGACATCGAACATATGATCGATTAGTCATATCTAATCGAACATATGGTTGTTCACAAATTGTTTACAAATTGTTCATATCGCGTCCATATATTCCTGCTACAATGGTAGCAGTTGGGAGGGGGGCGGTAGCCCTGCCCTACTTGCGCACATTGACAACTGAATAAGGAAAGTGCTATGGCTATACTATGCCAAAAAATTTAGTTAACTAAACGGAGGAAAGAAAAATGGCTAACGAGATTATGAACACCAATAACATTAGCGCACTGGTAAACAAGGAACTGAAAAGCAACCTCAAAACAATGCTTACAGCACTTGCAGATGGAAAGAAAGCTACTTGGAAGTATGCAGTATCTTGCAGTAACATTGTAACAGGTGAGCAGTTCAAAGATGACTTTGAATCACTTACAAAGTTTGCTGAGTTTTGCAATATGACAAAGGGAGCAATTTCTCAGATGACAGGTGCTGTCAAGTTTGTCAACAGAAGGGAATTAGTTCCTAAGAATAAGGCAGGCAAGGCAGATTATTCGACTATTGCAGTAACTGTTAGCAATGCTTATATGCTTTCTACCATCAAAGAAGATGAGTATACCGCATTTCTCGATTTTACAGAAATGAATGAACATGAGGTTTTCAGACTCTCTCAGAATGAGTTAAAGAAACTCATTAAGGCATGGAAGGACAGTAAAGCAATTGAAACCACTGGAGAGGAGAAGAAGGAAAAAGAGACAGAGGAGAAGGAAACAGAGGATAGCAAGGAATTCAGTGTAAAGGTTGATACCAAAGAAAAAGCATTAACTGCAATTGTAACACTTATGAAACAGTTTAATATTACGATTCCTGAGATCGAGGAACAGGCGAAACAGCTTACTGTCTAAACAAGATATAAACAGGGGAGGATTCCTCCCTCCCCTGTTTAATTAACTAAACATCTCAGAGTAAATAGAAAGGAAAGGTAAAGAGATATGGCAAGATCAGAATATAATACATTTAACCAGTTTCACGCAAGCCAAGAAGCTATTAATGATTTTGTGGAAAGCATTTTCAATAAAGCCATTGAACAGCTAGAAAGAGAAAATCCAGAAGCAATGTCCTACATGAATCATAAGCAGATGATTAAGGCAGGTGCTAAGAGATTAAGAAGTTGTAGTGCCTACGTTTGGGAGACAAGCGATTTCTACATTCTTCAGAGTTATAACACATTTATAGCTTGCATTCCGAAGGAATGGCGTAAAGCGTGTTTCGATGCTTTAAGAATTGAATATGGTTATACAGCTACAAGCGCCCAACACGTTAGCAAGTTTGAGAAAGAGTATGGAGACGGAAAATGGGGTGTAGATTTCAGATATACAGCTAGACCAATATACAGATAATAAAATACAGAGGAGGGGAGATAACCTCCCCTCCTAAATTGTTAACAATTTGTTAACAATTTGTTCATACTCTGTTCATACTTTTTTGGTATACTATACATAATGGGTTAAAGTAAATAGTTTAATTAACTAAACGAAAGGAGATCAACATGGAACTGGTATTTGAGGAACTGAGCGAGAAAGGGCTTGCGAAGGTTACGAGAGCGTTTGAAGATTTTATCACGGAGGTTCACATCTTCAGCTTGAGCAATACGGCAACTGTGGTGTTGGGGAATATGGAGAATGCTTTGATCGACATTGAACCGTGGGGAGTAACCATCTTTGAGGGAAAGACGCAGAAGCATCTCTCTCTGAGCAGTAAGGACTATGTGAGAGTCATTATCCAGTGAGGGGAGTATGAAAAGCATCCGGAGTCCGACCAGTTGGGGAGTATGGAGCGTGAGTAGTAACGTGAGGACTAAAGGAAAATAAGGAGAGTAAAAATATGGCATTTAATTTTGGAAGTCTGAACAGAAGAAGCACAGTTAGAGAAGGAATTAACACGCAGGACATGGAGTTTAGACCTCTGAAGGATTTCTGTGGAGGAGAAATTAAGTGTGATGGATTTTTCTTCACTGATGGGAAGTATGGGAAGCAGGTAGTAGTTGTGGGAAATGGCTATCTGGTGAATATGCCTACCAGAGCAGTTGAGCAGTTTGAATCCATCGCACAGAATCCAGAAGCGCTTGAGGAGGTTCTAAAGGGACATTTGGTACTGAAAGACATCAAGCTCATTGATACTAGAAACGGACAAACAACAGCTTATAATTTGGCAAACGCTTAAAGCTGTTTAGTCAATTAAACGGGAGGAGCGTGAGCAACAGTTCACGCTCCTTTAATTATAAAAGAGAGGAGGTTTATGACTATAGAATTTGATAGAGAAGGAGTAGAAAGACTATCAATAGCAATTATAAAATCAGCTTGTGAAGATTATATAACTGGAAAAGATAGTGAAAGTAAATTCAAAGCGTTTTGTCATTCTAAAATGTTTAGTTTAATGACAGATGTAGAACCAGATTATTTAATAAGTGCTATGGAAAAAGAGAGGAGGAATTTCTTAAATGGCAAGAAAACAAGGACCAATAGACACATATGGTAAAAGTGTTTATGATATGTCAACTAGAGAATTACGTGCTGAGATACGAAAAAGAACAGCGGAAGTAAACGTAAGAATATCTGAATACAGAGAAGAAGTTAGAAAAGGTTCTATGAAGGAAAATGCTTTTCTTGAGCAAAACATAGAACACCTTAAACGTGCTACAATGGCTGAGAAGATAGCAGAAAAAAGAGTTAATGGTAAAAGAGTTAAAATCCATACTGGTGTCTATGAGATGCCTAAAGGTGCTAGAGGAGAAATAGGACTAGGACTCAGCTATAAAACAAAAGGAGAGTTACAAAAACAGCTTGCAAGTTTGCGCAGATTTGAGAAAAACGATTTTGATACACCAGAAGGTAAAAGACAATGGGATGCCAAAGTAGAAAAACAGTATGAAACTTTTAAAGAGAGATATGGTGATATAAGCAGAGAAGATTATGAAGATATGATTAATACAATGAATGTAGTTAAAAATACATTGAAAGATTATGGATATGAAGATAACGGAACTGGATATGCTAGGATGTTTAATAGAGCGAATAAACAAGGTAAGCGTAAATTTACAAAATATGTAGAACAAGCTAGAAGAGAATCAGAAGGAAAAACAGCAGAGGACATTCTAGATAGACTAGCTGAGTTGCTTAGAGAGAATAATGAGATGGTTTAATTAACTAAACGGAGTGTAATATGATACCATATACAGGACAATTAAGAGATTATGACTTTCAAAAGGAAGTTGTAAAATCTAGAAAGAAAGGAAAAACTGTATATACTACATATTGCAATTCTATAATGACATTTGATATTGAAGTTACAAGTGCATGGTTAGAAGATGGTAAAGTTATTGGATATCGTAAAGGTGAGAGTGCTGATTATTGGAACAGTTTACAGCCATTAGCATTACCATACATTTGGCAGTTTTCCTGTGATGGTACAGTATATTATGGTAGAGAGCTATGGGATTTTGAGAAGTTATTACAAGATATTCCTAGTGATATGCAGAGTATAATATGGATTCACAATGAAGCATATGAATTTCAATTCTTATGTAACTTTCTAGAATGGGAAAGTATATTCGCAAGATCACCTCATAAACCAATGAAAGCTGTGCCACAGAAATATAATAATATCGAATTTAGATGTACTTATATGCTTACAAGGTTATCACTGGATACATGGGGAAAACAATTAGGAGTGCATAAAGCAACAGGAGACTTAGATTATGAAATACTTAGAACACCTTTAACTGAATTGACAGAAGAGGAATTGCATTACTGCGAACAGGATTGTAGAGTAGTAGAAGCAGGAATAAAATATTATATAAATAAATATGGTAAACAACGAGATATACCTTTAACGCAAACAGGAACAGTTAGACTAGAAGTAAAAAACAGATTAATGAAAGACAGGAGTTATGTTTCCAAGATTAAAAAACTTGTTCCTAGAAATGCTAGAGAGTATAAAATGTTACAGACGATATTTGCAGGAGGATACACTCATGCTAATAGATGGTATGCAGGAGAAGTTATAAAAGACTATATAGAACATTATGATTTTGCTTCAAGTTACCCAACAGTTATGATAGCAGAGAAATATCCTTCAGCGCCGTGGACATATACAGCAGATCACGAAATACCTTCTGAACAGAAATTTAAGGATTATGCTTATATATTCCATGTAAAGTTTAGTCAACTAAACGCCAAAACCTATAATACTTATATACAAGCTAGTAAGTCTCTGTGTAGAAATCCTAGATATGATAATGGTAGAGTAATAAGCGCAGATGAATTAGATATATGGATTACAGAACAAGACTACTTGACTATAAAAAATAATTACACATGGAAGGATATAGAAGTTATTCAAGTATATGAGAGTAAGAAAAGTTATTTACCTAAACCGCTATTAGAATATATACTAGAACTGTATGCAAACAAAACTGAGCTAAAAGATGTTGCAGGAATGGAAGATTTGTATATGCAAAGTAAGCAGTATATTAATTCCTTATTTGGAATGAGTGTTACTGCTATTGTACAAGCAGATATAGTATTAGAAAATGATGAATGGATAACGAAACCTTTAACAGAAGATATAGTAAATAAGAAGCTAGACAGTTTAAGAAAACCTAATCCTAGAGACAAGAGATACTTTTTAAGCTATAGTTGGGGATGTTGGGTAACTGCTTATGCTAGACGGAATCTTTGGAAATGTATTGAAAGCTGTGATAGTGATCTTCTTTATTGTGATACTGACAGTATATTCGTATTAGGTAAACATGACTTCACATGGTATAACAATGAGATCACTGAAAAACTTAAATTATCTTGTGAAATTAATGGATTAGATTTTAATAAGACAAGACCAAAAACACCAAAAGGGAAAGAAAAACCATTAGGCATATTTGCACCAGAAGATAATTGTACTGAATTTATAACTTTAGGAGCAAAAAGATATGTAGAACGTAGAGAGAGTGATGGTAAATTACATCTAACAGTAAGCGGAATAAATAAATCAGCAGTTGAATTATTAAATGACAAGATTGAAAACTTTAGAGATGGTTTCGATTTTGATAAAGATGCTGATTGTGTAACAAAAAGATTAAGTACATATATAAATGATATGCCTGTTACAATATGGAATGATGGTTATGTAAGTAGATATACACATGGAATTAATCTTAGAAGAACCGGATATAATCTCACCATGACAGATGAATATAAGGAACTGATAGACTATATGGATATGGAAGTAGATGATCTACCAGAAACATTTAAAGTAAACATGAGAGGGAGGTTTACGTTTAATTAACTAAACAGGAGGAAATATGGCAAAGAAAAAATACTATGATATATCAGCTATACTAGAAACAAAAGCGCAGTATATGATTCTGCTTGGACAGAGAGCAAATGGTAAAAGTTATCAAGCAAAGTTGACAGTTTTAACAAATGCTTATAAAACAGGTAGAAAGTTTGTATATCTTAGAAGGTGGAGAGAAGATATAAAGCAAAGATCAGTTGCGTCCTACTTCGGAGATATGCCAGTAAATAAAATTACTAAAGGTGAATGGGATGGAATTAAAACATGGAATGGTGATATATACTTTTACAGAGTAGAAGGAGAGGAGGAGATTAAAAGTGAGAGCATAGGTAAATACTGCGCTTTAAATGAAAGTGAGAGATATAAATCATGGACATTCATGGACTATGATTATATTGTATTTGAAGAGTTTATTACCGATAAAGTGTATTTGATGGACGAACCTAGACAACTTCAGCAGTTTGTTTCTACAGTAGCTAGAAACAACGCTATGACAGTTTTGTTGATCGGAAATACTTTATCAAGAGTTTGTCCTTATTTTAATGAATGGTGTTTAGATGGAGTATTAAAACAGAAACAAGGAACTATTGAAATATACCATCACCATGTTAAAGATGATACCATTGACATAGCTGTTGAATACTGCGCTAATGTAAATACAGAGAACAAGATGTTCTTTGGACAGACAGCTAAACAGATTATAACAGGAGAATGGGATACAGTAGATGTTCCTAAACTTCCCAGAAAACAATATGAATATGAAAAGATTTATGAACTATTGTTAACTTATCAGAAATTCTCATTTGTTATTGAACTGCTAGTAGAACCGCAGAATGGAGGTAGATTAATACACATATATCCATATACTGGAAACAGAGAAATATATAGAAAAATTACCAATGAATTTAGTGATCTTCCTAATATAACATCTAAACTAGATATAACAAAAAGACCAGAACAGCTAATAGCTGATTGTATCAGACTAGATAAAATTTGCTATTCAGATAATATGACAGGTAGTGATTTCAAAAATGTATGTAACACATTCAGATTTTGGTAAGGAGGTAAATATGGATTTCACACAGTATCAGAAATTAGCACAAAGAACTATTAATAATAACTTGACAAATAAAGAGAAAGAATATCATGCTTTACATGGTATGGTAGGTGAGATAGGCGAACTACATTCTATTTACCAGAAAGCATATCAAGGACATGATTATACAAGCACTCATGTAATGAGGGAATTAGGAGACTTATTATGGTTTATGGCTGAGTATTGTACTGTGATGGGATGGAATTTCAATGAAGTAGCTTCTATGAATATTGGAAAATTAAAGGAGAGATATCCAGAAGGTTTTGATGTTGATCACTCTCTACACAGAAATAAAGACGATGTTTAATTAACTAAACAGACAGCCAGATATTTTGGCTGTCTGTTTTTTTATTTCTTAAATGGTAACACCAGATTTGAGAAGCTGTTCTATTCTGGTCTTTTCTTCATCAGTTGCTTTCTGAATATTTTCAACATGAACAGAATTAACTCTAGTATAACCAGAACAAGCAGAGAGAGTAACAAGACTATTAGACGGAATTCCTGTGAAGTGTTGGAATCTATCTGCCATAGCTGTTTGTGGTCTACTGATAATGAGATAAGGTTTCTTTACTCCCATCGCTCCGGCACAGCCAGTAAAACTACCAGATTTCTGTACATCAGTATGAAGTCTAGAAGCACCTGCCAAAGCGCCAAGAGCCATAGGAGCGATAGCACCACCAGTAGCTATAGTACCTGCTACACCTGCGGCTATTGAAAGCACTCCTCCAATAGCACCAACATAAGAACCAGAACTGAGAGGATATGTTACAATAGCAGAACCAGAGAAAGTATAGATGATACCACCTGCATTATCTCTTGTAACTGTTACTTCAGCGAGACAAGCACCAGTAATAACATCTACAGAGTATTTAACTCCAATAGTTCCACGCATCACATCAGCGGTATCTAAGCGAACAATTCCGATAAAAGGAAGATAGAGATTAACTTCAGTGTAAGGACTATAGTCAAAAACATTACCAAAGTATTCTCTTAAATCTACTGTTCCACAATTAATATAGCTATATTGATTATTAATATAGTTAGATGTAACACCACTATCAATATATCCGCACTTAATTGTGGTCGTACCACCAACAGAAGGAGAAGCGAAAACCTTATGGATTCCAATAATAGCCTGCATAGGATCGTTGAACAATTTCTTAATCTGTTCAACTAGATCACTACTCCATAACCATGAACCAAAAGAATCTACTTGCGCTTGTGTAGGATTATAAACTCTCCAAAGAGAAGAGGCGCCACCAATAGGAGGAATGATAATGGGAGAATTGCCTTTACCGGTTCTAGGCGCTTCGGCAGTTGTCGTAAGTGTATTAATTATGGTCTGTAAAAGAGTTTCAGTTGCGGTTTGTGGTTCTACCTCAACTTCTGTTTGTACAGCTGTACCAGTAACAGGTTGAGTCTGGTTTATAGTGCTTGGAATGGTAGCAGGTTGAGTTTCTGCGGATTCCTCTGCCATAGGAACAGGAACATAAGTAATGCGTTTAGTAGTACCATCCTCTTGAGGAACATCTTCATATACAGAATTAGCAAATAGTGAAGGATACTGCTGTTTTAACTGCTCTAGAATAGTGTCAACGTCCGTACCTGTTATAGTATCTGGACTAGGAACAACAGTACCGGGAGTAGTATCAGTATCAATTCCCGTTACGCCACTTCCCCACGTACCATTAACATTAGAAACTACAATACGCCATCCGTTTAAAACAGAAGGTTCACTAGCAGAATAAGAATAAGGTGATGTGCTATTATTGTAATAATATTCGCCTAGTGATATTGTAACACCTGCTCCTGTATCCACATATGCTCTAGGATAGTTAGTATACCATGAACTATCTCCTGCACTAAAAGTAATACGTCCTTCTCTAGTAGATGACCAATCTTCTAGTCTTATCATAGCGATTCCTTGCGCTTTTACACTTATTCCAGAACCATAATAATTTACTGTTATTTCATTATCTACAACAGGAATAAAATAAAAACGCAGGAAAGTTGTAGCACCAGTACCAGTGAATTCTTCACCCTTTAAAAAAGGCACATAGCAAGTAGCTATAATAGCATAATCACCTTCGGCTCTGTTTGCGAACCACGCTTCTAGATCACTTAAAGCACTACCTTCATTAAGTGTAATATGAGAAGAAAGCTCATCTATAAAGAGGTGATACATATGCTCTAAAGAGAGTAATGATGTTACGCTAATAGTAGTTTCCTGCTCTGAAGGTTCTGGTAAAACAGCACCTTCACTATAAACACCTGCACTTACAAGTGCTCCATAAATATATGCTAGTGCTTTTTCATTGATATACATTGTACTAGCTTCATTTTGATCATCTACAGAAAAAAGCACTCTCATAATATTAGCTTCTGTTTCACTAGTTGCTATAGTTGTTAACTCATCCCATGTAGTAGGATCCCATCCGGGAACATGATCACTCCAAAAAGAGGGAGCAGAATTATATAAACTCTGAGAAACTACTTTTCCTAATTTAGTAGCCAATGGTACACATAAAGATGCTAATGTTGCAAAACCTGCAACTGACGATGCTACTGTAGTACCGCCTAAAAATTTCGCTCCAGATACTAAAGCACTACCTCCACCTGCGGCTACCATGCTAGAAGGAATTCTAGTATTAAAAGCATTAGCACCATATTCAGCAACAGCGGCATTAGAATCTATGATATATTCAGCTTCTGTAACAGGATCAAAACCAGAGAAACTTTCAAGCAGATCAATTCCTATTACTTCTCCAACTCCATTTCTAACAACATTCACATTTTCCAATGATTCAAGAATTTGAATTGCATTAGGGTCGTTCATTAATCCAGAAGCTGTTAAAGCTGCCCATGCATCTGCTCCGTTATAATAACCTTCTATAACGGATACAACTTCAGAATAAGTTGCCATATTAACCTCCTGCCGTGATTAAAATGTATTCTCCGCTATCAAGTAATCCATTCTGGAACTGGAGAATATCTGTTTTTGCTTTAACTTTATTTACCCATGATTCACTTGTTAAATAGTTATCTCCCATATATCCTTCAGTTGAATTAATGATACAAGACAGATTAAGAATATCTGATTTAAAAGATTCCAGAACATCTACATCAAGTCGTACAATCCAAAGATTTGTTCTATAACTGATTATTTCAGTTATAAAATAGTACCTGTTAAATTCTGGTATATATGCATAGTTGAATCCTTCTAGTGTATTTGCTTCTACCAAAATTTCTGGCTGTAATACAAATGATTGATTTCTGAGACTACCTATTAAGGTAGTCTCATTCTGTAACACTTTGCCAATTTTATTATTTTCACTGGCATTATAATAGAAAGATATATTCATTATTACCTCCGTTTAGTTAATTAAACGAGCAATAATTCAGCACAGATTTCTTTAAAGATGAAAGTATAAAACTCCCAAATACTCCAGAAATCTTTATGCTCATTCATGACTTCAGTTGCTGTTTTTACTCCAATGTTTCCTTTTCTGGTTAGAGTGTAATCTTCAGTACCAGAACCAGTAGAAGTATCTGTTTGCGCTCCTTTAGTAAACTGTCTAGAATTATTCTGCGCTCCAAGCTGTGTGGTTTTACTATTACTCTGAGAACCTATAGTGCTGTTAGTAGAATTACTCTGCGCTCCTACAACAGTTTCAGATGTATCCGTTCTCTCACCAATGTTGTCTACCATTTCAGTATCATTTTCAAAACCATCTGAATTAAATCCTGCAATGGTATTAGTACCAGTGTTATTCTGTTCTCCAGATACTGTCTCATTAGTATCTGTTCTGCTACCAATGTTCTGCGTAGTAGAATCTGATCTCTGACCAAACTGCTCAGATACAGTATCTGATTTCGCTCCTATACTATCACTGGTATTATCGGTTCTAGAACCATAAACTTCACTACCAGTTTTACTAGTTGATTTGGACATAATTTCAGTTACATCATAGTTATCTATAATAGAATAGCTAAGATCATCAACTACATTAATTCTGAATAATTCTGTATATTTCTTTGCATTAGCCATTAGATGGTTATATACATCATATTCAAAATTTAAAGTAGTTTCCTCTATCTGTGCTTCTGTCAACTCATCAAAACGATTAACAGGAGTTTGCATAAAGTATCTATAACTTAAAAACATTCTTCTGAAAAGTCTATCATATCTGCTATAGTTACTAGTGTATTCCTGCCAAAAGGGAGCATTAAATTCAGAAAGCATAGGAACATCATGATCTTTACAGTATTTGAACATATCGTCAACTGTTACCCACTTCATTATCATCATCCTCCCTAACATGAACATCTGTATTAGTGTCAAACTGAATTCTCTGATTCTCAGAACCATAATCAATTTCTTCAGCGATATGAACACTCCAGTTAGTGCCAAACATATTATTAACAGCTTCAGCACCTAACTCTCTGCACTTCAGCATATCGCTAAGATTAAGAAGTAATAAAGAAGTATCTGCTTCTACTTCAGCTTGCACAGTATTATTTCTCTTCTCAAATGCTGAACGTACACCAATATCAGAATAGAAGGATTTAATAAGTTTTTCTCTTGTTTCCATAATATCCATTATATTCTGATTTGTTCTTCTATCAGCGCCCATGTATTCAATGCCCAGATTACCAATATCTGTAACAATACCATACTGTCCATTGAATACTTTACCTTGATATTCAGAAATACTCTGTTTCTGTTTTTCAGTAGAAACAACAGGCACACCACCTGCATCTCTAGCATTTACAAGACAGTTAACTAAAGTAACTTCAGTATGAGCCAGAAGAATAGCGTAATGATGAACCAACATAAAAGCAGGATTTCTAATAGAGTTGTTATCAATAACAACTACATTTTTATCAATTACTTTAGAACCAGAATAAATAGGACACCTTACAATATAGTTTTTCCATTCATCGAGATATTTAGTAACTCCGTAGAATGAACCGAAAAAAGCAGTGATCTCTCCTTTTAACTTTGCTATTCCGCAGTGTCCTGCAAGTAATAAACGCTGTTCAATTTCTTTAGGTTTAACATCACCAGTATTTTCCCATACAAACAGACGCATCATTCTTTCAAAAAGTAATTCTCTCCAATACTTGTATCCTGCATTAAATGTACTACTTTCTCTAGCTAATTTGGATATTTTTCTACCTTCATCAGTATCCATAAACTCAAGAAACATAACTACCTCCGTTTAGTTAATTAAACACGCAGTAGATAAGAACTAGAACAGAATCCAGTATAAAGACAAGAATTATAAAGGACTTGTACATAGTACCATTTTTTACTACCTTCAAAAGAAAAGTAACCATAGCATCTAACAGTAGTGCCTTTTGGAATAACTCCCAATTCCTTAAAGATTTTACTAGCACCATCACGTATAAACAAATCTTCAGTTACTGCATACTCTCCTGCTATGCTTCTATCAAATTTCATAGCATGAGTAGAAGCTGTGATTACAGTAATTTTAATAGAAGAATCATTTATAGCCATAGCAGTATGAGAACCTTCTTTTACAAGAATATCTCCTGCTCTTAAGTAATCAGTACCAGAGATATATTTATCTGCTTTATAACAAGTGAAACCAGATGCTTTATAAAAGTCTCTCATTTCAGCAGTAACAGGAGCATTTTTCTCACCACGCATAAGAGGTAGTACACAGCACCAACAGGCATATAGAAAAGAACTGCAATCACATTCCGTTTTTTCTCCACTTTCTATATATTTATCAACATCCCAATTATATTTCTTTAACGCTTGATAGAGAGTATTTCTCTGACTCTGATCATATCCAACTAGATTACTATTAGCTAGTTTAACAGCAATCTCAGATACTCTCCTAGCAATTTCTTTATCTTTATATCTAAGCATTATATTCCAAGGTTTTTTATACCAATCTCTTACACAAACTTCCCCACCTGTCTGATCTCCTGCTTTAGCTTTTCCATCCCATCCTGCATTTCCGTTTTCGCTAATAGCTGAATGAACTATTTTCATAATACCTCCGTTTAGTTAATTAAACAAAAAAGGGAGGTGGTTCATCGCCACCTCCCTTATACTCATGCCATGTAGAAAACTACGGCATTAGCGTGGCTGTCTACGGCAAAACCCTTCTCAGCTTTCTCTCCGTGAATCATGACTTCACTACGAGGATTGAACATCTCCCACGTTCTTCTGCTTCCAAAGTAAGCAGCTACGTTCTCAATGTCATGAAGGAAGCAGATGATACCCGTCTGACTAACAGGGTCATCAAACGCATCGTTAGTCACATTGATAGCAGAACAATCAGCAAAAGCGAAATTAGTACCAGAACTCTGCCAGAAAGGAATTTCCTCATAGTTAGGAAGTTTAACCAGCTCATTATGGAAAGTATCTGCCTGCAAATACATATCAGAAGCAGAAGCGAATTCAGCAAGCATTTCCACAACTAGTCTATCCTTAGGAGTGAAAGTAGTGTAACCAGACTTATTAAAAACAGTAGACATCTTACCCATGTTTTTAATAGTCCTGTTGATCTCCTTAGAAGCGTACTTAAGGAATTCAGCACTTTCAAGAGCCTGTGCGACGGTAAGAGTATTAGTAGGATGTGCTGTATTATACTCAGACAGAAGATTTCTGGAGTTACCGCCATCAAGAGCATCTGCCATAGCAGTATTTACGGCAAGAGCAACGAGACGCTCCTCCTCCAGTTTGAAAGCATTTTCAACCGCAAGGTAGATACCATCAATGAAAGCGCCCATCTCAGAGGGGCTGAGGAAAGCTGTCTTAATCTGCTCAACAGGACGAACAATCTCAAGACTCCAAGTACCCTTACCGCCAAAGATCAGAGCAGAAACGGCAATAGTAGTCTGAACATCATACGGACTAGCCTGCACGTACTGGTCATTGGAATTGGGAATATTCCAGGTAGGATTCTCTACGGCAGTGGGCATCTCATAGTAAACCTTCTGGACAAAAGCACCATATTCATGCTCATCTCTCAGAATGTTTCTGGAAGAACCTTCATAGGTTCTAATGAAGTAGATCGTTCTGACGATTCTATTAGTGAGAGACTTGAAAAACCCTTCATAAGCATTAAAGCTAGAAATAGCCTTACCCAAAGAAACAATGTCAGAAGAATCTAGATTAGTAAGAGTAGCGTTCTGTCCGAGAGCATCGGCAACTGCATCATTTACAATATTGTGAATCTGTTTAACCATATAAGCCATTATTCAAGCACCTCCAAATTTTCATTTTCTACATAGTAAACTCTGATACCATTTTTTGATGAATTAAGATATTCACCAACTGCCCATGCTCTAGCTTTATACTGTCCGGGTAGCGTTCCCTCATTAATAGTTGCTCCGGCTCTAGGCGCTTGCTGAGAACTATCGTCGATTCTAACAACAGATGCAAAAACTGGCATATAGCCTTCAACAGCAATATTTACAGCACCTGCTGTCTGTGACCAGTAAAAACCACCGCTATTAGTATCAGTTTCTATATTAAAATCTTTATAAAATAGCTTTAAACCTCCACCAGAACCGCCTCCAGAACCACCTCCAGAACCGCCTATAATTTTTCCGTAACTGTCTACCTCAGAAGGAGCAACACCTACTCTACCTGCTTTTAGTGCCATTTGATCACCTCGTTTAGTTAACTAAACATCTGTAGTTGTTCTATGAGCAATAATATCTTTTAAAGTGTCTACTGTGTTAACAAGAGACTGCAATGTCTTTTCAAGGGTAGAAAGAAACTTATAATCTCTGTACATAAAATACGCAATAACAGCTACTGATACACTACTATTCAGAATCGTTGTTACCAGTACGTCCATCTCCATCGTCATTCTCTCCTTCATCATCAGTTTCTACTTTCTGCTCATCAGTAGTAGGAGTGAATGTCTCAACAGCAGTTTCAACAGTTTCCTTTTTCTTCTGCCTAGGATATAACTTATCATATGCTGTACTATTAAATCGCACTTTCTTCACCTCCTTCCCTATCATATATGTTACACCAACTCTACTCCCGTTGCAAGTGATTTTTGAAAATTTTTTAGGTGTAAGTGTCTACTTT
>AUXO015304308.1_pt1 | contig 14597 bp, 12 predicted proteins | sample 768731 | NCBI WGS metagenome assembly AUXO01 (sample SAMN02715735, study PRJNA202380) | gut metagenome | biome: sheep rumen | host: Ovis aries | place: New Zealand: Palmerston North | reverse complement strand
AAAGGAGGAGCCATTATGAAGATAGAAAGAATAGATGACAACTCCATCAGGTGTACATTAACCAGCTTGGATCTTAGTTCAAGGAATATAAATCTGCGAGATATGACCTATGGATCAGAAGCTGCAAAGCGTTTATTTACGGAGATGATGCAGAAGGCACAAACTGAAGTTGGGTTTTCTGCGGATAACGGTCCGCTGATGATAGAAGCAGTTCCATTGCAAGGCGGTTCAATACAGCTTGTAATATCAAAAGTTGATGATCCGGAAGAGCTTGATACCAGATTTTCAAAGTTTTCTCAATTGGGTTCATCGCAGAGTGGTTGGATCTCACAGCTTGCAAGCGAGATACTTGAGGGAGCTCAGGATCTGATAAAAGAATTGAAGGAAAATAGAGAACAGAACAACGCTGTTACAAACGGGGTTGAGGCATTGGATGCAACAGATTTTTCAGGTGCGGACAAGGATGCCGTTGGTGATAACTCCGATAATGTGATGAAGCAGGAAGACGTTGTCAGAGTATACGTTTTTAAGTCGCTTGATAGAGTTATAGATGCAGCTACGGCAGTTGGTGATCTTTACCAGGGAGTTAATACATTATATAAGAATAGCAAAGACGGTGTATTCTACTTAGTGCTGCATAGCGGTGAAGGTGGAACAGGTGCACTCAACAGGGCATCAAATCTGTTGAATGAGTTTGGCAGTAAATTAAAAGATAATGATCTCTATGAGGCCTTTTTCAGAGAACATTATGATGTAATAGTAGATTCTGATGCGATTCAAAGGTTAAGAAATATATAACATTTTAGTACCCGCAGTTGTAGCACGTATGTGTTAATGACTGCGGGTTAAAATAAGAGATAATGGGAGAAAAACAATTATGGTTACAGTTACAAAAGATATGAGAATCGGTGAACTTCTTCAGTTAAATGATATGATTGCACCATTTCTGATGCAGAATGGAATGGGCTGTATTTATTGCCCTTCATCAGCAGCAGAGACACTTGAGGAAGCTTGTATGGTACATGGTATCGACAGCGATATGCTTACAGCAGATCTCAATGATGTTCTGAGAGAGTATGAGGAGTATCAGGGTGAGAGTATTGATGCAAATGCTGAGGATGTAGTTAAATAAATGAAGTAAGTAGTCCGGAGCTAAGGCTCCGGATTTTTTGTAGCAGAAGATAAAGAGTTTGAAGTTTAACAATTAAAATTATAGCTTTAGTAAAAAATCAGTAAAATCTACTTGACCGGTAGGAAATGTGATGATATAGTATATCCATCAGTTAGTTAAGTCTAACTGATGCGTACTCTACAGGACACGTCCTCCTGACCATAAACGTGTAGCCTGTAGAAATCTCCTGAAATAAATAGACTCAACAAAACTTAGTGTTCAGAAAAAGTCCCGGGTGTGAGCCCGGGACTTTTTCTCTATATATAGTAAGTGAAGGGAAATACTTTTGACACTCACATCATCATATTAAACAAAATGAGATTTCATTGATAAACCTCCACTGAGAAGTTCTCCTGTTATTACGGCAAGTTCATGAGGCGTTTCATGCATACCGCTGGAAAACCAGTACTGAAGCAGACTGATGCATCCCCCCACAACAAAAGCATAATAACTGTCAAATTGATTAATGCCTTGTTTGCGTACTATGAAAGACCAATCAGTGAGACATTTTTCACGTACCAGTTCTTTTAATCGGTTAAGGAACTTGATATCGCCGTTTTCTCCTATCAATATACGTACAAAACCCGAATTATCTTTACAAAGATTATAAACACCCTCAAATATACAAATGGGATCATCGGAAACCGCGGTTTCGTCTAATTTACTGATAGTATCATGAAGTTCTGATAAAAGATCATTTTCAGACTGCTCAAGTAAATCAAAAACATCCTTATAATGAAGATAAAATGTTCCTCTGTTTACATCTGCAAGTTCGGTAAGTTCCTTGACGGAAATATCTTTTACTCTTTTTTTCTCCATAAGAAGGGCAAGAGCACCTTTTAAAGCAGATTGGGTCTTTCTGATCCTACGATCAGAAGAAGATGTCTTTTTAAGATTTTCCATGTAAAACCTCTCTCAGTACTTATGTTATGAAATGGCTGATTATGTTTTTAATAAAATGTTCGATTATAAATATATAAATCTACATAAGTAAAAAATGTGTTCAATAACAAACCAATAGCTCAAAATTGCCTATTGCCAATTTGATTCAAAGTTCTTAAAATGAAAAATACCATATAAATAGACACATGTCAATAAATAGAAAAATGTACTATATAAAACTTGTTTCAATTATAGTACAATATGTTTATAGGTATTATCAGGAGGCTTGGAGGGGAATGGCATGAGCATATTCATTAAGAATAAAAATGGAGCATCCGATAAAATAAAAGAAATTAAATCAACATTCAGGATAGCAAAACGAGGCAATGTTGCGGATTTTATTGTTGATCATAACAAGATAATCCGTAACATTATCCTGGTTTTTACTGTTTTATTTGCAGTATGTTATCCGTTTGTTTCCATTAATTACGATCTCACAAAATATCTTCCGGATACAGTTGATTCAAAGATTGCCATAAATAAAATGAAGGATGTTTTTGGATATCCCGGAAGCGGTCGTCTCATGCTGAAGGATGTCACTCTGTATGAAGCAAAACAGTATAAAAATAAGATAGAGAAGATTGAAGGTGTTGATCAGGTTGTTTGGTGTGATATGACAACACAGGTGTATGGTTCATCTGAGTTTATTGATTATGATGAAATAGATGATTATTACAAAGATGGAAAAGCTGTTATGGATATTACATTCAAGGAGGGTGATACTTCTAAGCTTACCCATCAGGCCATCAGAGAAATCGATAAGCTGATTGAGGGCAGAGGATATCTTGTAGGCATGTCACCTACCAATAAGTTCATAGAAGAAAATGTAAAAAGAGAGATGAATGAGATTATGTTGATCGTAGTCATTCTCATATTTATAATTCTTCTTTTCACAACAACCTCTTGGTTCGAACCTGTACTTTTTATGTCAGTTATCGGATGCGCAATAGTAATAAACAAGGGATCCAATATTTTCCTCGGAGAAATATCATATATTACAAACAATATATGTGATATCCTGCAGCTCGCCACCTCTATGGATTATTCAGTATTTCTTCTTCATGCATATGAGCGTGAGAGAGAAAAGGGATTGGATAAGGAATCTGCTCTTAAAGTCGGACTAATGGGGACCATAACAACAATTCTTGCGTCATCACTTACGACATTCTTTGGCTTTATAGTACTCATATTTATGAGATTCAGCATTGGCTGGGATATGGGTATAGTAATGTCAAAGGGCATCATATGTTCTCTGCTTATGGTGGTATTTTTTATGCCATCACTTTTACTAAGCTGGTCTGACAAGATTGATCGAACAAGACATAAATCATTTTTGCCAAATTTCCATACTTTCAGTATTGCAGTCAATAAGATAAGTCCTTATCTTTTGGTGGGATCTCTTCTCATTGCAGGACCTATATATTTTGCACAGGGAATGAATAATTTTAAATATGGTCCGGATGCAACAGGAGCCGGTCCGGGAACATCAATGTACGAGAATTCTGCAGAGATAGACAAAGAGTTCGGACGTTCAAATCTTTTGGTAGCAATATTCCCTGATACAGATCATATAAAAGAAAAAGAGCTTTGTGATGAGTTGAAGGATTTGAGTTTTGTGAAAAAAGTAATGGGAATGGAATCCTATCTGCCTGACGGAACACCGGAAAGTTTCTTACCTAAGTCAGTAACAGAGCTCTTCCACAAGGATGGGTATGCAAGACTTCTTATCTATATTAAGACTAAGCCTGAATCCACAACAGCATATAAGTATAGTGGAGAAGTATCGGACATTATAAATAAATATTATCCGGGTGAAGCTTATATCACAGGAAATACTCCAACCACAAAGGATATGGAAGCTGTTCTCATACCGGATTACAATCTGGTCAATACACTTGCGATGCTTAGTATTTTTCTGGTAGTGGCCTTCTCTTTCAAATCAGTGATTATGCCGATAGTTGCAATGATTCCTATTATGATGGCTATATATGTTAATATGTCGTTTCCTTATTTTGCGGGAAATGAACTTATTTTTATCGCATATGCCGTTGTTTCATGTATACAGCTTGGATCAACAATCGATTATGCAATATCGTCAACTGACGGTTATCTTCAGAACAGAGGACATGGTCTTACCAAGAGCAAAGCAGCAGTTATGATGACTGAGCTTAGTTTCCCATCTATTCTGACTTCGGGAATAATTCTCGTTGTGTGTGGATATGCTATTAGCATCAAATCGTCAATACCTGCTATAGGTCAGGTTGGACATTTGGTAGGAAGAGGAGCTATTTTCTCAGTAATATTTGTTACTTGTCTTATGCCGGCGTTGTTTAAACTTTCAGACAGGCTGATCACAGGTACTTTTAAATCGCGACATGACAGAAGAATGAAGATGTTAAAGGATTTCAGAGAATACCTCAGGAAAGTACGTTCAGCTCGTAACGAGGAATCAAATAAGTATCGAGAGGTTGAGGAGTAAATATAATGAGAAAATATAAGGCAAAAAAAATATGTAAAAAGGCAGTTGCTTATATCATGCTTTTGAGCTGCATCTCAACGGAAACACTTCTGATGCCTTCCAGTGCCTATGCTGCAGGTGCACATGCTGATATTGATGAAACAATGTATCTTAATCTCGATTACTATGGTTCTGTCAGCAAAGCAAATGTTGTAAAAGGAATTAATTTTAACGGTGTCAGCAGTTATACCGATTTTGGAAAGTATATAAATATTACCAATATGTCAGATGAGCAGAAACCGGATTTTAAAAACGGTTCTGTGACATGGCAGAAATATGATGGTGGCAAATTTTATTTTCAAGGGACATTGGCACCGGACAGTGTTGAGATACCATGGAACTTTGATATCACATACAAGTTAAACGGTGTTGTTATGGATGCAGATAAAATCGGTGGCAAGTCCGGACTTGTGGAGATGGATATCGATGCGATTCCAAATAATAACGTATCAGAGTACATGCAAAATAACATGATGCTCATCGTTATGATACCGGTCGATGTGCAAAAGTGTTATTCAGTTGATGCACCTGATGCCCAGACAGCCACTCTCGGTCAGTATGAAGGAGTCATATTTGAAGCATTACCAGGAAAAGAGGGACACTTCAAGATAAGACTTGGTACAGAAAGCTTTGAGACCGTCGGAGCAATTTTCACAATGAGTCCGGTTACCGTTAGTGATCTGTCAAAAATCAAGGATCTGAAGGAAATCAAGGATGACTTCAGAAACGATACCAATTCCATGCTGGATGATTTTGAGGATGTTCTTGATGGAGTTACCAATGTTCAGGATCAGCTTAGTCTCACCAATCAGATGCTTGCTGAGCTTAAGTCCGGAAAAGATAAGCTGCACAGTAACGCTCAGCTCATTTTCAATGGTAATGATATTGCCATTCAGGATCTGAGAGATCTGCAGGGTACACTTGAACCTTTAAATGAAGATCTGAAAACAACCCAGTGGATGGTATATGATATTAATTCCAACTTGAATGTTTTGGATTCTGATCTTATGGATTCAAGCTCAAAGCTGAATACGCTTAATAAAAGATTAAAACAGCTTGGTACATCAATGAGCGGCGCAAGTATATCAAACCTTGATATAAAGGAATTGTCATCGGATGCACAGGATGCAATCGACAGCCTGAATGATGTTGCGGCCGGTGTTAATGCTATGACTAACAAGGTAACCGACAAGTCCGGAAGGGAGAAGATAAAAGCCAGTGCTTCCGAAATAGTGACCAATACAGCTTTGGATAATGCTTCCGACTATGCAGGCTATGATAAATTAAATGATAAAGAGAAGAATCTGATATCAGTTGTTTCTGAAAAAATGGGAGAGGATGTTGACAGCATTAGTGCCGGTGATCTGGCGGCAATTCTTGCAGTTGCCGATTCTGATGTGTTGGAGTCAGATTCCGATGAAACAAAGGCAAAATATATAGCCTACGTTAAGAGTAAGCAGTCAGAGCTTGCTGCATTGCAGAATGCTCCAGTCCAGGTACAGCAGCAGGCAGGTGCAGCTGCTGCGGAACAGGGCTATGATCTAACAAAGATTATGACTTATGCCAAGGTTATGCAATCTGCAGCTGTCGATCGTACGATATTGGGAAAAGCTGCCGGATACTCAAAGCATCTCAATACACTCCTTAACCTGAAGAATGATACTCGGGAGCTTGTAAATGAGAATATTTCGAGTGATGAGGAATTGAACAGTCTTGCAGACAGCCTGCACAGCCTTACCGATTCCATAGAGAATCTTCAGGATGAGAATGGTGATCTGTTCTCGTCGGATCAGGCGGAGGATCTGGTTAATTCTATTCATAATGTTATTTCGGATCTTGATGAAATTTTAGAGGATGGAGGTGCTGTATCATTTCAGGCAGCAAGAACGCTGAATACTGTTAGAAAAGCAATAAGTGATATAGATGGACTCATCGGAATAATGAATGCCTATTATGAAGATACTCAGAAGTTGTTTGAGGATTCCGAAAATATTATTGTGGAGATGGAAAAAACATCTCAGGATGCTGCAGCTTCATTGCAAAACATTAACAATGTTCTTCGCTCGGCGGAACCGGACTTTAATGCTGCAGCGGATGATGGTATCGAAATAGGCAAGCTTGCGGTTGAAAACACCGGGGATATTGTGGATAGCACAAAGCACCTCAAGAATACCGGAAGGAAACTAAGAGATACCATCAACAATAAGCTGGATGAAGAAGAGGCAGACAATAATTTTCTGAATATGGACCCGGATGCTCCAAAGGTATCACTTACAAGTGATAATAATCAGGAACCTACCAACATTTCCATCATATGCAGATCGGAGGAAATATCTGTGGATGATAATGAAGACAATGTTTTGGACAGTGAGATACCTGATGCCGGAACAACATTTTTGGGAAGAATCAAGGCTGTGTTCACTAAAATGATTAATGTTATAGCTTCGTTTTTCGGAAGGGAGTGAGTAGGATATGAAGAAAAATATTTTGAAGGTAGTGTGTATAAGCAGTGCTGTAAGCATTATAACTACGGTGCCTGCATTGGCCATGGTGAAAAATGTGGAGATCAATGCTGATCTTGATGCGATTTCTGAAGCTGACGCGGGAATCTGTTTCTTCCCGAACTATGAAGTAGAGGCAGATGATGACGTAGATGCGGTAATAGTTGCTGATACAACAAGTATAAAAAACAATAATCCTACAATTCCTGCAACTGTCAATGTAACTATAACAAGTGATGCCGGAGCTTTGGATGATGATCTGAAGATCTCGGGAACAGGTATAAGATCGACATACGTTGATATGGTTTCTGTGGATAACACAGAAGCGACAGGAAGACTGCTGGTTTATCCGCTCTATGAACTGAAGGCACCTGAAAATCTCAATATAGATAGTGCCAATGCCCAGGTGAGCTGGAGCAGTGTTGAATATGCCGGAAAATATGAGGTTGTTGTGACCTATGTTGATAAAAATGGTAATGAGAAGACTCATCATGCAACTACCTCAAACACACATTATTCCATTAGTAATGCTATTTCTAATGCTTATGGCGGACAATTTGGTGTTGCGGTAAGAGCGATTCCGACAGATGATCCGGGTTATCAGGATGCTGTGATCGGGGCTGATGGCAAGGCAAGCTGGGCAAGATATGATGCTGATTTTGCAAATGAGTATGAGGTGAGGATCAGTTATACAGGTGCAAACGGTAAAAAGGTTACTACCAAATATCGCACTAAAGAAACAAGCCATGATGTTTCCGGATATATAAACTCCGCCCAGACGGGTACACTGAAGGTAACCGTCAGAGGCATTCCCAAGAAAAATGATGCAAAGTACTATAATATAGCTATTTCTGATTGGGCAACTATAGGAAGCTATGCTGCAGACACCAGCGATTACGAGGTAGATGATAAGTGGGATTTTCTCAGTGATTATAAGGCAACAGTGGATGGCAGTTTTGCAACCAATGTTAAAAGCAACGGAACATATAACAGTGTTTCAACGAAATCTATAGGATCAGGTGATGCAAATGCTCAGTGGAAAAGAGTCACATATAAGTGGCAGTATCTAATAAATGGTGTTCCGTACAATCAGGGGTGGAAAAAAATCAACGATCAGTGGTACTATTTTGATGCAGATGGATATATGCATACCGGATGGCTTGAAGTAAACGGAGTCTGGTACTATCTTGAGTCAAAGGTAGGATCTTCAACCGGTGTTATGTGTACCGGAAATAAGGATATTAACGGAAAAAGTTATATATTCGGAGCAGATGGTGTTTGTATGAATCATTAAACATGAGATTGCGCTATGGAAAGCTTAGGCTTACCGGCGCAATTTTTTTATAAACAGATTACGTGAGAGGTGTTTCTTTGAATTTCTGACATAATATTTGATTATGGGAATGGCTGTTAACATTTACATAATTTCAAGATATACTAAGGTGATTAAAAAAGTGTAATAGCAAAGGAGCCTGTGATAATGAGTAGTGATGATAAGAAGTGGTTTAAAGAAGGTCTTAAAGTTGGAATACCTATAGCTGCCGGATATTTTGCAGTATCCTTTGCACTTGGCTTTTCTGCAAAAAAAGCGGGACTTACAGTATTACAGGCAACCCTTGCCAGTCTGTTGTGTAATGCTTCAGCAGGCGAATATGCAGGGTTTACAGTCATAGCTTCAAAGGCACCTTATATTACTATGGCGGTTATCACTGCAATAGTTAATGCAAGATATCTGCTCATGTCGGCCTCCCTTTCTCAGAAACTATCGGATAATACCGGGATTGGCCACAGACTATTGGTAGGTTTCTGGATAACTGATGAGATATTTGGAGCGTCAGTTATGGTTCCCGGAAAGTTAAATCCATTTTATAATTATGGACTTGCGGTTTGTTCACTTAGTTTTTGGGCTTTGGGAACTGCTTGCGGTGTTATAGTCGGTAATGTAGTTCCCAACAATATCGTTAGTGCACTTGGAGTATTGCTGTATGGTATGTTTCTTGCCATTATAATTCCTCCAGCAAAAGATGATAAGATTGTAAGAATACTGGTACTTTTATCTATGATTTTAAGCTTTGCTGCCTCAAAACTATCTTTTACGGCAGGCTTAAGTGATGGTACCAGAATCATCGTTCTTACTGTTCTGATTGCAGGTGCAGCAGCTGTTATATGTCCAATAGAGAATAAAGAAATTCAAAATTACGGAGATGTAGGTAAAGCCTCTGATGAAAAGGTGAAGGAGATTAGAAATGCACAATAATTACATATACATATTTATTATGTTTGCAGTATCCTTTATGATACGAGTATTGCCGCTTACACTTATACGAAAGGAAATAAAAAACATAACTATCAGATCATTCTTATATTATGTTCCTTATGTAACTCTGGCTGTTATGACATTTCCTGCTATATTGCATGCAACTGAGGAGCCTATTGCGGGACTTGCTGCACTTATAGTCGGTATAGTTGTTGCCTGGTTAGGTGGCGGACTTTTTCCAACTGCGATTATGTGCAGTGCTACAGTATTCATCCTTGAGATGTTTCTGTAAGGCATGCCGGGAGTATTATGACTAGAGGACGAGATAAGGAAACAATAAAAAAGAGAGATCCGGGTATAGATTTGATCCGGGTGATAGCATGTTTATTGGTCATCGGTATACATGTGGATGTTATGGGAACGGGAGATAACTCAAAGCTTCTTATAAGACTTCTTCTCTCTGATGGCGTAACTTTGTTTTTTATCCTTAGTGGGTTTTTCTTTTTCAAAAAAGGCTTTGCAGATACGTTGAAACGTACACTGAGAGGCATCGTTTTTCCGGGTGTACTGGTAATGTTACTGAGTTATCAGTTTGCTCCCTTTATCAGGCATGAGCAATCTGCTTTTTATTGCCTGACACATATTAATTTTGATATATGTATGTTCATTACAGATCTGCTCTCGTGGGGGGGAAGTATCAGGGAAAATCTGGCTGGACATTTATGGTATATCTTTACATATCTTGAATTGGTGCTGGCTTATCCACTGCTTAAGCCGCTATACACATATTCGGTGAATAACGGAAACTCAAATGTGGATAAAAACATGCTTTACGCAGGAGACAAGTACTGTAGATACAGATGGTTTATAATAGGTTTTATATTTATTAATCAGATTATCATGGATCTCAATATGACAGGTCTTATCAGTTTATTTCCTGTTCAGATATCACCCTTTATGCTTTATACCGCTCCGGCCATGCTCCTCATGATAGGTGCAGAGATAGGACATCTCAAGCAGTTGATTAAGTCGAAATCCCGAAAAATCGGAATCATAGCATTGATAGTATGTGTGATGACATTTATAGCCAGATTTTTCATGCAGAAGCTGGTATTCAGTTACAATCAGTCACAGGATTTTTATCTCTATTGGAATTGTGCTTTTGCAACAGTACAAAGCACGGCATTTGTTGTAATGATAATGTGTATGGACCTTAGAGAGAACAGAATTGTAAACTTCATTGCAAGAGCAGGAAGGTATACATTCTATATATACTTACTTCACTATGGCTTATACTATATGTTTTATTACAGATATGAACCTGACTGGAGCTTTGGCCTTATAGATATGACCGGTGGATACGATACAATGGCAAAAGAACTTATGCATATATTAGTACGTGTATCTACAGTTTTTATTATGTCACTTGTTCTCAGCTTTTTGATTGTGAAAATTACAGAGTACCTGAAAAGAGCAAAACAAGAGATATCAAGTAAATAAATAGAAACGAAAAACGCTTCCGCACAATGGTATGTTTCCGGAATTTTTGGTACATATCATTATGCGGGAGCGTTTCTGACATATGTAAGTTTTCAGGTTTTTAAAATATTATAGATATCTCTTTTGGAAACGCCTCGGTCCTTGGCTACAGCCTTCATAGCGTCCTTTTCTGACATACCCTGATCCGTATAATGAGCCATATGTTCAGATAGAGGCATTTCATTCCAGTTGGCCTCAGCCTCAGCAAGTATATCCTCTGGTGAACGGCCTTCTATAACAAGTACATACTCACCTCTTGGCTCCTCAAGGTCATACATGGCTATAGCTTCGTCCAAAGTGGTTCTGATAGCCTCTTCGTGTTTTTTTGTAAGTTCACGACACAGTGAAATACGACGGCTGCCCCCAAGTGCCCCGGCAAGATCTCTGAGAGTACTCTTTAGCTTGTGAGGTGCTTCATAGATAATCATGGTTCTGGTTTCGGTTTTAAGTTCTTCAAGTATCCGTGCACGTTCCTTTTTATCAGCCTTTTCAGTGGGGAGAAATGCTTCAAAAGCAAACCTTCTGGTAGAAAGTGCAGAAATAGTTAATGCTGTGATTGCAGCAGCAGGCCCCGGCAGGGATGTGATCTTGATGCCTGCTTCAGCAGCCTGTCGCACAAGCTCTTCGCCGGGATCAGAGATACACGGTGTACCTGCATCAGTGATTATGGCCACATTTTTTCCGTTTAACATGTCATTGACAAGGGCTCTTGCCTTATCGTACTTGTTGAACTCGTGATAAGCGGTCATAGGTGTATGAATGTCAAAATGATTAAGTAGCTTAATGGAATTTCTGGTATCTTCAGCAGCAATGACATCAACAGTTTTTAAACAATTGATAACTCTGTAGGTTATATCTTCCAGATTCCCTATAGGTGTTGCACACACATAAAGTGTTCCTGACATAATATATCTCCGTGAATTTTAAGAAATTACAGTTTTTTACCGCTATAATTGTAACCTAAAGAAGATGTATTAACTATAAAATTTTTGCGTAAAGATTAAGATTTATGCACTATACTTGAAATTATAGTTAAGCTTTGATATATTACACACTGTATTTTTTGAAGGCTCGCGAGAGTCTTTCGTTTTATGTAAGAGAAAATAAAGAATAATTTCAGAATGCCGAAGTAGTAAAGTTCGACAGGTGGTGTCATTTCTTTGACTGGATATATCAGCGAAATGACATGCAAAAATGAGGAGATAAATATGAAAAAATTCTTTGCAATGCTTATGCTTGCAGCGACAGTGTTTGCTGTAGTTGGATGTGGCGGTAAGACAAAAACCGGTGATGACAAGACTTCAAGTGTAGAAACAGCACCAGATGGAAGTGTCATAGCTGAGTCTACGGAAGAAGAGACAAATCCGGAGAATGGACTTCCTCTTTCCAAACAGCCTGATCCAAATGCTCCTGTAGTTGATACAGTTGTTGTATATGCAGTTGTTAATGATAAGATGTCACAGGTTATGGATTCGGTTGATGAACTTACAGAAGAGTCTTTACTTGACAAGCTTGTAGAGCTTGGAACTGTAGGAGCAGGTACCAAGATTGTAAGTTTTGAGACAGAAGAAACAGGTGAGACACACGAAGCAGGTCCGGGAGCACCGGATGGTGATGCAACAGTATCTGTTAAAAACGGTACACTTGTCCTTAGTGATTTCTCGGCAGGTGCAGGTCTTGACGAAGAGACTGCAAAGCAGGCAGTTGCAGATACATTTGCATTGAACTATGAGCTTTCACAGTGCACAGTTACAATCGAGTAATATAGTTGAAATTTATATAAGTTTGGATGTAAAGAAAAACAGGTTTCCTTTTGGAAGCCTGTTTTTTTGTTTACATATTCAGGCAGGATTAATTAATTTTGGTCTTTTGTAATAGTATATCTAAGACTTGCTTTTATATACTGAAGTTGTTGCGAAAATATAGAGAAAACAGTATGTAAAAAACATATCGGGTGAATCTGACATCCTGAGGTTTTTAAAAGGAGAATGAAATGATCAAGAGATTGAAAAATCCGGGATATTACAAAGAGAGTATGTGCATAAGATGTGCGGTTAAAGCAGCTGTACTTATTTGGTTTTTCCTGTTATCGGTATTGTTTGTCGGGAAAGTTAATGCAAGGGCGGCTATCATTCCCGAAACAGGATATGCATTAAACTCAAGTGAGCTTAGAGGTGTATGGTTTTCCTACATTAACTGGGCAGATATGCCTGCCGATGAGCAGCAGTTTAAGGAAGCGGCAGATAAGGTGATGGAAGATATCGCTTCCAATGGTATGAATGCCATATTTTGTCACGTGCATAGCCATACAGATGCCTACTATAAATCAGATATCTTTCCTGTATCGAAATTTTTGCCAACAAATCCGGATACTTTTGATGCTCTTAAGTATATGGTGGATTCAGCTCATAGACACGGACTCAGTTTCCATGCCTGGATAAATCCGTACAGAGTGACAGGATCAATGAAAAATTGGAATGATGAATCTGCGTCTTCAATATCGAAAAAAATGTACAACAACGCGGCTACAAACAGAAATGTTCTTGAATTTGACGGTAGCTTCTATCTCAATCCTTCTAAGGCAGAGGTACGGGATCTCATAGTCTCTGCTGTTGAGGAAGTCATGAACAGATACGATGTTGATGGAGTGCAGTTTGATGATTATTTCTATCCGGGACTCGGATCGGGAGCGGATACTAACTTTGACTATCAGGAGTACGTTGAGTCCGGAAGCAGTCTGCCTATTGCAGATTGGAGAAGGGATAATGTTTCTGCTCTTATCGCATCAGTATACAGCAAGGTTCATGCTATAAAGCCTAATGCAGTTTTTGGCGTAAGCCCGGTTGCGCAGCTTAAATATTTAAAAAGTAACAAGAGTTATTTTGTAGACATTGATAAGTGGCTCAGTTCTGACAGATATATCGATTATATTATGCCGCAGATTTACTTTGGATTTGAGCAGAAAACTGGAAGCGGTGCAGTATCAGATGCGGCATTTCAGGTATGTTTAACAGATTGGGTGAATCTCATCAGGAATACAGGAAGCAGGGTTAAGCTTTATATCGGGCTCGCCTTATACAAATGTAACACCAATACCTGGGACGGAAATTCCACTCCTGAGTGGCTCAGATACAGTGATATCCTGGCAAGAGAAGTATTAAGTTCAAGAAGCACCGGAAAAGTATCCGGATTTGGTATTTATGCATATCAGAACCTTGTGGATGCCAAAGTTCAGAATGAAATCACAAATCTGAGAAATGTATTTTCTGCCGGCTGAAGGCAGAGGAAATCACGGTAAACTTGCATTTTGACGACTCATAAATTATATTAGTTAAGTTAAAGCACGATTTTTGTGCAGAATGCAGAATAATTAAATCAGGTTGCCTTCCATTCGGGTAACCGGAAAGAGTGAATTATGGAAAAGAAACCATACTATATTACTACTGCGATTGCGTATGCGTCAGGAAAGCCTCATATCGGCAATACATATGAGATCGTACTTGCTGATGCGATTGCACGTTATAAAAGATTTCAGGGCTATGATGTAAGATTCCAGACAGGAACAGATGAGCATGGTCAGAAGATCGAGATGAAGGCTGAGGCAGCAGGTGTAACACCAAAGCAGTTTGTTGATGATACGGCCGGACAGATAAAGACAATATGGGATCT
>AUXO010144943.1_pt1 | contig 14597 bp, 8 predicted proteins | sample 768731 | NCBI WGS metagenome assembly AUXO01 (sample SAMN02715735, study PRJNA202380) | gut metagenome | biome: sheep rumen | host: Ovis aries | place: New Zealand: Palmerston North | reverse complement strand
ATATTTTATCTAAGTGAAGTTCTAATGTATCTTCAATTGTTATTATTTTTTCATCTTCTTTAATATGACTAGCTAAATACTTAACAAGTTCTGTTTTACCTGAACCAGTTTCTCCACTGACAAGGATATTGCAGTGACCTTTAACACATTCCATTAAAAAATCATGAAGTTTTAAAGATACATAATCTTCTTCTAATAATTTTTCTTTATTAAGTCTTATTTTGGCAGGAGTTTTTCTTATTAATACAGCTATACCATTAGTTGCAATTGAATCGTGAACAAAATTAAGACGAAGTTCAGCGCTTTCTGCATCTAGTAATGGATGAGCCATATTAAAAGTTTTACCCATAACATTTGAGCACTGGAAAGCAAGCTTTTCCATAACTTCATTTGTAAGTCCGTCAATATGTTCTGGATACACACCTTTAGAAAGAGACTTTACCCATAGTTGCCCACCATTACTAAATGAGATATCTGTAATATCATCATTTTCTAATAATGGCATTAGAAGTCCAAAATCTATTTGTGAAAAAACCATTGCATCCATTTTTTATCCCTTTCTTTTTTCTTTTACTAATTAATTTACTCTAGAATTAACATAAGCTTGACATTCTGCATCAACTAAATCATCTTGAGGATTTTTCATTTTATTTTTAATATATTGTTCTATATATGTACTTTTAACTGTTGTTTCTTTATCATAATTAACATGTCTTGGAACTGGAATTATAGTTCCTCCAGCATACATTGCATTTCTAAATAATAAGTGTAAATTCTTAACTTCACCAGTTTCTTCATCTCTAAATACTTCAGAAACTGCAAATATTAATGCAACTGCAGTTGATTGTGTAGCAGTCTTATTAAAAATATGATTTCCGTTTGAGTCTTTTACTGCAAGTACTTTAATACCTTGAATAAATTTACCTATAAATAAATCATCATGTTCATCATACCCTTGATAGAATAAGTCAATCTTATCTCCAGGATAAATTGAGTTACCATAAGTAGTATTATTATTAACTGGTAAAGATACAATAGTACTACATTTTTCTATATCACTCCATGCTGAGTCTGGCATATTTTTCCATTCTACTACAGCACCTTCATAAAACATACTTCCTTCTGGAATCATTGTATTATAATTTACATAATGTTCAAGTAAATCTTTTTCATTTGTAATAACATTTGAAGTAACCATTGTTCTTGGAATACTTTGCATAACTATATCATCAGAAGTTATTGTTGCCCTTGCATTTAGTGTCTTTCTTGCAACAGGAATATCTATTTCATTAAGTGCAACTCTAACTCTATATCTATAAGCAAAAAATAATATAACTATACATATTGACATTGTAATAACTGTCATTAAACTTTTATTTTGTAATAATTTTTTCATTATTTAGTGCTTCCCTCCTTTTTATCTACTGTGCCTTGTGTAACTGTATTCTTTTCAATATAAGATATTAATTCTTTTGAAGTAGTTCTTGTTACTCCAGCATTTTCAGTAAAATCTTTATTTCTAGGTACTGGGAATAATTCATAACCTTTTGTCATTGCTTTTCTTAAAAGAAGGTAAATATCATCTGGTACACTAAACATAAGTGCAGCAGGTATTTTAGGACTTTCTGCTGTTTCAAATACACTATTACCTTGACTATCAACAACAGCTAATACTTTAATACTAGTAATAAGTCTTCCTAAATATCTTCCATCTCTAAAATATAAATCTATAGCATTTCCTGGGAAAATAGAATTACCATAAGTTGTATCCATACCAACTGGTAAATAAATAACAGTGTTCTCTTGAGGAATTTCATCAAATAAACTTGTAGGTAATTGATCTAAATCAACAACCATTTCATTATAAAACATACTTCCTTCTGGAACTACTACTTTATTTGATGTATATCTACCAATAATATTTCTACTATTTACAAGTACGTTTTTACTAGCTATCTTTTTAGAAACTTTCTTAATAGATACCATATCAGAAGTTATTTGTGTTCTTGGACCAATTTTTCTTGTCGCATAAGGAACACTTACTGGCTCAATATCTTTCTGTATTCTATAATCATAAGCCCAATACAAAATTCCTATTGAAGCTAAAACTGCAATTATTGTTACAGTATTTTTATTTTTTAAAAAACGTTTTATTCCAATTAATATATTTCCCATTTTTATTCCTCCATTTTATATACCTTATATTCTATATAATTATAACATAAAGTATTTTCATAATTCAATAGGTTTAAAAAGAAAAAAAGTTCAAATTGAACTTTTACTCTTTTTTATAACCACCTATAGTTGTAATTTTTGTAACTTCATTTGGATTATATTTGAAATCAACTTCAAATAATCCATTTTTTAAATTATCATTACTAACTCTTTTAAAATCAATTCTAATTGTTTCAATTAAATTTTTATTTTCCATAACATCTTTATTTTCTAAATATGCTATATGAGTTTGTTTTGTTTTTAATCCAGCACTTGTTTCATTTTCCCATCTAATAAGTCTTATATTTAGTTTTTCACTAGTTCCATCCTTATAAATAACAGTTACTTTATCAAGAGTTATATCTTCTTCAGACTTATTTGTTATTTCTATAAAGTTGTGTCCATAATTAGTTGTTGTTAAATTAGCAGTACAATTTTTCTTACAACCTCTTTCTGATTCTTTATAGCTTTTTTCTCTCAAACTAACATTATATAATCCCATAACTTCTCTAGCATCTATAATATTAAATTTAGAAGTATCTTTTCCAACTACTAAAATTGCACTTAATACAGTATCAACATCAACATTAATAGCATTATTCTTTATATTAGTAGTTCCTGTAGTAGTACGAATTCTTACAGTTGCTGCTGGTGGATATTCATAAATTTGATAAAAATCTATTTGATAATTTTTATTTGGAGTAACACTTTCAGCAAATCTTCTTAAGAATATTTCAACAAATTTTTCTCTAGACATAACTACTTCTCCACTTGTTAAATATGTTCCATAGTCAGTTGCCTCACTCATTGATGATTGCATTACCTCTCTTGCTACATAAAAATCCTCTTCATCAGCTGTAGTTAAATTATTAACTAGCATTAATATTGCTATAATAACAAGTCCTAATGCTACAATTAAATATCCCCACATTGCATGTTTCATATTACACCTTCCTTTATATCTTCACTATTATTTAAATTATATCAAAAAAAAAAGATAAATAAAATATCTTTTTTATATTTTATGTTTAATCTTTTTAAATCTATTATTATAAAAAGTTAAACTAAGAGCAGTTGTTAATGCTAAAAGTCCAAATTTTATTCCCCAATTCATGACAAAATCTTTAACATCTTCAAAAACATTTATTTTTGTTTCCTTTGCTTCAATTATCTCTTCTTTTTCAGTAATAATTGGATTATTATACATATCAATAACATCTTCTAAATAATCTTCTGTTATTTTTGAATCTGTAAACTCATAAGTACAAGCCGTTAATTTATTTTCATAACCAAAACATTTTGAACTACCATAAAAACTATTAAAGTATTTTTCTTTAATATTTATATATCTTACAGTTCCACAGTCATCACTAGGATCAAATACTTCTAATTTAACATCTGTACCTTCTGGAATACTAGATATTGAAATAGTATTTTTTGTTGGCTTAAAAACTCTTTTATTATATTTTACATTTAATTTATTTGATACTCCATACAAAGTAATATTATAATTTTTTCTACCAGAATTATAATCATTACTATAAGTAATACTATCTGCAAGATCCATATTTTTATTAAATTTGTCTTTATCACACTCTTTTGCATTAACTAAAATTGGTAAACAGATTAATAATACTAATATTACTTTTTTCATTTATCATCACCCTTTTCATCATTTAATAATACCGCGTGTACAACAAGTCTTCTATTACTTCCACCTGTACAAGTAGATAATGTTAGTATTTTATCTTTTGCTGTAACACTTTCACTACTCTTAAAAATACTTCTTCCTCTAATCATTTTAATAAAACTTTCTTTTTCTTCATCAGTATTAAAATTAATTTTTAAATAATCTGTTGTATAATCAACTTTATATGTTGAAAAAATTTTAAATTTATAGTGTTCCTTTTCAGTATCTAAATTAATTATCATGTTATCTTTATTCTTACGCCAAGAAGAATTAAGTACTCTAAATAAAGTTCCAAACATAGTTCCATTTTTCATACTATGACCATATATAATATTATTATCATCTAAATTTGGAGCATTATTTCTATAATCAAAATATACCCAACCCATACTTGTTTTCTTTTTATAAAAATCATATTTTAAATAAAAATTATTATCACTATGTTGTACAACTGGATAAGATATTTCTGTATTCTTAACAGTTAAATATGCTTTAGTTTCTTTATTTATTTTTTTAAGTGCTTTAAATGAATTACTAAAAGTGTATTTTTCTTGTAATTCTTCTTTACTAATGTTTTCTTCCATATCTATAGATGGTCCATCATCATCCATGTCACCTTCATCATCTTCTAAATCACTAACATTATCATCTAAATTACTTACATATCCTTCACTAACAACTTGATTTCTTAATTGTTCAACACTAACCTCTTCTATATATTCATATGCTTTTATAATTATTAAAGATACAACACATACATAAACACATAATACAGAAATCAATTTTAAATTATTAAATGTTAACTGTTTAAATAAATTATTTTTTAAAAATGAATTTGAATAAATTATTCTAAATTCACAAGTATAATCTTCTTTACATTTATCACTAAGCTCTCTAAGCCATTCAAAATTATTAACAATAAAATTTCCTTTATCAAATCCTTGATGTAAGAAAACCACAACATTTCTAGATTCATCATTTTTAACTAAATCTACAATACCTTCAATTAACTCTTTAGAATATGCATAAATATGAATAGCCTTTAAATTGTAATTAATTTTTAAAAACTCTTTAATATCATCTATAATTCCAGGATATTCTTCATTAATTTGAATTACTTTTTTATAATACAAATTATCATTTTCCAAAGCATCTTGCTGTGCTAAAAAATTCTTAGATATCTCTTTTAAAGAAGATGTATAAACACTTACACCTTTATTTTTAAACTTTTCTTGAACAGTTTTAGGCATATAATAACAATAAATATTTTTTATAGTATTACTTTGTAAAAATAGTTCATAGTCATCCATATCAATTGTTGATAAAAAGTCTAAAACTAAATTCTTTAGATTTAAATTATCAATTAAATAAATAGTATACTTAAAAGTAATAAGTCTCATTACTTTTAAAGTATCAAAATTCATATTTAATTTTTTTATACATTCAGTTATATTTTTATATCTTCTCTTATAAAAATTTAAAGTATAGAAAAAAGAATCTTTATATAAACTATCTTTATTAACAAAAACACTCTCTTCAGGAGTAATAGTTCTATAATTAAAGATTAAATTATTATTCAGTATAGAAATAACTATATATTCTTTCATCTTTCTCCTCTACCTTATATAATTATAATAACATAAAATCAAATAAAAAAAAATATGAAACTATTTAATTCCATATTTTGAAAGTAAAGTATTTAACATATTCTCATTAATAAACTCATTTTTACTATCTAATGCTTCAACACCTACTCCATCTTTTATATAAATAAGCATAGGAGCTTTATTAATTTGATCTGATATCAAAGGAAAATTTTCTTTTAATGCTTTAATATAAACATTTTCTTTTATATTAGATATATTCCAATAAATAATCTTATCATTCAAATTATTATTTTCAATTATCTTATATATTTTTCTTTCCATATTTTTAGTTTTATTAGAATTATCTCCAATATATAAAATAGCTTCTGCAGTCTCACTTAAAGCATAATTTAAGTCAGACTTGTGAATTTGATTTATTGATTTATCAAAAAATACTCCATTATTCTCATTGTTCATCTTATAATTCAAGTAAAAAGTTCTAATATACAAAGATGCTATTATTATTAAAACTGAAACTAATAACACAATATAATAATTTCTTTTTGGTACTTTTCTAAAAAACTTATCACTTTTGAATATCATAATAGCCTCCTTAAATATCATTAATATTTTATCATGAAATTATATCTTTTTCAAATAAGTATTATAACAAAAAAGAAGGATTATTCATCCTCCTTTAATGTATTTCTTTCTTGTAAACCATTTTTATCATTTAAAATAGTTCCATAATCACTACCATTACCACTTCTAATTGTATCAAGTAAGCTTCCTTCTACATTTTTACAATTTAGATAGAAACCTCTTTCATCCATAGTACAATCTTGAAGTTGAATATCAGTATATGGTGTTGCATTAGCATTATATTCTCTAATATTTCTCATTTGATTTGGAGTTAATGAGAAACTATAATCAATATATTCATCATTCATAAATATACTATTATCCACTGTTTGAATTTCTGCTCTAATCTTAACACCATCTTCTGTTTCCCAGTTAGTGTTTTCAGTACTTAAATCTGCATCTTCCTCATTTGGGAATAAATCAGTTCTATTAATATTTCTGTATTCACCTACATCATATGCATTTTGTAAACACTGTGTTGACCCTGGTCTACATTGTGATTGACTTCCAGTTACTTCATAATATGATTTAGCAGTATATGTACTAATTTTATTGTGATAATTATCATTAAACTGAATTCTATGATAAGTATTAAGATTATTATAAGTATGAGTCACAACACAGTTATTATATTCAACAGGTTTATAGAATCCTGCAAATTTATCTTGACTATTATACGGATCATAATAAACATTTTCTGCTGAATATCCTGGATCACATAGAGCATATGCATCTTTTGATACTGGATATGTATATGGATCTACAGTTAATCTACTTTTATCAGCATCAATTTCAACCTTTTTAACTTTACCAGTACTTGGTTCAGGTTGGAATAAATTATTGTTATAGAAACCTATCTCAGTAGTAACAGTTAAAATTGCATAATCATTAATTGGAATATTAACAAGATTTTTTCCAATTTTATATTCAGTTTTACCATCACTCATAATTGTAGTAGTTTTATTATTCATTCTTTCATAATTATAACTTGCTATATCTTTTTCAGACATTATTTGAATTCCTTCTTCATAATCAAAGCAAGCATTTCCAACAGCTGAACTATTTCTACAATATTTAACTGGTTCTATTGTACTAGTAGAAGTATTTTCAAGATCTATTTTATCTCCAGCTCCTGTTCCACCAATTCTTTGAGCGCCAGTTGACATTTCACTTCCAGCTGCATATGAAATTGAATCCATCTTCATGCAGTCTAATTTTCCACTTTCAGAATCATAATTACAATCTGTAGTATTATTATAATTTCCTCCATGAAGTCCAAATGTATTAGAAACATCAAATTCTTTAGCAATGTAATAATCATATACATTTTGATTTAATTCATTACCACCAAATGCTCTTTGTCTTGGTCTAGTTATATTATTCTTATCAAATATATTATTTTCTCCTTTAGCACTATAGAAATTACAATTATATAAGTCATATACTATTTCATTTAAGTTCTCTGTTACAGTTTTACCACTAGTATCTCCAGAAGAACTTCCTTTTACATTAAGTAATACTTTATACAATTCTTCATAATTTTTTATTGGTTTTGGTGTTGTTTTACTCGAATCAGTAAATCCTAATGTTTTTCCTTGAATACTTGGAGAGAATCCATAAATAGATGCCCAGTTTACAGTTCTAGGAAAATCATTATAATATATTTCTGATACGCATGTTCTCTTTTCTTTAACTACACTAGATATTAAATGATTTTTTGAATCTTTTAAATATGACCTAATTGCTATATCATACTTAAATCCTAGACCATCTTTAACAGTTAATCTATCAGGAATATAATAAATTGCTTCATCACTACAATAAACTCTACAGAAATTAGTATTAACTCCAAATAGTTCACTATAATCATATTTTGCTTTTCCATTAGCAGATGTATTTAATATACATTTTACTGATGGATCATTTACAAATCCTTTAGAAACATCTTGTATTTTAATATTTTTATTTTCACTTTCTTTATATTCTTTCTCAGTTTTTGGAGGAATACTACTAGCATCTTGAATTCTTAAATTCAAATCTATACAAGTATTTTTACTACATTCTAACGTGTCAATTGTATACCAATTAGTTTCTTGTCTCTTAACCATTTCTTCTGAATTTACAATTCCATATAAATGAGTTAATTTATCAGGATTCTCACATGCAATCATACGAACTGGTCCACCATTATTAACAGTATCATTATATTCAACAAACACTTCTTGAGTAGTCCTATACTTATCACAAACCGCTACATTGATTTCTTCAGTAGTACATCTTAACGCATGTTTTCCTGTACAATAAGCAGGTTTAGTAGTAGTTACATTACCATTAGAATCTCTATAAATCATTTTTAATACACAATATTTTTTAATTTGTTCTGCAACTTCTGGGTCATATTGTTCTAAATGATTACAATCATATATTGTTTCACTCTCAATTTTATCAACATGAATATCTCCAAAGTTAACAACAACTCTTGAATAATCTTCTTTACCTTCTTCACCAATTAATTCAGCATTTTGTACTCTATTTAAACTATATCCAAATAATGCATCTCTATGCTCTAATAATTTACTATTACCCATTATTGTATTAAAGAATAAACCTACTGCAATTCTTACTTTTCTAATTCTATCATTGTCAGAATTATTAACATGACACATAGCACCATAATGGTCGCCATTGCAAGGAAAATAGAATGTCGTATCATCTGCAAATAATGTTGGTGTAACATAATCACCATATGGATACTCACCATTTGAAAGTGAATATTTTTCAGTAACATAATTTAAGTATGCCATTATAAATGGATTTGAAATTCTATATGTTGATGGTACAAAAGTATAAATAACATCATATTCACAAGCATTTTTATCACTACCTGGTCTTGCTCTTGTAGTTCCAATTCCTGCAAGTTCTATATAACCTCTAGATGAAACATGTCCACCAAATAATCTTAAAGCTAAATTTACAGTTTGATAATCAATTAGTGATCCATATTTTTCTGCTATTGTTTGCGTTTCATCTTTTGGACCCCAAGTTTTTGCTTTTTCTTTAGCTTTTTTCATATATTCAGCTTCAATCAATATATTTGCATATCCACACTCTTCACTTTGATAACTTGTATTACAGTTTCTATAATCAAATGTTTCATCAATTTGATATCCTTCATTTTTTACATAACCAAGACCACCAGAAGCAACTTTTAATGTAAAATTCATAGCAGGATTAACAGCATACATATCTGCATTAATTTCAGTTGCTTTATATTCTTGAACACAAACTCCTGATTTTTCTTCTTTTGGATCGCAAGCATAGATAGGACATTTTAGTGTATAATTGACACTACAACCACAATTTTTAAAGTTTGCATATCCACCACCAAAGCCTTCACAATCACTTTGAACATCAGATGCAGTATATGCAACATATTTAACTTTGTAAAAATTATGAAAAACATTTCCATTTAAATTTCCAAGTGAACTAAACACTTCTGCCCTTATTTTATTGTTTCCTGCAACCCAGTTTACATCTGTTGCTCTAACTAATAATCCATCAACACGGCTTTCAGGAGTTAAAGATCCACCATAAAATGCTCCTAAGACAGTTCCATCAGTATTTCCAAGCTGAGAAGCATAAATTGGAAGAGAACACTCTGTAGGACAAGTCATTCGACAACATCCACTAAATGTATGTATTTTATTATCATATCCACATCTACAAATCATGTCATAATCATCGCATCGTTTAACTGGAACACTATCGCATCCATTTACATCACATACAGTAACATATACTGTTTCATATCTTTGATTACAACTATTTGCAGCTCCCCAATTTCCAGTACAACTATATGTTGTTTCTATATTAGCCACAGGACTATTACATCTGATACTCTGAAGTTTATCACTTCCTAATAATTTATCATATTCATCTTTTGGAAGTGTATTTTTTAAAGCTTCAAGTTGTTCAACAGAAACTTGATAACCTTTTTCTTCAGCTTCTTCCTTACTTGGATAATGATCTAAATGATAATTTTTCCATCCTACAAATTTATCCCAACTACATGTACTACCATAAACATCAAAATGAGCAGGACTTCCTTCAGTAGTTCTATTTATATTTAAACATTTACCATCATTAACCATAGCATTTATCTTTACAGAAAATACAAAAATTAATGTAATTATAAATAAAAATTTTATAAAAATATTTTTTTCTTTCATATGTACCATTCCATTCTATAATCCATTTTACCAAAAATATTATTATATTTCCATACTTTATTAAAAATTATTAAAAAAAACTTCGTGTAAAAAAAGTGTAAACATTATTTCTGTTTACACTTTTTTAATAATTATTCATCTGTTTTTCTGTAAAATAAATTACTTCCATCTTTATTATTTAAAACTGTTGCATATTTTGTATTAGATGCATCATTTTCACTTTTTCTAATTTCATCAAGTAATCCACCTTCTACACTTCTACAGTTTAAATACATTCCTTTTTCAGTAACTTCACAGTTATCAACTAATACATCAGCATATTGTTTTGCATTTCTATTGTAGCCCCTAATATTTTTTAACTGTTCTGGAGTTAATGAAAAACTATAATCTAAATATTCAGTATCACTAAATATTGACATGTTAGTTGATTCAATTACAGAAATAGCTATTTCACCTTCGTTAGAATCCCAGTTTGTATTAATAGCACTTAAGTTAGGATTTGGGAATAGATTGCTTCTATCAACATTTCTATATTCACCTATATCATATGGTGTTTTTAAACAAATACTAGATCCAGCAGGACATTGTGATTGACTACTTGTAACTTCAAAATAACAGCTTGGTTTATAATTTTTGATTGCATTATAGAATCCATCACTAAATTGTACTCTATAATATGTATTTAATGAATCATAATAATGTGTTACTTTACAATTATTATATTCTGCTGGTTTATAGAATCCAATATATGGTGCTTCTTGTGGATCATAATAGTATTTTTCACTATCTGAAGCACAAAGTGTATATGCATCTTTAGAAACAGGATATGTATATTTATCTACAACAAGTCTTCTTTCATCAACTTCACCAGTAATTTTCTTAACTTTTCCACTACTTGGTTCAGGTTGGAAAACATCATTATTATAAAAACCTATTTCTGTAGTTACACTAAACATAGCATAATCATTTACTGGTATTTCTCTCTTACCTATTGTTTTTGTTTTATTTGACATACTTGTATATTCATAACTCTCTAAATCAATATTACTATTAGTATTACCATCAGAATTATAATCAAAACATCTTTCACCATTATTATCTTCATTTCTACAGTATGTTATTTTTCCAAGAGAACTAGAAGAAATATTATTAAGATTAATTTTATTCTCACTACCTCTTCCTCCAATGAAACTACCATTAGTCATTTCACTACCACCAGCATAACTAATTGTATCCATTTTCATGCAATCTAGTTCACCATTAGAATTATAAGTACAAGAATTATTATTACTACTTAAACCACCATGTAAACCAAAAGTATTATTTTCTGAGAATTCTTTTTTAATATAATTTTTATAAACGTTTTGATTTAATTCATCACCACCAAATGCTCTTTGTCTTGGTCTTAAAACATTATTTTCAGTAAATACATTTTCAGCGAAGAAATTACAATTATATAAGTCATATACAATTTCATTTAAGTTTTCAGTTATTGTATTACTTCCTTTATAATTTGATGAACTTCCTTTAATTTTACTTAAAACACTATATAAATCTTCCCAATTACGAATTGGTTTAACATTTTTCTTTTCTTCATCAGTATATCCAAGTGCATTTGCTTGATCTAATAATGTAAATCCATATATTTGATCCCATCTTGTTGTTCTTGGGAATGAATTATAATATATTTCAGATGCACAAGTTCTTTTTTCTTTAACAACATTTGATATTAAATAATTATCAGTTCTATTTAAGTATGATCTAGCAGCTATATCATATTTAAATCCAAGTCCATCTTTTATATTAATTCTGTCTGGAATATAATAAGTTACTTCATCACTACAATATACTCTACAGAAATTAGTGTTTACTCCAAATACATCACTAAAATCATATCTTGATCTTGCTTCTGCTGAAGAATTTAGTATACATTTAAGTGATGGATCTTTTACAAATCCTGTTGATACTTCTCCTTCATTATTTGTTACATAATCATCTTTAGTTTTAGGAACATCACACTTATTAGCTTTAGTTCTTAGTGAAATATTACTACAAGTTACTTTATTACAAGATAAACTAAATAGTTCTATTGTTTCTGTTTGACTTTCTGAATCACTATTTCCTCCTCCAGTTGTATTACCTGGATCTTTATCAGTATATGAATCAATAAGTCCATACATAAATTGATTTTGATCTGGATTATCACAAGATATTAATCTTTCTGGTCCTCCATATCTTTTTCCTTGATCATCTTTTGCTGGATAAGTATATGTTACTGTTTGCCAGCTTCTACTTGTATCACAAATTGCAACATTTATAGGATAACTAATACATCTTAATGAATGTTTACCTGTACAATATTCTGGTTTTATATCAGATATTTTTCCATTTGAATCTTCATAAACCATTTTAATTTGACAATATGGTTTTATATGTCTAGCTATATCTTCATCATATTTATATAATTCATCACAATTATATTGAACATTATTTTCTAATTCTTCATAATTAATACTACCAAATTCACTTACTATTCTAGATTGTTCACTATTATTTGAATCTTCTATTAATTCTGCTTCTTTTACTTTAGTTGAAGAAATACCATATAAATCTTCGATATGTTCGTGTAATTTTTGATTACCAAGAATTGTATTAAAGAAAAGTCCTATTGCAACTCTTGCTTTTCTATATCTGTTTCCTCCTGCATTACACATAACACCTTCTCTAGTACAAGGAAAATCAAAAGTAGTATCATTTTCAAAATCAGCAGCATTTATATATGAATCAATATATTTTTCTGTTACATATTTTAAATGTTCCATAAGATATGGTTCAGATAATGTATATACTGATGGAACAAATAAGAAAACAGCATCTTCTGTACAAGCATTATCTGTTCCTGCTTGAGTTTTCTTAACACCAAGACCAGATAGTTCAACATATCCTCTAGATGATACGTGTGCACCATATAATCTAAGTGCAAGATTAACTGTTTGATAATCAATTAAATCTGCTTTTCCGCCTTTAGTTCTAAGCCACTCTGATTCAATTAATATATTTGCATAACCACAAGATTCACTTTGATAACTTGTGTTACAATCTCTATAATTGAATGTTTCATCAATTGCATATCCTTGACTGCTACTCCATCCAAATCCACCTTCACCTTCTTTGGTAGAAAAGTTTAATCCTGGATTTACACAATACATATCATCTTGAGTATCTGGTAATATATATTCAGCAGCACAAGCACCAGATACAGTATCTTGTGGTCTACAAATATATACGGGACACATAAGATTATGAGTTAATTTACATTTACAGCTTGCATAATATGAATCCCCAGTTGATGCCATTGTCTTTTCTTTACATTCATTAATAGCATCTTTATATTTATAAGGATCATTGTTTTTCCTAAAAAAATTTCTATGTTCTGGATTCTTTTTATATTCCACTTTACAATAAGGATCTACATATGGGCAATAATTATCTTCAGTTTTAGAATATGACTTACCACCACATTTCCAGCTTACAGTACAAGTTGAAATTGTTACTTCTTTTGTTTTCCCATCTGAATCTTTATATCTTTCTGTTCTAGAACCCCATGATTCTGTTTTATCATGAACTTTATAAGTAGCTGTACAATCTGCATTAGATGCAATATATGCTTCTTTGTCGCCACACTTTGGTACTTCCATAGTATGAGAGCCAGTTGCATAATAACCGCCGCCACCTTTAAATGTTCCACCACCAAAAGCATAATCTGTAACAGTAATAGTAATTAACTTATTTGCTTCTGCTTGTGCTTGAGCATCTGAAACATAATCATCGCCACCAGTTTCTTTAGCAACCTTTTGCCAACGTACAGGAGTTGGATCCCAGACACAAGTTCTACCTTTTATATCAAAGTGAGCTGGACTACCATATGTTGTTACATTTAAATCCAAACATTTTAAATCATTTACACCTGCTTTAACATAATTAATTAATATAAATGTTAAAAAAAGGAAAAGAAATTGTTTTAATAATCTTTTTTTCATATTATTTCATCCTTTCTTCCTTTTTATACTTTTTAACTTTTACTATGTATGCAATTGTTATTACTGCAAATGGTACTATTACATATAATGCATATTTTACTATATCCCATATTCCAGAAAATAAACTTTTCTTTGGTGGATTTACTTCTTTATCATATTCTTCTAATATTTGATCAAATGCATCTTGTGTCATATT
>AUXO016321977.1_pt1 | contig 14599 bp, 7 predicted proteins | sample 768731 | NCBI WGS metagenome assembly AUXO01 (sample SAMN02715735, study PRJNA202380) | gut metagenome | biome: sheep rumen | host: Ovis aries | place: New Zealand: Palmerston North | reverse complement strand
AATGGTGGTGATGATCCTGAAGGATGGGCTAAGGAAAATCTAGCACGCAAGCCACAAAAGCCAGGTAGATTCTATAGATATGCAAATACTCCTATAGATTCTAATACAGGCAAGCCTTGGATGTCAAGAGAAACTTTAGCTTATTACGGAACAGAATTTCCAGACAACTGGACATTTGAAGACATTACAACATAAAGTCTAATGCATAAGAAATTTGCTATATTATAAAAACATTATATCATAATAATGACAACTCAGAAAAAAGAGAACATACAATATACAACTGCTATAAGTTTCTTGATTACAGGTATTATATTATGTTTCTTATCATTCTTTCTAAATCAATATGAAGTCGATAGAGGATCATTATGGTACTTAGGACAGTCAGTTGCATTCTGTGCTGCTGTATTCGGTATAAATCTTTTAGTTAAAAATGAAATGTTGAAAGTAGAAGAAAGATTAAATCGTAAAGTAGATTATAAGATGCATAAAGTTGATGACCTATTTGAAGATGAACAAAATCCTTAACCGTGTTAGGGTAAGTTAAAATAAATTTTCTTTCTATATAAAAAAAGGACAACTTAATTGTTGTCCTTTTTGTATTGTTTTACGTAGTTTTTCCACCATGCAACATCTTCATTACTAACTTCCTGAGTCAATTCTTCTTTAGCTTGATATGATTCATCTATTGGCAAAGGGAAGAACTCATCTGCCGTCATGTTCTTTTTCTTAAGATATGGCTTCAATGAACAAAGCATTATCTGTCTAGTCTGTGACCATGAAGCTGCTTCTGCAAAATCCAAGAACTTTGTAGCAATTACAACATCTGGAATTTGCATTTCATCTAAGAAATATTCATGTGATACGATTTTATGATATATAACTAATATCTTATATAATTCAGTGAAAATTAATTGGCCTTTTTTTTACTTACCTTTTTTGCTTTCTTGTCTTCTTCTTGAGCTAATACTTCGTATTGTGCTTTAAGAACGTCAACATACCACTCAGTAAAATCAGTTAAACATTTATCACCACCATTATCATCTATAACATCCAAGAAATCAATCATGGTTATAACAGGTTTCTTTGCTTTCTGTAATGAAGCAATTGCAACAGAATAGAATAATGTAACTAAATCATTAGCTGTAAGTGTATTGAAGTCAAGATTATGGCCTGCAATTTGTTCGAAGTATAATGCACTTCTAAAAGAATACACTAATGTAATATCCTCGTTATTGATTTTCAATGTCATGTTTAGGCTAAATATATTTCTTATACAAATAATATAGTACTATTTTATATAAAATAGATAAAGTTAACCAAATGGCAAATAGAGTACAAGTTGAAGTTGGTGCTAACGTAACTGGTTTCCAACAAGGAATGGAGCAAGCCAGCCAAAGTGCACAAAAGTACGAAACTGACATACGTAAAGTTTCGGAGTCAACTGTAAGTTTCAATAAAGAATTACGTAATGCAAAAAGAGAAGCACAGAATCTTGCAGCTGGATATGCAAAGTTGGATGCAGCAGCAAAGAACTCAGCATTTGGTAAAGAAATGAAACGTCAGTTAGACGAAGCAAAAAGTAAAGCAGCAGAATTTATAGATATGCAAGGTGACTTACAACAAGAACTTAGAAACATGGCATCAGATACTCATACATTAGATATGTTGTCTGAAGGCTTTGGTGTTGTAGCTGACTCAGCATCAACTGCTTTAGGTATTGTTGCTCAGTTTACAGGTAATGAAGAAGATGCACGTAAAGCAATTGTCGCATTCACTACAGCTCAATCTGCATTAGGTGCAGTTACAAAGATACAGAATGCTTTACAGATGCAGTCAAATACAATGATGGCTGTAACAAAAGTACAGACATTGGCTGCAGCAGCTGCATCAAGAATAAAGACAGCAGCAGAAGGTAAAGGTGTATTAGTAACAAAAGCAGCAACAGCAGCACAAGCAGCATTTAATGCAGTCGCAATGGCTAATCCTTATGTATTGCTTGCAGCAGCAATTACTGGTGTCTGTCTTGCAGTAGGTGCATATGTACTTGCTACACAAGATGCGGAAACAGAAACAGACAAACAAAACCGTAAGTTAGAAGAAGCAAAGAAACAATGGAATGAATACAAACAAAAAGTATCTGAGTCATCAGCAAGTCAAGTAGCAGATTTCATTGCTTTACAGAAAGAGTGGGAAAATCTTAAGACAACAGAAGAGAAAAACAAATTTTTAGATGACAACAAGAACAAGTTTAAGGCAATGGGTCTTGAAATTGATGATGTCAATGAATTAGAAGAATTGTTTGTTAGAAATAGTGCTGCAGTAGTAAAAGCATTGAAAGCAAGAGCAGAAGCTGAAGCATGGGGAGAAATATATAAAGAACAACTTAAGAAGAAATTAGTTAGAGATGCAAATCCATCTACTGCTAATAATAGAGCTTATAAGAAAGCTCATGCTGGAGACTATATTTCCGATGATGAAGCAAGACGTGCAAATGTAAATAATGTTGTTGCATATCATGGTCATACAGCTACAACAGCAAGTATGTCCGGTACATATAAGCGTGCAATTACTGAACAAGAAGCACAACGTGTAAATGCTTTACGTAATGCTGATGCATTAGCTAGACTTAAAGAAGAAACAGCAGATCTTAATAAAATCGAAGATAAATGGATTAAGTCATTAAAAGAAGCAAATTCTGCTTATGGACAATTAAGTACAACATTAACACATGGCAATAAGAAAGGTGGAAGTGGTGGAGGTGGACATACATCTGAAACAAAGAAAGAATTAACTGAATTAGAGAAATTAGAACAAAAAGTTAAGGAACTTGAAAAGATGCGTGCTAACATCAAAATTGATGCACCTAATGCACCACAATTAATAAAAGAAACTGATACTGCATTAAGAAAAGCAAAAGACGCTGTAGCAAAATACAAGATAGCAGTAGGCATTGAAGTAGAACCATCTGAATTAGATAAATTAGAAGCAGATCTTAAAGAAAAAGAATTATTGCTTAGAGCAGACGTATCACAAGAAGAAAAAGATAAAGTTTATCAAGAAATACTTGAACTTAGAGATAAGATACAAAAAGAGAAAATTGCTGCTCATATTATCATAGATCCACAAATTGAAATAGATAATAAAGTACGTCAGACTATCAAAGAAATAAAAGAAAGTATCAACGTACAAGAAAAACCAAAATGGGATTTTAGTAATATTGCAGAGGTGGATCCAGGTCAAGCAAAAAAGCTTGAAAAGTTGGTACAGCAATATAATTTAGTATATGATGCAAGAGAACGTCTAATGCAGTTAATGAATGATGGAAATGCATCTGATACTCAAATTGCTGGAGCACAAGAAGCATTAGAAGAAATGGGCCCATTATATGATAGCATCTTAGATAAATTAAATTCATTCAAAGATGTTGATACTGCTGTTGGTGACTCAATTGAAAACATGAAGAAACTTCAGAGTACAGTCGGCCAAGTAGGCAACGCAATACAAAGCTGTGCTGATTTGTTTAGTGCATTAGGTGAAGCTGGTAATGATGAAGGATTTGCTGTAATGGGTATCGTAGCTAAAGCAGTTGCAACAGTTGCATTATCATATGCACAAGCATTGGCATCTTGTAAGACATGGGTTGACTGGTTAGCATTCGGTGTTACTGGTCTTGCAACTATGATTTCAATGATTAGTTCTATTAAGCAAGCAACTGGAGGATATGCTGCTGGTGGTATTGTTGGTGGTAGTTCATATTCAGGTGACAACCTTTATGCACGTGTCAATTCAGGGGAAATGATATTGAATAGCAGACAGCAACGCAACTTATTCAATTTATTGGACAATGATGTAATGCCACAAAAGGGTGGAACAAATGTACAAGTACAAGGCGTAATTAGAGGAACAGACTTATTGCTTGTACAGAAGAATACAAACAAGATGAAGTCAAAGACAGGAACTCAAATACATTTCTAATAATATATGATTTTAAACGGATACTTTAAAGATAGAGAAGGAACAAAGTACATAGTAAACATAAATGCAGGCGGAGCAAACACTTATGAGATAATAGATGGATTGTCATATGACAGAAATACAGACAACTTGTTTTTCTTCGATAGTGATCCTGTACACATAACATGTGAGAAATCTGACTTATCCCAGTTAATCATCATATCACAAGCACAGATAAAAATAGTGACTAAGAGGGATGTGTCAAAAGATCTTCTTGCAAGTACAAACAGAGACATAGAGGTTACTATAACTAAAGCAGATGCACCAGACAATACAAATGGTATAGTGTGGAAAGGATATATAGATCCTCTCAGTTTTAACCAGGGATTTGCTTATACGTTTGAGGGCTTGACATTGACAGCAACAGATCCATTAGGATCATTAGAGATGGTTACAATAGATAAAATAGGTGTCAAATCAACTGAGACTATTACTGTTACAAATCTAATATATAAGATACTTAAGTATATTTATCCTGATGCTGCATTAGATACTTATTTCGGTTCATTAGTAGATCCTGACTCAATAAAAGTAAACATGTCAGTATTCTTTGGTGATGACCCAGATGACTATATGACATTATATGATGTCTTAGAGAATTTGCTAAAATATATTGGATGTACATTAGCATATGAACCAAAAAGCAATCGTTTCGTACTTAACTGCTTATATTCAAACATTGGAGATAATACGTCATCATATCAATGGTTCGATGGAAAAGAAGATGCACTTGATGCTAATGCATCAATATCTAATGATGACGTATATTCTAAGATAACTTTGACATGTGATATTGAACCAGCAGACGATGACATCGACTTATTAGACAATGACTTTTTGTACTCGGACTATAATAACTATCAGAAATATATGACTGAGCTTGTTGCTTATGGAGACGGGTCAAGTGCTTATAATGGCATAGTTGAATTAGCTACGTCCCCAGATGGCAAAGAAAAGACAAGTTATGATGGAGGTCATGCATTAGAGCATTTTTGCTATGTAAAGAGATCTGACTTGTGGGAGTTTGGTTCAAATAGCTATATTACTGCTTGTGGAGGAACAGAGAATGTAAATGCAACAGCAGAACAGAGAAAAATGAAAGGTGACCAGTCAGATGTACTACGTTGGCTTAAAGACAATCCAATGAAAGCTGCGTTTGTCTCATTTGGAAAGGGAGAGAAAGCAAATATGAAAGACAATTCTCTCACAACTAACATATCTATGACAGATTATCTTGTAATATCAATTGATGGACATAATGATCATAGAAACACAGGTGGTCATAATGATGCAATGTGTGGACAGATGGCAACAAATGCGCCTTTATGTAAGTTCAATGGCTTACGTTCAGTTAACTTGACCCCTACAGATCCAAAAGTAACAAACTATATATGCATATCAGGAAAACTAGTACTTAACCCACTAATGAAGAAGACAGGATATAACTGGGGTACTGATACTGGATTTGATGATGACTGGCATGATGGAAATGAATGGAGCAACTTATATAATGCTTCAACTAATGACTTGTCTAAATTCTTAAATGGATCCACGACATGGGTATTTCCTGTACTAGGATACTTTGGAAAGACATGTCCTTTAGATGATGGCTGGGGATATTATCAGCAAAAGTGGTGGACATGCAATGATCCAATGACAGGCAACTATGTACGTACAGACAAGATGGGCATTAACGGCTGGTTGGATCATAAAGAATGCTCTATGCTTAATTATGATTATTCAAGCTATGGTGATGAGACTGATACAATATCTAAGCTCCCTATATTAGCATGTCAGTTAAAAGTAGGAAACAAATGGTGTGTTGAAAGATTAGACAAAGGCATGCAAGGACAGGGTAAATACGAATGGATGACTGAAGAAGACTGGAGAGATCCAACAAAGACAGACTTCGTAGCAAAGGGATTTGACCGTCCTTATTTTACTATAGGCATAGATCCAAGACAAGGTGAGAAAATAGTAGGAAAGAAATATGACATACAGAAAAACTTGTCATATCTATATAACGTTGACTGTAGTGGTACAGGAATCCCTATAACATCAGCAGACAAGCTAAACGGTGAAGTATATTTTGCTATCGTAAGTCCAATCAACCAAATGTGGAATGAAATAGAAAGAATACACCCTACATTGTTCAGGTCAACAAAATGGGTAGATCATATGCTTTGGACATTAGAGTTTGTTGAGTCTATAATGATACAAGACTTCAAAATCGAGTTCAAGACTAATAATGGAATGCAAAGTACAGCGAAGAACACAAATGATAATGATTTAGTATATGCATCTGATACAATAGAGAAATACCAAGAGACTTTTGATGATGACATAAAGATATGCACACCTTTGACATTAGATGAATGTGAAGAGAAAGGCATTAAGTACCAGATTTCAAACAGTTATGTATTTGACATCAATGATAATCCATTCTATGGATGGACACAGAACGACAAGACAATAAAGCCTGAAGAATTATGGGTAGACTATCTATATAAGCAGTATTGCCGCCCAGCTACTAAACTGGAAATAAATGTTGATGGTGGATATGCTTATGGTGCTCCTACAACAGATGGCTCATATCTTAATCCAAGCACAATATTGTCTAAATATCTAATAATAATGAACTATCCGGGGATAAGCGGAACAGGAACATATTATGCATTAAGCATCGACTGGAGCCTAAAGAACAAAGACAACAACATCGTATGTAGAGAATTACTTCCATATAGTAATCCGTTTGAATAGAACATTTTTCAATGACTGCTAATTTACTATTTTATAATATTAGCAGTCATTATTTGACTTTATGCTTATACCAAAAATAGAATAATATATAAATTTTATGGCATTAACAAACATTAACTCTTATGCTGTATCACATGACAAAAGTGGAGGTGGTGGAGGAGGAACAACTATCATTAAGCAATATGGTGGTGGAACTTCAGACAAAGACACAGTAAATATTGGCAACGTAAATGCCCAGAATATCGTTACTCGTACATTAGAGGCAAACTCACTTTCAGCACGTGATGCATCAATATTGTATTTAGTCACAAAAGAAGGAAAGATAGCTAAACTAAATGGTGACTCATTAGAATACCATACAGGATATATTGGAACATTAGCATCTGATGAGATTTCAGCTAAGAAGCTTACAGCTGATGACATAAGTGCAGTTAAAGCATGGATTGAGACACTTAATTCAAAAGAGATAACTACAGAATATCTTACAGTAACAAAACAAGCACATTTCTTTGAGCTTATAATTGACAAGATACGTTCTGTAGGTGGACAACTTATCATTACTCCTGCAAGCTGTATAATTGACTATGTTTGGGGAATTAACAGTTCAGGAAATTTCATTGAGGTAAACCAAGCTAATGAGTCATCTATCAAGCAATATGCTATTTTCTGGCGTTCAACAGATGATGATGGAAGAAGTGTATCTAATGACTTTGTTGCTGGTGACCAAGTAATATGCCAGTCATTCAATAACGTAAATGTTGGCACAAACTATAACATATCAAACAAATACTACTGGAATTTAGTAGATCGTATCGAGGGACAAACATGGATTAATCTTGGTACAGGTGCTATGGCTCCTGACGCACAAGCAGCCACAGGCAACAAATATTTAGTTACTATGTTAAAAACACAGACTAAAGTAAACGGTAACTTAGTAGATAACAACATAAAATGGAAATGCCAAGCACAGACTATTACAGGAATACAAACTAATGTAAGTTGGGATAATAGAAGTACTGATTTAGGCATACAAGGCATAATGACATCTGCATCTAAGACATACGGTATACAGATAACACCAGTACAAGAAGAGACATCTGTAACAACACATGTAAATTTCAACATAAATCAGTTATATGAAGATCCACAAGGCACTCAATTAACGAAACCTGCAAGTAACTTCATAATTGCATTCTATTTTAAAGATGGTACGTTCAAGATATATAATAAAGATAATGCCGATGGAATATATGTTTTTGACTGGATATATAGAGAAGATGCAGACGAAAATACAGATCCTTACCAAATAGTAGATTCTCCAATTGAAGCAATTACTTTAGTAAGTCAAGATGAAGTACAGTGGGCATTATGTAATGCAATGGTTGTATCAAACACAGATAAAGATGCATCAATTTCTGGATATGCATCAATACCTAGCGTAGGCGACAATTTAGTACAGTTAGGTTATAGATATGATGATGATGTATCAAGACAGAATGCAATTATCATAAGTGCATATAAGTCAATTGACCAAGGTGGTACATATGATGGAAAGAAATGGGAGCCTGTAGTGGCACCATCTTATGCTCAATACATAGGCATTAATGACTACAACTTATTCAGACATCGTCAGTCATACATGGATGGAACTGGTGCAAGATTTGTCGGTGACATTACATTATGTAGTATCAATGGAAAGAGTGTAGGTGACAAGATGGATGAGCAGATAGGCTTGTTAAACAAGATGAATACTAAAATGCATCTTAGTACGGGTCTTATTGAACTTTATAAAAATGAGAAAACTAGCTCAATATATGCTAATCCTGCACAGTTTAGTATTGATATTCTTAGAACAGACGAGACAGGAACATCAATACTTAATGCAATACCAGAAGGATATAAGATTCGAATCATAACAAGATATGACAACACAACATCATCTTCTACAATAAATGCTGGTGCTTCAACAACTGGAATAAGTTCATTACAAGACTTAGGTGCCATAACAAGCATTGATGACTTTGAGCAGCATGTAGTACAGAAAGAAATAAGACTTATAATGCTTCAGAATGGCATTGAGGAATCTAGACTTCCTGTCATTGCATCTGAGACTATTACATATAGACGTGGACTTGTCGCTGTAAAAGATGGTGGAAGATATGAGTTCAGATACCAGAATGCACATGATATGCCATCTAAACCAGCAACAGGCAGTAATGGTCTAAGTGGAGGATGGTCTAAGAACCCAGGAACACCAGACATAGATAATGAAATATGGACATGGATGACATATACATATTGTACAGCACAAGAAGTATATGGAGAATGGAGTGATGCTATTAGAATTACAGGTGAGAATGGTGAAGACGGTGCTGATGGTGCATCAGTAGAATACATATATACAAGAAACAATACAGGTGATGTTCCTGATGCACCACCACAGAATCAGACTGATGACTGGTGGGGATTAGATCCTGTCACTGGTATTACATGGACTGACAATCCTAAAGGTGTTGCAAGAGATTTACAATATGAATTCGTATCATGTAGAACAAAACGTGCTGGTGGTCTTTGGGGATTATATTCGACTCCTGCTTTATGGTCTAAGTGGGGTGAGAAGGGTATGGACGGTGATGGATATGAGTACATATTCAAATTGCAAGATTCATTGACACCACCAGAAAATCCAACACCAGATGACTGGGAGACAAATGCATATTATCAGCAAGCAGAATATCATGCAACTGAACTTGGATGGAATGATGACCCAGTTTCAGTAATACAGAACAACAAATATTTGTTTGTTGCAGTTCGTACAAGAAAAGAAGGTGTATGGAATCCTTTCAGTGATCCTGCATTGTGGGCTAGATATGCTGAACAAGGTGAGACTGGTGGACACTATGAGTTCAGATATTGTAACTTTACACCAACAAATGACAATTTACCACAAGAACCAACAGCAGGAAGCAATGGTGTAGGTACATACGGTACAGGAAATAGACAAGCAACATGGGGTTATACAGTAAACAATCCTGATGTAAACGCAGGTGAATATACTTATATGTCTCAATGCTATTTGACACCAGCAAAACCAAATGATCATTACGGAGAATGGAGTACTCCAGTTCGTATAACTGGTGGTAATGGTGAAGATGGTGCAGATGGAACAGACATTGAATTTGTATATACAAGAACAAATACAACTGACCAAGTACCTACTCCTGTTGCATCTCCTGGTAGCGGTGATGACTGGCACGGAGAAAGTGGCGGACATATATGGACAGACAACCCACAAGGAGTAGCATCTGACATGAGATATGAATGGATGTCTATGCGTTCTAAGAGAGAAGATGTATGGGATGCATATACTAAACCTGTTATTTGGTCTGCATTTGGCGATAAGGGACAAGATGGTGATGGATTTGAATATATTTATAAGTTGACACCTACATCTAATGCTTCTGAAGCGGGCAACCCAACCCCAAATGATTATGCTTCTAACTCAACATATCAGTCAGTAAATGAATACTGTCCTTATATTAACAATCCTGCAGGTCAAGAACCTTGGACTGATGACCCACAAGGTGTATCAGAAAACAAGAAATTTGAATGGGTTTCAGTAAGAACAAGAACAAACGGCGTTTGGTCAGCATATAGTGCTCCTGCAATATGGGCAAGATGGGCTATGCCAGGACAATCTGGTGGTCACTATGAATTTAGATATGCTAACTTTACACCTACATCAGGACATACAAATCCAACCAAACCTACTGCTGGTTCAAATGGTATAGGTACTTATGGTAGTTATCAAGATGCTGCAACTTGGGGTTATACAGCAGCAGATCCTAATGTTAACATGGGCGAATATACATATATGACTCAATGTTATGTTGATAGTGACGATACTTACGGTACTTGGACTGATCCAATTCGTATTACAGGTGCTGATGGTAAGCCTGGTGCTGATGGTCAGTCAGTAGAATTCATTTATAGAAGATTCAAGACTGCACAGACATGGACAAACAATGATTTGAACCCAGCTAATTGGCCTGCTAACCAAACAGCCGATTATACAGGAAAAGCTTATACTTCAAGTGATTCTGATGCTCCAAACAACAAATGGACAGACAATCCTAATGGTGTAACAGATACATATTTGTTTGAGTATATAAGTACACGTACAAATGAAAACGGAACATGGACAAAGTTTACTACACCTGTTATATGGTCTAAATATGGAGAAAAAGGTATGGACGGTGACGGTTACGAATATATGTATAAGTTAGCAGACTCAGCACCAACAGAACAACTTACTCCAAACAACTGGGATAATCCTACAAGCAACTATCAGACACACGATGAGTATTATTCATATATTTCTGATTGGTCTGATGAACCACTTACACCAACAGCACAGACAAACAAGACTGTATGCTGGGTAGCTGTAAGAAAGAAATCAAAAGGTGTATGGCAGCCATTTAGTTCACCATCAATGTGGTCAATGTATGTGACTGCTGAAGGTGGACAACCAGGTGATAACGCTGAGTTCGATTATCTTGTTCCTGAAGAAGAGACATTGATGGCTATGATTCTTCAAAAGATAGAAAATGGCGGAAACTGCGATTTGAAATGTCATTTGAAATATAAACTTTGTCATGTAAACGGTTCTAGCTCAACTTATGCCGACTGGGCTACTGCTGGATTCGTAATTCGTATTAAATGCTTCAATGCATCTGGGACTAACTTAAAGACTATATACATGACAGAAAACGGTTATGCAAGTGGTACTCCAGTTGGAGAATACAATAAGACAAACTTGCTTGCAGAAATCAATACTTCAGGAGCAGCAGACAAACGTGACTATATGAAATGTTATACTGAATATAATAGTTCATGTCCTGTATATCTTGAAATTACATTATTAAGTGGAAATGTAGAAATAGACACACGTATCAAATATGTAGAATTAGAAAATGGTGCTGTATGGAAACTAAGAGATGACGCAATTGTAAGTGCAGTTGCTAAGTCAACACAAAATATGAACACTGCATTGAATAATTATTCTACTACTACACAGACAGCAGAATTAATCAACCGTACAGTAAATGCTCAATTAACCAATTACTCTACTACTACACAAATGAACTCTGCAATCGACCAGACAGCATCAAGCATAAGATCTGAAGTATCATCTAATCACTATACGAAGGAAGAAGTAAACTCATTGCTAAACAATGAGAACTCATTCCATGTAGTACTTGACTTGCTTAATGGATTCTCAGACAACAACTATTATCCAATTGCTGTTCCACTTAGTAATGTAAATGCAGTAGAGAATGGTCTTGTGCTTACTATGCAAGTGGACAGATCATTAAATGAAGAGGGATTCCAAAGTGGAAATCATCCATCATGGGGATCTATCTATCCTGGAGATACTAATACAAGAGGATGTGCTTTATTATGTCAATGGGAGCTTGCACCTAGCCATTATGGTGAATGGAATCCTGATGAGATTTTCATCAACCAATACATATTGAAATGGACTAGAAAGGGAAGCAATACCAATGACTCAGATAATGATAGTGGTGTAAAAGTAATAGGAAATATTGAACAGCATGCACCAACTTCAACATGTGTATTCTATCTTAGAGGTGGATCTAAGTATAACTTCAGAGCAACATGGCCTAATATAGTAGAACATGTAATAGTGAACAAAAATTCATATTCTACTGGTGGTAGTTCCAGTAAGACATATCCTGTTATATACGGTGCAGACAGTAGTGACATCATAGTTCCAGAGAAAGACAGAATGAGTAGATCTGAGATTGTACAGACAGCTAAACAAATATCATTAAGTGTATATGGAGAACAAGACGGTGATGGAATTACTGAAGACCAGCTTGTACGTACAGGTATCGACATCAAGAACGGAGTAATCAATCTTGATGCTGCCAATACAAACGTAATAGGTACATTGAACATATACAATGATAGTGCTGGTTTCCAAGTATGGAATACAGATAAGACAAGAACATCACAGATTAGAAATGACAGTCTTCCTTATTTGAGAGATTATGCTGTCGGTGGATGGATTCAAATGGGTGGTGATATAACTGGCACAAAACCTCAGACATCAACTGGTGGTTCATTCGAGTTCACAATTGCTGCATCAATTGGTACTGTATCAAAAGACCAGAAAATCACTATAGCAAACATGGGCGTAGATGTTTATGATAGCAATTCATATATCATATGCTGTGGAGAAAACAAGACAATTACTAAAGCAGACTTGACAATGGAACTATTAAGTGGCAATAGTGTAGTAAAGACTGTATCTGAAAGCAATCTTAGTGGACCAGATCGTATTACACGTTCAATGGGGAGCTTCTGGGGTATTATGTCAACAAAGACAATTGAATATACATTGCCAAGCCAGCAGTCATTGTCATTACGTATAAAAGCAAAGTTGTACACTAAAGGTGATGCAAACAAACCAACATCATACAGTGCTGCATCGATGTTTAATACTTATATTCCTGTTAATTCTGCAAATGCTATGTACATCAATGGTATGGTAATGGGATCTACAAACGATACTCCTGCTGAAAGAGTTTGGTGGGGTCCATTCAAGTTCGATTCTCGATATAATTCTGACTATATGTACGAAATCAGGAACAGAAGACATGCATTAAGAGTATCAACATTTGGCGTACAGCGTCCAATATATGGGTCTTTCAGTGAAACATCTACATGGATAGACAACGGCAAATTCAGCAGTATGAACTCAAATAATGATGAAGGTGAAAGAATATGGTGCGATATTGGTTCATATACTCCAGTCCGTTTGTTAAATTCTGGATCTAGCATTGATTTGAATACATCAAATGAACAAGGCATACCAACCATCATGGAATATGGAATATTTGTAGCAAATACAAATAATGTATATACGATTAATCTTCCAAAACCTGAAGCAATACCAGGCAAGATACTTAAATTTAAGAATACTGGTGGTGGTTCAATTAAGTTGACATGTACTAGTAAGTCAAATGCATTTATGAGTGATGTTGACCAAAATAAATCTAATGAAATAGGAAACTTAAAATGTACGTTTACTGTTTGGAGTTCAGGAAACTATTGGATCCAAGACTATTGGAAAGAAGGATAATCTATTTAATGAAATTTAAAATTGTCATATTTTTAATAAAGATTTAAAAAATGTGAATAAATCTTAAAAAGAGTTTGTAATTTTGCAAAAAGAAATACAACTATGATTTACACGTGGTGGGTACAGATTTTCGTAGACATTCCTTTGAGCCATCCCACAGATTAGAAAAAATGACTGAAAGAGAACAAATAGACCAGATTTTTTCTGGTCTTTTTTGTTTTTATCAATTATTATATGTATATTTGCAGCGTAATTTAAATTATTTCAAATATGTTATATGAATTTTGCAAAGTCTACAAGTGCTACAAATATGCATATGTAGAAGCCAATTCAGATGAAGAGGCAATTGAGAAAGCTAACAGTCGTGATACTCAGTATGAAGACAATGGTGATAGAGATCTTGAAGAGTTCTTGTTCCGTAAAGGAAAGGATGAGAATGATTTGAATAATAAAGAATATCAAAACATTAAGTGATATGAAGAAATATGATGTAACTGTTCATTTCAAGTATGACCCTGAAGATGACCGTAGTGAAGACTTTGAGTTGGAGACTGATGACATGAACTCTGCTAAACAGTTCATTAAAGAACGTGATGACTTCGATAGTATTAATTATTTTGTCATCGAGACACAAGAAGATGAAAAAGAATATGA
>AUXO012891071.1_pt1 | contig 14599 bp, 11 predicted proteins | sample 768731 | NCBI WGS metagenome assembly AUXO01 (sample SAMN02715735, study PRJNA202380) | gut metagenome | biome: sheep rumen | host: Ovis aries | place: New Zealand: Palmerston North | reverse complement strand
AGACCCACAGCTTAGAAGGCTGTTGCTCTATCCAGCTGAGCTACCGGACCAAACTTGTATCAAGACAGACCGGCAAAACCGCCCTATCATAATTTCGGATGCAAAATTACGCTTTTTATTTGATTTAACAAAATGGAACAGTAGATTTAATTCATATTATTCCTTCGTGACATATATTTATTTGAATACATTTTTGTAATTTTGTACCAGATTTCACAAAACAATTGTTGTTTTTAGTGCGCAAAAACATGAAAATTGTGCGCTTTTCGACAAGGAAGAGTGAAAAAATAGATTTTACTAAAACAAACACATACAAATGAAAAAGTACAATTTTAATGCAGGTCCATCTATCCTGCCGCGTGAAGTGATTGAGAAAACTGCCCAAGCATGTCTTGACTTCAATAATTCAGGATTGTCACTCATGGAAATCAGCCATCGTGCAAAAGACTTCCAACCAGTTGTAGACGAAGCCGTCGCTTTGTTCAAGGAACTGCTGGACATTCCTTCAGGATACTCTGTTCTCTTCCTTGGTGGCGGTGCAAGTCTGGAATTCTGCATGGTACCATATAATTTTCTTGAAAAGAAAGCAGCTTATCTGAACACTGGTGTATGGGCAACTAAAGCCGAGAAAGAAGCCAAGCTCTTTGGCGAAGTGGTAGAAGTAGCTTCTTCCAAAGACAAGAACTTCACCTATATACCGCGCCAGTTTGACATTCCGACTGATGCAGACTATCTGCACATCACAACAAACAACACCATATACGGTACAGAACTGCTCAAGGATATTGACTCACCCATTCCTCTTATTGCGGATATGAGCAGTGACATTTTCTCCCGCCCGATTGATGTCAGCAAATATGGTATGATTTACGGCGGCGCACAAAAGAACCTTTCAATGGCAGGAGTCACATTTGTCATCGTCAAAGAAGACCTATTGGGCAAAGTCAGCCGTCCTATCCCGACAATGCTGGATTACCGTACACACGTCAAAAAAGGCTCCATGTTTAACACACCACCTGTCGTGCCCATATACTGCGCATTGCAAAATCTGAAATGGATCAAAGCCCAAGGCGGTGTCAGTGTTATGGAGAAACGTGCAAAGGAAAGAGCGGAAATCCTGTATGCGGAAATCGACCGGAACAAACTTTTCAAAGGAACAGCTGAGCCTGACAGCCGGTCACGCATGAACATTACATTTGTATTAAAAGACGAATATCAAGATCTCCAGGATGAATTTATGGCATTCGCCACAAGCAAGGGAATGGTCGGCGTAAAAGGTCATCGCGATGTAGGCGGATTCCGTGCAAGTTGCTACAACGCCATGAGCATCGAGGGAGTTCAGGCACTTGTGGCTACGATGAAGGAATTTGAGGCAAGTAAATAACCAACATTAACAGCTCTGAAAGAGTTATCCCAAAAATAAATAATCATGAAAGTTTTAGTCGCAACATCCAAGCCGTTTGCGCCAGTCGCCATTGAAGGTATCAAAAAAGTTACAGACGCCGCAGGCTATGAGTTAGCATTATTAGAAAAATATACAGACAAGGCCGAATTACTTTCTGCTGTATCCGACGCCGATGCCTTAATCGTACGCAGTGACAAGGTTGACGCAGAAGTCTTTGATGCAGCCAAGAAACTGAAAATTGTTGTTCGCGCCGGTGCCGGATTTGACAATCTGGACCTTGACGCCGCATCAGCCCACCACGTCGTTGCGATGAACACACCGGGGCAGAACGCCAATGCCGTCGCAGAATTAGTTATGGGCTTACTGGTTTATGCCGTACGTAACTTCTACAACGGCAAAAGCGGCAGTGAACTGATGGGCAAAAAACTTGGACTGCTGGCTTACGGCAACGTAGGGCGCAACGTAGCCCGCATTGCCAAAGGCTTCGGCATGGAGGTTTATGCTTTTGACGCTTTCTGCCCGGCAGAAGCAATCAAGAATACCGGAGTGACACCTGTTTCAAGCCGCGACGAACTGTTTGAGACATGCGATATTGTCAGCCTTCACATCCCCGCAACAACAGAAACGATAAAGAGCATCAACGCAGACGTAGTCGGTAAGATGAAAAAAGGCGGTATCCTTATCAATACAGCCCGCAAGGAAGTCATTGATGAAAACAGCCTGCTGAAGCTGCTTGCAGAGCGTGAAGATTTGAAATACGTCACGGACATCATGCCCGATGCCAATGACGAATTCGCTAAATTTGAGGGACGTTATTTCAGTACACCCAAGAAAATGGGCGCACAAACAGCAGAAGCGAACATCAATGCCGGTGTAGCCGCAGCAAACCAAATTGTCGGTTACCTCAAAGACGGTATTACAAAATTTCAACTGAACAAATAAGTCACTCTATCCGACACGATACATGGCCATCGTCAAACCATTCAGAGGCATCCGTCCTCCCAAAGAGTTAGTAGAAAAAGTAGAGAGTCGTCCCTATGACGTCCTCAGTTCAGAGGAAGCACGCATCGAGGCAGGTGATAACGAAATGTCACTTTATCACATTATCAAGCCTGAAATCAACTTCAAGCCGGGAACAAGCGAATACGACCCGCGCGTCTACGAAGAAGCATCCCGGCAATTCAAGAAATTTCAGGAAAAAGGATGGCTTGTGCAAGACAGCAAAGAACAATATTACATTTACGCACAAACAGCAAGCCTGCCGGCAAACAACAATCAGCCAAAGACGCAATATGGCATTGTTGTCGGTGCATATTCCGGCGACTATCAAACAGGCGTCATAAAAAAGCACGAACTGACTCGCGCAGATAAGGAAGAAGACCGAATGAAACACATCCGTGTCAACAATGCCAACATCGAGCCTGTCTTTTTTGCCTATCCTGACAACAGCACCTTGCTCAATCTTATTGACAAATATGCGCACACCACACCCGAATATGATTTCATAGCTCCTATTGACGGCTTCAGACATCAATTTTGGTGCGTCAGTGACGACAATGACATCAAAACCGTAACGGAAGAATTTGCCAAGATGCCATCCTTATATATTGCAGATGGTCATCACCGCTCTGCTGCCGCAGCTTTGGTCGGCGCAGAAAAAGCCAAGCAAAATCCTCTACACAGGGGCGATGAAGAATACAACTATTTCATGGCTGTATGTTTTCCTGCCAGTCAATTGACCATTTTGGATTACAATAGGGTTATTACAGACTTAAACGGTTTGACAGATGAAGCATTCCTGCAAGCTCTTAGCCAAAACTTCATCGTTGCAGACAAAGGAGAAGCGGAATACCGCCCGCAAAAACTACACGAATTTTCTCTTTACATGAGTAACAAATGGTATTCACTGACAGCAAAGGATAACACATACAACAGCAATGACCCTATTGATGTTCTTGACGTCAGTATCTCCAGCCGCCTTATTTTGGACCAAATACTGGGTATCAAGGATTTGCGACGTGACAAACGCATTGATTTCGTTGGCGGTCTAAGAGGATTGACTGAACTCAAACGCCGCGTCGACAGTGGTGAAATGAAGATAGCTCTGGCCCTCTACCCCGTCACCATGAAACAAATCATGGACATTGCCGATAAAGGCAAAATCATGCCACCAAAGGCAACATGGTTTGAGCCTAAACTCCGGAGCGGTCTGGTCATTCACAAACTGGACTGAACAAACACACTCTCTCTATATATTCAACTTATATGGACGAGCCGCAGTTTTGACAAATTGCGCTGCCTTCTTGGTATATCAATGCCTCTTGTCCGCATACAGGACATACGCCCCCGGCTTTTGCGCCATCCTTGACATACTTCTTCAACGCTCGCTCAACACCTGTCTTCCATGTATTGATGTTCTCGTTTTCCAATTGCAAAGAGCCTACCAACTTGACGACACGGTCCAGCGGCATACGATAACGCAGCACTCCGGAAATCAATTTCGCATAATTCCAATATTCTTTATTGAATTTCTCGGAAAGTCCCTCAACTGTAGTTTTGTATCCACGTTTGTTTTCAAACTGGAAGTCATAGCGTTTTGTTCCGTCACGGTTCACATTACGGATGATGCGTCCCTTCATCACAGACTTAGGCAACATTATACCTTCCTCGTCATCTTGGATACCCGTAAATATTTCGTAGGGATAGCCATCCAGCAATCCCACAAAGGCAACCCACTTATCCTTATTGTTCTGAAAACGCACCACATCGCAATCCAACACCTGCGGACGGACTTCCGTAACCATATTATGAGGACCATGAATGTCTTTTTTATTCACGCCTAAAAGCATATCCGTCCGACTTCCCTCACGATATATGGTACAGCCCTTACAACCACTTTTCCATGCTTCCATGTAAACTTCGTTAACAACATCTTCCGTCACGTTCTCAGGCATATTTACCGTAACACTGATGGAGTGGTCTACCCATTTCTGAATTGCACCCTGCATCTTAACTTTGCTTACACCGTCAATGCTATTCGCTACTGAATCAGCATAAGGAGAATGGCTGACAATCTCGCTCAACTCTTCCTCCGTGTATTGACGTTTTACATCATAGCCGTTGAGTTTCATCCACAGCATGAAACTATGATGATAAACCACATATTCCTCATAAGAGTCACCGTTTTCGTCAACAAAGTCAACGTGACATTCAGGGTCTGCAGGATTAACTTTACGGCGTCTGCGGTAAACGACTTTGAACGCCGGCTCAATGCCGCTTGACGTCTGCGCCAATATACTTATAGTACCCGTCGGAGCTATTGTAAGCAAAGCTATATTGCGGCGACCGTACTGCACCATATCGTTGTATAACGCACTGTCTGACTCCCTTATGCGCATGATAAACGGATTGTTGACTTCTCTTGAAGCATCATAAAAGTCAAAAGCGCCTCTCTCTTTCGCCAGAGTGACAGATGAACGGTAAGCAGCCAAAGCCAACGTACGATGCACATTTGCGGCAAACCCCGTAGCGTCAACCGACCCATAGCGCAAGCCCATCGCTGCAAGCATATCGCCCTCGCCTGTAACCCCTAAACCTGTACGCCTCCCTGAAGCACATTTTTCATAAATCTTTTTCCATAATTGGCGCTCAGTTGATTTGATATATTCTTCTTGGGGGTCACTGTCTATCTTATCCAGAATCTTCTGTATCTTTTCCAGTTCCAAATCAATGATATCGTCCAACAGACGCTGGGCTATAATAACATGTTGCCGGAAAAGTTCAAAGTTGAAACGAGACTGATTGGTAAAAGGATTAACCACATAAGAGAAGAGATTGATTGCCAATAATCTGCAACTGTCATAAGGACACATGGGTATCTCACCACACGGATTAGTGGAAATAGTAGCCAAACCTTTGTCAGCATAGCAATCGGGGATACTTTCTTTTAATATCGTACTCCAAAATAACACTCCAGGCTCTGCTGACTGCCACGCATTATGAACAATTTTGTTCCACACGTCGCGCGCATTGATTTCTTTTACGACTTGAGGATTCGGAGAATCTATCGGAAACTGCTGCTGATACTTGTCGCCGTTCTGCACGGCCCTCATAAACTCATCGTCTATGCGGACAGAGATGTTTGCTCCCGACAGACGGCCGTCAATCAGTTTGGCATCTACAAAATCCTCAGCATCGGGATGTTTTACACTAAGCGAAAGCATCAGCGCACCACGACGGCCTTTCTGCACGACCTCATTGGCAGAAACGCTGAAACGTTCCATTAATGGCACCACACCAGTACTCGTCATCGCGGAATTTTCTATCGGTGTGCCTTTAGGACGCAATTTTGACAAGTCGTGCCCCACTCCGCCGCGACGTTTCATCAACTGCACCAACTCCTCGTCAATTTTCATGATAGCGCCATACGAGTCAGCATCACCCGGCAATCCTATCACGAAGCAGTTGGAGAGAGAGGCCAATTGAAAATTATTTCCGATTCCCATCATCGGGCTTCCCGCAGGGATGATATAACGGAAATGATCCAATAGTGAAAATATCTTATCTTCGGTCAACGGGTTGGCATACTTGCTTTCAATCCTCGCCAACTCATGCGCCAGACGCTGATGCATCGCTTTGGGAGAATCTTCATATATATTGCCCTCCGCATCTTTCAACGCATATTTATTAATCCATACCCGTGCAGCCAGCTCGTCTCCGCTGAAATATTCCAATGAGCGGCGCACTACCTCTTCATATGTGTAACAGGCTTTATTATCTTCCATTTGTCAGAGAAAATCCCTATACTTCTTATTTAAAGCAAAAATACATTTCTTTTTTGAGTTATATCTAAACTGAAAACACTTTTTTCACTAAACGAATCGCTTAAACCTAATAAATTTGCTATTTTTGTTACATAATTTACTAAATCTATTTGTTCACATGAATGACATATATGTTATTGGCTTAGAATTTGGAACAGACTCTGCCAGAGCATTGCTCGTTAATGCGGCTACAGGACAAGAAACAGACACAGAAGTCGCATACTATCCCCGTTGGATGGAAGGCAAATACACTGACAAAAGTATTGCACAATTCCGTCACCATCCGAAAGATTATATCGAATCACTGCAAACTTGCGTCAAAGCGGTCACCAGCCGCCACCCGGAATTGGTGGAAGACATTGTATCAATCTCTTTGGATACAACCGCCAGTACGCCGTGCCTTGTCGACAAGGAGTGTACGCCTTTGTCTTTGAAACCAGAATACGCAGACAATCCCGACGCAATGTTTGTCGTGTGGAAAGACCACACCGGCCAGCCCGAAGCTGACGAAATCAACGCTCTGCTTGCCAAACAACCCGTCAACTACTCTCTCCATACAGGTAATTTCTATTCCGCAGAAAACTATTGGTGCAAAGTATTGCACATCTTGCGCCATAGCCCCGAACTACAAAAGGCCGCCTATTCAGCCATAGAGATATGTGATTATATCCCTGCACTGCTGACAGGTTGCAAGGACGCCTCTGCCGTCAAATTCGGACATTGCTGCACGGCATCCAAATTGATGTGGGCTGAGGAATGGGGCGGTTATCCCCCTGTGGAGTTCTTCAAGCAGCTTGACCCCGTTCTTCTTCCAATTCTGGAACATCTTCCGAACAACAATTACAGTTGTGAGACCCCTGTCGGAAGACTTACCGCTGAATGGGCAGAAAAGTTAGGACTCAAAGAAGGCATCTTGATAGGTGCCGGCAATGTGGACTCCCATTCCGGCGGCGTTGGCGGCGGCATATGCTACGGTACTATGGTCATGAACCTCGGTACGTCCGCATGCTTCATGTCTGTCATGCCTAAGGAAGAAATGGGTGACACTATCGTTGAAGGCATATTTGGACAAGTTTATGGCTCGATTCTCAGTAACATGGTCGGTTTTGAGTCCGGCCTGTCTTCTTTCGGCGACGACTTCGCATGGTTCAAAAACCTCATGGCTTGGCCTTTGAAGAATATTGTTGGCAAGAGTGAACTCATTGATGCCACAACAAGAGAGAAACTTGTGGCAGAAGCCGAAGACGCCATACTCCTTGAAGTTGCCAGAGAGGCAGAGAAACTGAATATTACCATCAGCTCTCCATTAGCCACAGACTGGTTTAACGGACGACGAGCACCATACACCAATAATACACTGACAGCGACCATCTCCGGACTGAATCTATCAACCAATGCCGCTGAGATATATTATGCCATCGCCGAAGCTACCGCCTTTGCGGCAAAATGCTGCATCGACCATAATACAAAGTTCGGTGTTGTCACAAAAAAACTCATCGGTATCGGCGGCATAGCGCAAAAGGCACCTTTTGTCGTTCAGCTTTTAGCAGACGCCGTCAATATGCCTATTGAGGTTTCCGGCTGCAAACAAGCCGGCACCATGGGGTCAGTTATTCATGCCGCTGTTGTAGCCGGCATATACCCAACAGTAGCTGAAGCGCAAAAAGTTTTGTGCAGCCCAGCCTCACGATGCTACCAGCCTGATGCCAAGCGTCACGCATTGCTGCAGAAACGCTATGAACGCTATAAGGCTTTGGGTGCTTTCACGGAAACCGAACAAGAGAAGAATTATTAATTACATTTGCCTTACCTGTAATTTATGTTTAGATTATTGTCTGACCCTAACAAACGCAAATGGGTTATTGTTGCAACAATGTTTGTTGCCATTATATGCAATTACCTAGACAGGCAATTGCTCTCCATCCTCAAGCCTGAGATTTTAGAGCACTATAACATCAGTAATCTGGAATATGCCTGGATAGTCAATATCTTTTTGATTTGCTACGCCATCATGTATCCTCTGTCCGGCATACTTGTTGACCATTTCGGGCCTAAGAGAGTCATGTTAGGCGGTATCACAGTATGGTCTCTGGCATGTATCGGAGGCGGTTTGGCACCCAATGTATGGACGTTCTCTCTCTGCCGCGGCATCCTGGGATTGGCCGAACCTACCATCTTCGCCGGCCAGTTGGTCGTCGTCACCCTATGGTTTGAAAAGCGCCAACGCGCCACAGCAAACAGCCTATGTACCATCGGCGGATCACTGGGAGCAGTCATCGCTCCTATCGTCATTGCCTGGCTTATGCATCTGCTGTCATATTGGCAGTATGTATTTATCCTCTCAGGTGTTGTAGGACTGGTCATCGCTTTCTTGTGGATTTTTATCTACAAAACACCTTCTGACGATATTCTTCAAAAAACGCTTTATGCAGAACCTGACAGTCAGAAGTCTGTAACAGACAGCAGCACATTCAGTTTTAAGCAACTTTTTAAGACCAGAACCTTATGGGGAGGCCTGCTCATCCGTCTGGTCAGCGACCCTGTATGGTATTTCTGCTGTTTCTGGCTGCCGGGATTTCTCAGAAGCATGGGTACAAAAGAAAACCTCAGCACCCAGCAGACACTTGACCTGATACAATGGATTGGCGGCATACCATTCCTCATCGGTGCTATCGGTGGCGTGCTTACCTCCGTATGGTCTGACAGGATGGTCAAGGCGGGCAGACGCACTTCACTCTCTGCGCGCAAATTCACCCTCATCAGTACGGTGGTCATAGCGCCTTTATGTATGTTTGTTCCCTTTATTGCCGGCAGCGACACCGTCACATTCAGCATGAAGATAGGGTTAGTCATCGTCATATTCAGTCTGGTGGCAGTCATGTGTCTCAGTTGGTTATATACACTTCCGGTCATCCTCGCTGAGACATTCCCGATCAAGAATGTAGCCACAGTCATGGGCATCTGTTGCGGTGCCGGAGCTTTAGGCTCAACAGTATTCAACCAGTTTGTCGGCTCTATCCCCGAACAAGGATGGACAATCCTGTTTGTCATCATGGGTACCCTCCACATCATTGCCGCCATTATCCTCAACAAGATGGTGCGTAAAGAGTTCTAACGTAAAACAAAACAACCATAAATATTTTTTATATGAAAACTATCACAGAACCCGCAAGACAACTCAACGTCCGTGCGGAAGTTGATGTCCTCGTTGTCGGAGGCGGTCCTTCCGGTATCATTGCCGCCGAAGCCGCTGCCGGAAACGGACTTAAAGTAATGCTTTTGGAAAGCAGAGGCTATCTCGGTGGAAATCTTACCATTGGACTTCCCATACTTTCTTTCCTTAATTGCAACGGCAAGCAGAATGTCAAAGGTCTGGCACAAAATCTCATTGACCGTCTCAAGAAAGACGGCAACGCCAGTGAGCATAAACCCTGTAAGCTTCATATGAGTCTCACTATCATCAATTCCGAGGCCGTGAAAGACGTTGCTTTGGACATTATGAAGGAGAAAGGCGTTGAAGTGCTGATGTATACCTTTGTTGCCGACACCATCACAGAAGGCCGCAAAGTCAAAGGTGTCATCATTGAGAGCAAAGCCGGGCGTGAAGCCATCCTGGCTAAAACCATTATTGACTGTACGGGCGACGGCGATGTGGCAGAACGCGCAGGAGTACCTATGAGCAAAGGCGACAGCAACGGTGGAATGCAGCCTCCTACCCTCATGTACAATATGCGCGGTGTCGAGATAGACAAACTCCGTGACGCTATTGTAAATCACCCGGAAGACTTTGACATGGACACCATGCCCAAAGAGCAATTCAAAGAAGGTATGTTTATCACCGTCGGCCTGCGCAAGCGCATCAAAATGGCCCAGGCAGCCGGCATAAAGATACCTGTGGCACGCACCATCCTGATTACAGGCCTGAACAAAGACGAGATCTGGGTTAATATGACACGTGTCAGCGGCGTTGACTCTACCCTGCCTGAAAGCTACACTCGCGGCGAAATCGAGGCAAGAGAGCAAATGAAAGAAATCAACAAATACCTCAAGGAGTTTGTGCCCGGCTTTGAAAACGCATGGGTTGACAAGGTCTCTCCTTTCATGGGCATACGTGAAAGTCGCGTCATGCACGGGCGCTACATCCTCACTACTGACGACATTCTTTCCAACCGCCGTTTTGACCATGTCGTAGCTGTTGCCAGCTATCCTGTCGATATTCATCACGCACAAGGAGGCGACTGCACAATGATTTTCACAAAGGATGATTACGACATCCCTTACGAGTGTCTGCTTCCAAACGAGTTTGACAATCTTCTGGTTGCCGGTCGCTGCTCATCCATGTCCCATGAGGCTATGGCGGCTACCCGTGTCATGTCCACTTGTATGGCATTAGGCGAAGCTGCAGGCCGTGCCGCCCGCATCGCTCTGAATGCCAATGTAGAACCTGCCAACGTGGATATCAAAATCTTGCAGAAGGAACTGCGCGATACCGGCGCATATTTAGGAGAATAGCATCATGCGATACTTTTTTATTACTATCACTCTCCTCTTGGCGCTGACGGCGGTCAGTGCCAAGAAAGCGGCTGACGAATATAAGATTATGACTTGTAATATCCGTATTACAGGTCTTGAAGCCGATGCTCCCTATGCGGAGCGCGTATGGGAAAACCGCCGTGACCTGTGTGTAAACACGATTCTGAAAAGGAAGCCAGACTTTTTCTGTCTGCAAGAAGTTATCTATGACTCTTACGCCTATTTCAAAGAGAAATGCAAAAAATATACATCCTACGGGTTTGCCGGTCCTGAGATGGACCCTTACACTGAAGGCTATCACTTTATCGGCAAGAACGTTATTTTCTTCCGCACAGATAAGTTTGAGTTTGTCGGTTCCGGCTGCTATTGGCTCAGCGAAGACCCGCTTATCAGTGGCAGCATGTCGTGGGAAACCAACCGCGCGCGCCACTGCAACTGGGTGCGTTTGAGAGATAAAAAAACCGGTAAGGAATTTCGTATTCTCGACATTCACCTTGACCACATAAGCGATGCCGCCCGTCGTGAGCAAATCAAAATTATCGTACGCGAGTGCGAACAGTACAGCAAAGACTTCCCGCAGATACTATGCGGTGACTTTAACGCCGGTATCAAGAGCGCACCCATCAAGTATATCCATGCTCAGGATGGTTGGAAAGAAATGTATGAAGACATACACGGCAAGGGCGAATATGGCTATACGTGTCACGCCTTTCTCGGTCCCAACCACAAGTCAAAGAGCAACCGCCGCATCGACTTCATCTTCCACAGGGGCAATGTCCAGACTTTATCTTGTGATGTCGTCACAGACCACGTCGGCAACATGTATCCCAGTGACCACTACTTCATAGAGGCTAATTTCAGGATTAAATAAAATCAATTTTCCTGCATAACATCAAAAATGAGACGACCATTGGTCGTCTCATTTTTGTATCTCTCCAACACAACAATCGCAGACGGATAAAATGCGATAGCGTAATCTGACTACCGCATCGTAAATAATATTGTAGTTTCAATCCGATATATTCTCAGTTCCATCAGGCGGAATATAGATTCCATTGGGTGGAACTTAGATTCCACGGGCTGGAACATAGGGTATAACGTGTGAATACTTTTTGTTCATGTACTGACATATAAAAATTTAGCTCATTGATTGTCTCACGACAACCAATGAGCATTAACTAACCTTAAATCTAATACCATGAAAACGATGCAAAAATATACATTTTTTTTCAAAAACAAACATTTTTGCAATATTATTTTACAAAAAAACTGATTTTTCTTGATTTCCGGCAAAAAAATAGATTATTATTCCACGTAAAGCACCAAACCTTTCAGATATTCACCTTCCGGATGATATATATTTACCGGATGATCGGCAGGCTGGTGCAACTGGCACAAGATACGTACAAAACGATTGGCACGCGCAGCTGCAGTAAAAACAGCTGTGCGGAACTGCTCCGGACTGACTGCCTGTGAACAACTGAAGGTGAATATAATGCCGCCCTTTTTAATTTTACTTATCGCTGCGGCATTTAAACGCGCATATCCCTTCAATGCATTATGCAACGCATCTCTGTGCTTGGCAAAAGCAGGCGGGTCAAGCACGATGATATCGTAATCCTCGGTCATGTCAGCCATAAACCTGAACGCATCGCATGAGAAAGACTGATGGGCGGACGTGTCTTTGAAATTCAACGCAATATTGGCATCAGTTATTTCAATGGCACGACTGGAACTGTCAACAGAATGGACCAAGGTCGCACCGCCACGCATGGCATAAACAGAAAAACCGCCTGTATAGCAAAACATGTTGAGAACTTTCTTACCTTGAGAGAATTGCTCCAGCAAGCGCCTGTTATCACGCTGGTCAACAAAAAAACCAGTCTTTTGCCCTTTCAGCCAGTCAATAGTAAACTTCAAGCCATTCTCCATAGCAACATTACTCTTACTCTCACCATACAAATAGCCTGACTCAAATTCAAGTTCAGCCTTGAATGGTAAAGTCTGGTCGCTCTTATAATAGATACATTCCAACTGATTTCCCATCTGCTCATGCAAAGACTCGGCTATCACCTTACGCCACATATGCATACCGACACTATGGGCCTGTATGACAGCAATTTTGTCATAGACATCAATGACCAATGCAGGTAAACCGTCACCCTCGCCATGAACCAAACGGAATATAGTGTTGTCTTCACGCAAAAGATTGAGCCTGAGACGGAGTTGGATGGCATTGTGTATGCGACTGGAGAAAAAAGCTTTATCTATTTCGATATCATCAAAAGACAAAATGCGCACCGCTATGGAGCCAATCTGGTAATGACCGACAGCAAGAAAATTACCTTCAGCATCCATGACACGCACAACCTCGCCTTCTGCGACATCTGAATCCATCCTAGCAATCGCACCAGAGAATATCCACGGATGATAACGCCTTACACTGACTTCCTTACCTCTTTTTAAAAATATTGTCTTGTACATAATCGTGCTTATTATCTTTGCGTATTCAAAAAATCCTTGACAAAACTATCTATCAGTTTATGAGGACTTAATGGGGTCTTAAGAATATAATCGTGTGTTGTCTTAAGTTTATAGAGCTTGTTGTATAGATTTAGGCATGCCCACGCATCTGTGGCGGCATAGCGCTTCTGCGCATCAGTGAGCACATCTCTCTCCCAGTTGGTCAGGCGTTGCGACTTGGAAATGTAGCGATGAAAAACATTAGCATAAATCTTCTGAAGACTCTGATCGACAATGCCAACATCACGCGCCATACGCTGCAAGTCTACCCACTTGCCCATCTTGAAGTGAGACCTCTCGTTGAGCATAAGAATATCATTCTGCAATGACAAACCTACTTTTAACTGCCTGTCGCTGCATAATAAATCTGTCAACGGCTGTGGTAAACCGATATAATTTAACCTGAACAAAAAACAGATGTCGTTTGTGGATATTTGGAGCAGGGCAACTTTGTGCTTATACACTGTTTTACTGAAATTTGGCTTAGTCTCTGTATCTATTCCCAACACTTTCTCCTCACCCAAATAACGCACCGCCTTTTCCATCTCAGGAATAGTGCTTATGGTTTCTATCTTACCCGTGAAAAGAATGCGGGGATAACCAGTTATCTTCAATTTATCTACCTGTGGGCTAAGAACAAGCATACGGATTCCCTTATAATTCATCTTCTGCATCGACATTGCATACTATCTCATGCAATGCCCTCATGGCACTCAACAATCTGCCGCCCCAGTAGTCTTTGAAACCTCTCATCGCCTCGGACAACGCAGCAAACATAACCTCCTCCAACTCTGTCTGAAAAGAGGAAACGAAATTACCCAAAGCCTGATACACATCAGCCATATCTTCAGAAACAGTCTTGAGAATAGGCCTGTCACTATACTTCATATCCTCTACAAAAGTATCAAGATAATCGTCTTTATTTCCCAACAGCCTTGAGATTTGAGAACGGATATAATCATATTGCTCTTCCGTCACATACTCCTCCACTGTATCATCATTATCAAGTTCCAATGCCGATAATATCAAACCCTTCTGATACAATGCCCCTAATATTTTCTGTAAAGAATAGCAAAAAGCCGTAACACTCTCTTCTTCATTCTGTTCTATAAGATTACAAAATTTTACAGACAACGTAACAAATTCCATTACGTCTGCAGAAAATACAGAACTCCAGCTATTGCGCTCCATAAAATTATTTGAAGTATTTATTTAAATACAAATTTACTAAATAAAGAGCATATATCCGCCGTTTATTCGGATTTCCTCGTCTCTGTTTCCTCCCTCGGCACCGGCCGGGAAGAGTGCGACCCGC
>AUXO014862870.1_pt1 | contig 14603 bp, 13 predicted proteins | sample 768731 | NCBI WGS metagenome assembly AUXO01 (sample SAMN02715735, study PRJNA202380) | gut metagenome | biome: sheep rumen | host: Ovis aries | place: New Zealand: Palmerston North | reverse complement strand
AATGCCAGAGCCATCTTAAGATGCTTAATGTAATTCTCTTCGTTATCGCCATGGACCGTATAGACATGCATTCCCGTAGAAGCCAGAGCGGCAGCTACATCGTCTTGCGTAGACAAGGGATTACAGCCTGTTAAGGCAACTTCAGCTCCGCCTCTTGCCAGAGCTCTTGCAAGACATGCCGTCTTAGCTTCAACATGGACAGATACTGCGATCTTAAGGCCTTTAAAGGTCTGCTGCTCGATAAGCTCTTTCTCTATGGCACGGAGCACAGGCATATTCCTGTATGCCCACTCGATCTTCTCCATGCCGTAAGGCGCAAGGTTTATGTCTTTGATATCGTACTCTGGAATCTCCATATTCAGGCTCCTTTGCTGTTTGTGATCCGCCTAATAAATTCTGTTGTAAGTCTGCAGCTCTCATCTGAAGCCTTGCCTGCATTAACAAGTACTTCTTCCTCAGTAAGCTGCCCGCCGGAAAGCCCTGCTGCCATATTGGTCACGCAAGAGAAGCAGACAACCCTAATACCCATATGTGAAGCAGCTATCGCTTCGGGAACTGTGGACATGCCGACACAGCTTGCCCCCATGAGCTTAAGAGCTCTTATCTCAGCAGGTGTCTCATACTGGGGACCCTTGCTGTATGCATATATGCCGCGCCTTAACGGGATATCAAGATCTTCGGCACAAGAGCTTAATATGTCAAGATATTCCCTGTCGTATACAAAACTCTGGTCCGGGAATCTTGGTCCGAACTCATCTATATTAGGGCCTCTTAAGACTGACTCGCATCCGAAAGATATGTGATCTTCGATCGCTACAAAATAAGGTGGTTTTGTAACATCGTCAATACCGCCTGCAGCGTTGGTAAGAAGGATAGTCTTAACGCCGAGACGTCCCATTACCCGCACATAGAATGTAACCTCAGAAAGGTCATATCCCTCATAGTAGTGGAATCTGCCCTTCATCATGAGCACACAAGATCCTGATAATCTGCCTAAGATAAGAAGTCCGTCATGTCCGGGAGCTGTAGATACCGGAAAATTCGGTATATCTGAGTAAGGTATGCTCTTTAAGATCTCGCAGTTATCCGTAAGAGGACCTAAACCGGATCCTAAGACAACCAAGACCTCCGGGATACCTGAATCCTTAAGCTCAGATCTTAAGTAATCTGCAGCCTCATCAACTCTTCTTAAATAGTCTGCCTTATCCCTGATCATTACTTCTTACCGCAGCAATCCTTATACTTCTTACCTGAATTGCAAGGGCACGGATCGTTCCTGCCGACCTTGAGTGAATCTCTTCTGGCGGGCTGGGCAGGTGCCTGATTTGCAGCTGTGCCTTCGATAGGCTTGCTTGCAGCTTTAACAGTTACAGGAGCAGCGCCGTGACCTTCACTTGTAGGTCTTGCTGCAGCCTTTGCCTCTACCTTGTGCTCTTCAGAGAAGTTAGCTCTCATGATGAACTTGACTGCATCGTTCTGGATGTTCTCGTTCATCTCCTCAAACATTGCAGAACCCTCGAGCTTATACTCGACTACCGGATCATGCTGACCGATACTTCTCATCCTGATGGACTGGGATAACTGATCCAGAGCATCGATGTGATCCATCCACTTAAGATCGACAGTCCTTAAGAGGATCTGTCTCTCTGCCTCGCGGAAGATCTCAGAGCCTATTGAAGTCTCCTTGTCTTCAAGAACCTTCTTTGCTTCAGAAGAGATACTTGAAACGATCTCATCCACATTGGATGACAATTCCTGTGTATCGTCCTTGATAGATAATACCGTAGGGATATCTCCGAAGATATCTTCCAGCTGGAGGCCCAGTGTAAGGCGCTCTGATGTAGAGATAACGCCGTCAAGAGCAAAGTTATTAACGATCCTCTCAGCAACGGCATCCAGCATTCCCATAAAGATCTCGTGGCAATCCTCACCGTCGATGATGCGCTTTCTCTGCTCATATGTGATAGTTCTCTGGATATTATTAACATCGTCGTACTCAAGGACATTCTTTCTCTGTGAGAAATGCAGAGCCTCAAGCTTCTTTTGTGAGCTGTCGATAAGCTTAGACAGATATCCGACCTGGATCTCCATGTCATCAGCCATTCCGAAGGAATCAGCGATCTGAGTTACCCTGTCTCCGCCAAAGATCCTTAAGAGGTCATCTTCGAGAGAGAGGTAGAACTTGGATCTTCCGGGGTCACCCTGACGTCCTGCACGGCCCTTGAGCTGGTTGTCGATACGTCTGGATTCGTGACGCTCCGTACCAACGATAAAGAGACCTCCGAGCTCTCTTACTTCGGCAGCTTCAGGAGCGAGCTGCTCCTTAAACTTGCTCTCAAGCTCGGCAAACTTGGCTCTTGCTTCAAGTACTAATTCGTCGTCAGTCTCGTTATAAGCGGTAGAAGCTGTTATGAGTTCCTCTGTATAACCTAACTTACGCATCTCCTGGAGAGCCATGAACTCAGAGTTACCGCCGAGAATGATATCGGTACCACGGCCTGCCATGTTGGTTGCGATGGTAACTGCACCCTTACGTCCGGCCTGAGCTACGATCTCAGCCTCTCTCATATGGTTCTTGGCATTGAGCACATTGTGCTTGATACCATACTTGCTGAATATCCTGGACAAAAGCTCTGACTTATCAACATTAACTGTACCTACGAGTACCGGCTGTCCTCTGTCGTGAGCCTCCTTGACTGCACGAAGCAAGGCAAGATACTTACCATTCTCTGTCTTGAATACGGCATCATATTCGTCGATCCTTGCAATAGGCTTATTTGTAGGGATCTGGATAACGTCGAGATTGTAGATCTGACGGAACTCGGCTTCCTCTGTATATGCTGTACCTGTCATTCCCGACAGCTTGTTGTACATACGGAAGTAATTCTGGAAAGTAATGGTTGCAAGTGTCTTATTCTCGCTTGCGACCTTAACGCCTTCCTTGGCCTCTATCGCCTGATGGAGACCGTCAGAATACCTTCTGCCCGGCATAAGACGTCCCGTAAAGTCGTCTACGATGATAACCTCGCCGTCCTGAACAATGTACTGCTGGTCCTTCTTGAAGTTACCGTTAGCCTTAAGAGCATTGCCGATATAGTGCTGAAGGTCGAAGTTATCAGGATCTGAGAGATTTTCTACGCCAAAGTATCTCTCCGCCTTGGCAATACCGTTTGCAGTAAGGACAGAAGTCTTTGCCTTCTCGTCTGTAACATAGTCAGCATCACCTACGATATCATCCATATCGACCTTATCGTCTGTCTCTACGACTATGTACTGCTTAAGTGTCTTAACGAATGAATCAGCCTTGTTATAAAGCTCCGAAGATTCTGTTCCCCTGCCGGATATGATGAGAGGCGTTCTTGCTTCGTCTATGAGGATCGAGTCGACCTCGTCGACGATGGCATAATTAAGCTCTCTTTGAACCAGGTTCTCCTTACGGATTACCATGTTGTCTCTTAAGTAATCGAAACCGAACTCGTTATTGGTACCGTATACGATATCGCAGGCATACATTGCCTGGCGGTCCTTGGGATTTATGTCGTGGATTATGAGACCGACGCTAAGACCCAGATAACGGTAGATCTTACCCATCCACTCAGAGTCACGCTTAGCAAGGTAGTCATTTACCGTTACTACATGTACGCCCTTGCCGGTAAGCGCATTGAGATATACAGGCATCGTTGCAACAAGGGTCTTACCTTCACCTGTCTTCATCTCTGCGATCCTTCCCTGATGGAGGATTATGCCGCCGATTACCTGAACCCTGTAGGGCTTCATCTTGAGAACTCTGTATGCTGCCTCTCTTACTGTAGCGAATGCTTCAGGCAGCAGCATGTCCAGAGTCTCGCCCGCCTGATATCTCTCCTTGAATTCCGCTGTCTTGGCTACAAGAGCCTCGCGGCTAAGGTCTGAGTATTCTTTCTCATAGCTGAACACTTTATTGACGATAGGCTCTATCCTCTTGAGCTCTCTGTCACTGTGTGTACCGAAAATACTGGTAATCAGATTCATGTCTAACTTTACTCCTCATTCTTCCTTTTATTCTTGGCGGCAAGACGCTTCAATGCTGTACGGTATCCCCCGTCCGGATTGATATAGCACGCCTTAACTCGCGAGATCGTCGTTGAACTAACCTTAGTGGTTGCACGGCTCTTGCCCTTGGCTCTTCCGTTCTTTCTGCCCTGTCTGTCAGGATTCTCCTCCGAAGGCTCCTCCTTGGGCGACAGTTCCCTTATTATCTCCTCGTAACTCTTACCCTGCTCGATCCTGCGGACGATCTGCCATCTGTGAAGGAAAGAATGCAGTTCATTCACTGAGCAAAGGTCAGTAAGGAACAAATTGAGCTCCTCGGGGCTTTCCATTGTAAGTATAGCCTGATAGAGATCCTTAAGATCCTCTATCTCCTCATCAGTAAATGTAGGTGCATCAAATCTATCACTCATCGAATGGTCATCCCCGGATCATTGAACAGAATCAGTCACATAATTAAACAGAGGATTCAGATATCCGAAATACCAGGCCAGGACCAAACCCGTAACCAGAAGAACAATAAGGATCGCTATAAGGCATCTGCTGAAGAACAGATTTCTCTTTGCAATACGGAGCTCATCGCCTATGGACAGCTGGGAGCTCTTGTCCGTGGTTATTGTAGAATTGGCAAGTTCAGGACGTCTAACCTGGCCGCTTTTCTTCATATAAGTTCCTCCGAATAATCACCTTGCATAATATTGCTCATATATTCTAACACAATAAGCCGGAAACTTATAATATTAATTATATTTATTAGAATTGCCGTATGTCTCCACTCTCAGGTCAACGCCACGCGCAGCTGCATAGATATAAGCCTGGTCAAGAGCCTGCCTCCCTGTATCCGGTGAATTCTCCGGTATTACCACCACTAAGGTCCTGGATGTGATCCCTCCGATATGGTAGCTTTCACCCTGGACAGAGTAGTCTCCCGGAGTAAAGTCTGCAAGCTTATCTATATGCTCTGCAAGGGTCTCGTTTATATTGGCACTTGACTGATATGTGGGAGCCGTAAGATCCATACTTACGAGAGACTGGGCCTCGCCCCCTTCATAGTTATCTATCGTAGGAAACATCTTGGGCAGATTGCTCCCGTATATCTCTCTAAAACCGTCTCCCCTGCTGAAATTATCCATGCTCCATATATCGGTCTCTTCATCCTCCTGTTCCTTGGCCGCTTCAAAGAACGTATCGAAATCCCCGTATACCGGGATAACTCCGTAGCAGGACCTTTCTATCCTGCCTGCAAGAGTTAATACTGAGTATTCGCAGGTGACCTCGATAATGCTGTGGTTTTCAGATAATCTGATGTTAACGTCTATATCGTCAGGACACATAAAATCAGACCCGGAATTACGGGATATATAGCCCTCTCTGATATTCCTTGCAACAGTCCCTGCAAATACAGCCTCGGTAAGATAATCTTCGAAGACAAAATCCGAAGCAATATTGCAGCCTGCTACAACCTTTGCAACAGTACTCACCACGCTCATCGCCTTTGTATCGCCGATCCCCAGATCCGGGAAGGCATTGATCACTGTGGATACGTAATCGGAGGCCGTTGTTGCGAGAGGGCAGACGAGAGCCGTCTCCTCACACGCCTGCGAAACCGACCTCTTCATGAGTATATCAGTGCGGTAGAATCCTATTACACTTATTATCCCTGCTATAAAGACTATGGTCACGGTAAATGAGATCGCAGCTTCCAGTGTTACAGAACCTCTTTTGTTCATACATCCCCCTATCTATACAGTGCATAGGACTTATCTATGCTTATAAGCTGATTCCTGTATGTGACATCAGCCCTTGCCCCTGTATAAAGCTCGCCATAGTCTCTGTTAAGTACATATCTCATGCGTTCAAGAAGGTATGTATCCGGGACAAACATCATGAACGCATTGAGGAAATCTCTGTAGCACACTACCCCCACACCTGCTTCCTGAACTTCAAACAATGTTATCGATCCGCCCTTAAGCACATCTATCAGACCATAAACGCTCTGGGCTGCAGATATCAGAACGGTCAGGATAGTTGTAATTATCTCCGGATCGAGCACCACTACCCCTTCGGTCACCACGGCAAGGATCGCCGCCAGAGCTGCGGAAATAACATCAAGAGTAGATCTTAAAGTCTCATCTGCAAGGTTGCTTATAACATTCTTGCAAAGGAGCACTCCGTATATCGCCATGGAGCAGAATGCGGCGCCGAGCCTGCCGTCCAGCCCGCACAGGATATATTCCGCATCCAGATAGTTCTTATCGTGGATATCGGTATACTTGGTTCCGTTAATGGTAGTATCGTTCTCATTAGGCACGATGCAGTCAAAGTTATGGGATGCATAGTGGGCTATCGCAGGATGTATGGCAACTGTCATGACAGCGCTGCTCGCGCCGTCCCTTATGCCCATGATCGTATCAAGACCTGATATCAGCGAAGACAGATCGGATAATCTCATATCAAGTCCTATGTCCTCGAGATCATTATCTGCCTCCCTTACATCAGATAAGATCCCTCTCAGCCCCCTGGTATCTCCCTCGGCACTCTCATAGTCAAAATCCGAGTCCAGGGACTTGGCCTTGTCTATAAGAGAAGATACAGTCGACGCGCCACTCAGGATATCCTCGATATAACCTGCCGCCTTACTGGAAGTAAGCCCCCTTAGAGTCTCCATTATCCCATAGGTATCAGCCTGCTCTAACAATTCACCTATCTGCACATAAAGGAGCTGCATCAATACGGCACTGCCTCTGTATTCGTAGTAGACGGATATAGCTTCCTTAAGGTCCTCAGAAGACAGTTCCTTCTCGGCAAATACCGCAACCGTATCGCCTGTATCGTATCCTGACGCTTGAAGCGCCTTATCAAACACATCGGAATCGACGGTATCTATTGAGAATGCATATATGCCGTATATATCCAGAAGCTGCCTGTTATACTCGGCAAGGATAGTCTCGACCTGTGACCTTGCCGCTTCATTCAGAGTAAGCCTGTAATCCAGGTCCCAGACAAATACCAGGAAAGTGCATTCGATAAGGACTAAAGCTGACAGAATAAATGCAATAAAGATGGTTATTGCTCCCCTCTTGCTGTGTCTCATATCAGTCACCTGAACCTGCTACCATGCCGTATAACATGCGGTATGTATCTGATATTCCCGCAAGATAGGTATTTAGCTTCTCCGGGGATGTGTTATATACATGTGTCCCGTCTATTACCCTGCTGTCCATAAGCCCGTCCTCATCAAGGAAGTAACGGGTCTCATGGACGCCGTCTACTGCCTCGTCTAATGCATCAAGCGCCAGGGATTCCGGTCCTGTTACCAGGAAAGTCAGGAATATCAGTATTACGCTGACAGATATTGCTGCTTCTAAAGTTGACATAATCACTCACCTCTTTCTTATTTGATCTATACATAAATCATACAAGCAGTAAGGGGGCGAAAAATGCGACAAAAACCGACAAATACCGACAAAAAAAGAGCGTCCGTCAAGGACGCTCCACAGCTGGCTTATTTCTTTAGGATCAGCTCCTGAGCTTGGCTCCGAGCTTACTTGAGAGTCTATCCACGATATTATCTATATCCTTGCGGATATCCTCATCGGATAAGGTCTTATCGTCTGCTCTGAACACAAGGGAGATAGCAACGGACTTAAGACCGATTCCCAGCTTATCGTCCTGATATACATCGAAGAACTTAACATCCTTGAGATACTTGCCACCCGCGGACTTTGCAGTCTTCATGATCTCTGCTACAGTAACCTCTCTGTTGCAGATAAGAGCGAGGTCACGTGTAATCGAGGGGAATCTCGGAAGCGTCTTATAAACTCTTGCGCTCTTGGATGCATTAACAAGTGCCATTGCATCAAGCTCAAATGCCACTGTTCCTTCAGGTGCTTCGAAGTTAGAAGCAACATCAGGATGGATAACGCCCAGGATACCTGCTTCCCTGCCGTTTATAAACACTTTTGCAGTTCTTCCGGGATGGAATGAAACATTATCTGTAAGAGGCTCAAATGAGTAGGATCTGATGCCCAATACCTTAAACAGTTCCTCAAGATCTGCCTTGACATCGTAGAAGGTATCTGCACTGTTTCCGGGCTTATATGAAAAGCCTGCAAGAGTGCGTCTCTCCAAAGGAAGGTCCTCGCCATCTACCGGGAGATAAACATAAGCGACCTCAAATACCTTGGCATCGGCTACGCCCCTGTTATAGTTCCTAGATGCGATCTTGAGCATCGAAGGGAGCATTGTTGTCCTCATTACTGAAGTATCGTCGCCCAAAGGATTTGAGATCTTGAGCTGCTTTCTCAGAACTGAATCAGAAGGAACGTTGAGATTATCCAGATCGGTTACTGACTCAAATGAGTAAGTAATAGCTTCGTAGAATCCGGTATAAACCAATGTATTGCGGATCTTTTCGATTGCCTGCTGCTCAGGAGTCCTGCCTCCCAAAGTAGTCTCCTTGCCGGACAGCAAGGTAGGCTCGATCTTGTTATAACCGTAGAATCTTGCTACCTCTTCTGATATGTCTGCCTCGCCTTCAAGGTCAGGACGGTATGTGGGAGGGATAACTTTCTCTATGCCGTCCTCTTCTGCAAATGTGCATCCGAGGCTCGTAAGAGTATCTCTCATGAACTCAGTGGAAGCATTGATACCTATAAAGCTGTTGATCCTGTCAGGTCTGAAGGGAATGTGGTTTAGGCTGCGCTTTGTAGGATAGTTATCGATATAGCCCTTAGAGACCTTACCGCAGCCCAGAAGCTCAACGAGCTCGCATGCACGGTCCAATGCCCTTAAAGCATTCTCAGGATCAAGTCCCTTCTCATATCTTGAAGAAGCCTCTGTACGGAGACCATTGGCTATCGCAGTACGCCTTACTGATACGCCATTAAATACTGCTGACTCAAAGAGGATAGTCGTTGTCTCAGGAAGGACTTCGGAATTCTCGCCGCCCATGACACCTGCTATGGCGCAGGCCTTCTTCTCATCTGCTATAACGAGCATGGAAGAATCCAGGGTGTGATCCTGACCGTCTAAGGTCCTGATCTGCTCGCCGTCTTTTGCACGTCTTACGATAATGTGGCGTCCCTCAAGATAGTTAAGGTCAAAAGCATGCATAGGCTGACCCAGCTCGAGACAGACGTAGTTTGTTATGTCAACGATATTATTGATAGGTCTCATTCCTGCCTGGGTGAGCTTATCAGCCATCCATGCGGGAGAAGGTCCGATCTTAACATCCTCAATAAGTCTGGAGGTATATCTGTAGCAAAGATCGGGAGCCTCGATATCCACCTTGGCGATGGAATTGATATCTTCCTTGCCTTCTATCTTAAGCTCAGGCTTAACAGGTCTGAAGGGTTTGCCTAATGTAACTGCAGCTTCCCTGCCCAGGCCCTCTATGGAGAAGCAGTCCGGACGGTTGGATGTGATCTCAAAATCGATGGTAACACTGCCCAAACCGAGAAGTGTCTTGATATCCACTCCTAAGGGAGTATCCTGTGGCATATTCCAGAGACCATATTCTTCTGCGCCGGGATGTCCTTCGGCAGATACGCCCAGCTCATCAGCAGAGCAGCACATACCGAAGCTCTCAACACCTCTAAGCTTGCCCTTCTTTATATGAACGCCACCGGGAAGATGGGCGCCTACAACAGCAACAGGACAGATCATGCCTACATAAACATTAGGAGCGCCGCAGACGATCTTAAGATCTCTTCCCAGCTCATCAGAACCGAGATCCACCTTAAGAATGTGGAGGTGATCAGAATCAGGATGATCCTCGATCTCAAGGATCTTACCTGTATAGACACCGTCTATGTCGTCGCCTGTAGTGATCAATTCTTCAACCTTTGACCCTGTCATTGTCATCATGTCGGCAAGAGTCTTAGGTTCAACATCTATATCTGTGAAATCTTTAAGCCAGATTATCGGAGCTTTCATTTGATTCGCCTCCCCTTCCTTACTTGAACTGTTCTAAGAATCTGACATCGTTCTCATAAAGGAGTCTGATATCGTCGATCCCGTATCTGCCCATTGCGGTCCTCTCGACACCGATACCGAAAGCAAATCCGCTGTAAACTTCAGGGTCGATATTACAATTCTTCAACACTTCAGGGTGAACCATACCTGCGCCGAGGACCTCGATCCAGCCCTCTCCCTTGCAGACATTGCATCCGCATCCGCCGCACTTCCAGCATGTGAGATCTACCTCAACAGAAGGCTCTGTAAAGGGGAAATGGTGAGGTCTCAGACGGATCTCCGTCTTCTCGCCAAAGAGCTTCTTGGCAAAGAGTCTTAAAGAACCAACCAGATCGCCCATGGTAACGCCCTTATCTACCACCAGACCTTCTATCTGATGGAATACAGGAGAATGTGTGGCATCGAGAGCATCTGATCTGTATACCTTACCAGGGCAGATAACCTTAAGAGGCGGCTTCTGCTTCTCCATTATCCTGATCTGCATGCCGGATGTCTGTGTTCTTAAGAGAACATTATCGTTAAAGTAGAACGTATCCTGCGTATCTCTTGCAGGATGCCCTTCAGGGATCCTTAAGAGCTCAAAGTTATATTTATCCAGCTCAACCTCAGGGCCTTCAGCTATAGAATAACCGAGACCAAGGAAGATCTCGGAGATCTCGTTTATCGCCATATTGAGAGGATGCCTTGCGCCGGCTCCCTTCATTGAGGAAGGGATAGTAACATCTATTACCTCGCGCTTAAGTTTGTGGGCACGCTCCTCAGCCTTGACCTTGCCTGCAAGATCGGCAAGAGCATTCTCCATGTGGGAACGCACTTCGTTTGCCACCTTACCTACGACAGGTCTTTCTTCAGCCGTAAGAGAACCCATTCCACGCAGAACCTGTGTGAGTTTTCCCTTCTTACCAAGGAAAGAGACTCTGATCTGCTCTGCGGCAGCAGAATCCTTAACCATCTCCATCGCCTTATCGAATTCCTCACGGATCGATACAAGGGACTCCTTCATGTCACTCATATGATAACCTCCATGACAGAGTAATATTCAAACTGCAATATTTTAGCATAATAATTAAGAAAATGTTTAAGTAATGCTCTGATATTCCAAATTTAATCCCTAATGGTGTTATACTCTTGCAAATCAGATCACTGGAGGATCTTTACATGCTTTGGAATCAATTACCTCAGAATATGCTCTGGACAGACAGACTCAGATACTATATCGGGCAGGATGATCCGGATATCACCCGCAAAGACTTAACAGACGCCCTCTGCATGTTAGCCGGGATGTATATTGATGAATACCGGAACCTTCGAAGCCTTGAAGATGCGGTTATCGGTGAATATGGCGAAGAAGAACTCGCCAGGCTTATAGAGTCAAATGCAGACAAAGATCCGACCCTGCATTACTCTGAACTCCTGATATCTCCTACAGACAGATCCAGAAGGCTCCTTGTGCTCGATTATCTGGACAAGCTTAAGAGCTGACACGCTTATTGCACATTGATCTGTATCAGGACATCGTTCTCAAAGACGAAATAAAGGATGGTAAATTTATTGGCATTCGTATCAAGACCGTACATAAGGTTGGTTACGACAACGCCATTCACTTTATTATCTGTCCGGTAATGAGCCTGGCCAAAGGCAGACTCCACGTCGGCTGTCGAAGACTCACCTACGGTCATACCGTTCATAGTTATGTTCTCATCTGATTTTCCTGAAGAAGAGGACATAAAGATATCTATAGCTGATATACTGCACTGCTCTATCGGGAGCTCTGCTGAAGAAGTGTTTGTGATCGTTGCAGTTATCATATACATAGGTTTGCTCAGATCCACATCGGGAGAACTCCAGCAATTGATACCGGGGATCACGATGTCTATCCCGTATTCTGATTCTCCGGGAGCAATGACAGCCCTGTTGCCTTCTGTATCAGCTTCAGCGCCGCAGGTAATAAGAGATGCCAGATCCCCTGTCAGATCATATTCCCTGCCTGCTGCCGTAAACCCGGTTATAAGGCCATAGTTGCCGGGTATCGCAGGATACTGGGCAACTACCTGGGTTGCCTGGGTATAAGCTGTAGTCTGATATGTGGGGAGAGTAGGATCTGTGGTATTTATCTCAATAGTCTGTGAGGGCTCGGGGCGATTGATCGTCTCTGTAAACTTAAATTTCTTCGCATCCTCATCCCAGGTAACATGAGTCTCGATTACGCCGTCTGTTGAGAGAAATACCCAGGTGGTCTCACCTTCTTCTTCGATCTCATCTACAAAATCGAAATCGAGCTCATATTCCTCCTGGGCAGCAATCTGGGCAGTCCGCTCATCAGGCTTTATCTCCCTTTTGAGTGAACATGAAGCAACACCGGTAAGCAGGCTCAATGCTATAAATGCAGCAATCGCTCTTCTCATATTAATCCCCCGAATCTATATCTGCAGGATATTATAGCATTATCAGTTTTATTTAGGATAGGATTTAACCATAATTGCTACTATGCTTCTGATTTGATAAAATAAAATCCGGAGGCGCAAGATGACAATTTACGAAGCTATTCAGGAGAGACACTCAGTCAAAATATATAAGAAAGACCCCATCCCCACAGAGATCCTCAAGGATCTTAATTCGAGGATCAAAGAGCTTAATGCTGAATACAATGTCGATCTCAAGCTCGTAACGGACAACTCCAGGTTTATCAATACTGCATATAAATTCTCATTTACCAAGAATGTCAATAACTGTATCGTCCTCTCAGGCAAGAACAGGCCCGGCCTTGATGAGACTATTGGCTATGTGGGAGCAGACATCATGCTCTACGCACAGACTCTCGGTCTTAACTCCTGGTGGGTCAGCGGCGTGATAAACAAGGGTGAGATTAGAGAAGACACAGATATCAAACCCGGTTATCTTATCCCCGGCATCATCGTCATCGGATATGGCGAGAATAACGGCAAGCCGCATAAATCCAAGTCTTTGGAAGACATATCAACATACAGGGGCAATGCTCCCTACTGGTTTTATAAGGGTGTAGGCTGCGTTCTTCTGGCCCCTACTGCAAATAACAAACAGGCATTCATAATAGAAGGTGACGGCAACAAAGTGCACATCACCTGTGATAACGGTTCTTTCTCCGGATTAGACCTCGGAATAGCCAAATACCACTTCGAGGTCGGCGCCGGCAAAGATAATTTCGTCTGGGATTAACCCCTCCTTAAGGATGGGTATTGAGCATAGCTATGATATTAGGTAGCTCTGCATCAACCTTGTCATTGTCCAACTGACATGTGCCGGCATTGGGATGCCCGCCTCCGCCGTATTCAAGACAGAGCTCACCGATATCCATTGTACCTGCTTTATTGATTATAGACTTACCGATCATGACAGCGGTATTCTGCTTCTTAAAGCCCCAGGCTACATGAACGCTCATCTCGATCTCGGGATAAAGAGCATAGATCATGAATCTGTTGCCGGTGTATATAGTCTCAAGAGGTCTTAAGTCCAATACGGCAACCTTATCATGTATCTCCACGATATCCTTGAGCTGCTGCTTGAACAGTTCCTGCTGCTCAAAGTAAAGATCAACTCTCTCCTTAACATCGGGGAGTTTGAGCACATCTTCAACACTGTGATTTACGCAGTAATCAATGAGCTCCATCATAAGGTCATAATTGGAGATCCTGAAATTATGGAAACGTCCGAGACCGGTCCTTGCATCCATGATAAAGTCCATAAGGACCCAGCCTGTAGGATTAAGGATCTCATCTTTAGTAAAGTCTGCTGAGTCTCCCTTGTCTACGGCTTCCATCATCTCGGGGCTGACTGTCTTTATCTTCTCTGCTCCGCCGTAGTATTCATATACGACTCTTGCGGCAGACTTGGCTACTCTGCAAATATACTGATCCTTGATCGCATCTATATCATTGCGGGCAAGTTCACTCTCATGATGATCGAAAGCAAGACCGACCCTGGGATCATAGGGAAGGTTTGTTGTAATATCATTTGATGTGATATCGACCTTGCCGTCCTGGACATCCTTAGGATGAACGAACTTGATATCACCGATGAGATCAAGCTCTCTTAAGATCATTGCACATACAAGGCCATCAAAATCGCTTCGTGTTACAAGACGCATTTTACCCATAGTCATTACCTCCAACCACTTAAGGATTAATAACTCTAATATAGCAGAAAAATTACGATAAAAGAAAAATAGAATGTTAACTATTCATATATGGATTAGTCCTGATCTCATTACCTATGGTCGTATCAGGACCGTGTCCCGGGAATACCGGCAAAGAACTGTCTAATCCTGACAGTTTCCCGAGGGATGTCATCATATCCTTGAAATTACCGCCCTCCATGTCACATCTGCCCATACTGCCTGCAAAAAGAGTATCCCCACTGAAAAGCGCAGACTCCCCGGGATCTGTGACAAGATAGCAGACCGAACCTTTTGTATGGCCGGGGGTCGGGATCACTTTTATACTGAATGCTCCAAGAGATATAACACCGGAAGCGTCCTCATAAGGGAAATCATAGATTATATCCTCACCCAGCATATAAGAGCAGTTGTATACAGGGTCTTTGAGAAGATAATCATCTTCTTT
>AUXO018104526.1_pt1 | contig 14604 bp, 16 predicted proteins | sample 768731 | NCBI WGS metagenome assembly AUXO01 (sample SAMN02715735, study PRJNA202380) | gut metagenome | biome: sheep rumen | host: Ovis aries | place: New Zealand: Palmerston North | reverse complement strand
TTGCGTCTCGTCGATTTCGTCCAAGATTTCGAGAAGCTTGGAGTTGTAGGCCTTGGCGATTGCTCTTCCGTCATCGGTCTTAATGGCAATTAATACATTGCCGCTTCTCTTGTCGGCCATGACTCCACGGACCACGCCGCCAACCCATTCAATAGTATTGAAGGGGACCACGCGGCAACGGTGATTGAGGACTCGCGGTCTGAGTTCGTTGGCCGTTTCAACGGCGACCTCATACTTGGCGCGCTTCTCTTCGGCGATTTGCTCAGGGCTCTTTGTCTCAGGAGCGTTCACTTGTTCGTTGTTGATTTCGTTGGCTTGGGCCTCTTTGGCCTCGTTGGCTGCAGCTTCGGCAGCTTGCTTCTTTGATTTACTCATTTTAATTGATTTTTAAAGGTTAGTCATTATTTAAGCATTTTCATTGCTTTTAATTACTCCACGAAGATAAGTAAAAAATCGATACGTTGTACACCTATTTTGAAAAAAAATCTCATTTTCCTGAAAAATTTTTTCCAACTTGCTGACTATCAATCGCCTATGCCCATTAATTTATAATGATTATAAATAAGGCGCACACGTGCCTATATTATATAAAGAATCGCACGCGCGCACGTATATAATAAGGTATGCCAAAATTCTCAAAATTTGGCTCGTTTTGTCTCTGTGACGGAGTTTTTATTTTAAAGTAGGCATTTTGCCAGACTTTGCAATAAAAACGCGATACGGACCAAATTTTGATAGCGTCACTTTGTCATACAAATGACGATTTGTCATATCATCAAAAATTGTGCCAAAGCTGCTCAAATCGATATGACAATTTGTCAATAGCCTATGACGATTTGTCATGTCATCAAAAACCGCGCCAAACTATAAAAAGTTATATGACGATTTGTCATAGTGCCGTATGACAATTTGTCGCGCGCCTATATAAAAATAGCAGCCTAAAATCCTTTTACTTTTAAGATTCGAGGCTGGAGAAAAGGTAATAATTATTTGCCCAAATGCCTTTTTGGATTTGGGTACGGTGAGGCAATTTGCTCAAGTAGCTGGATAGCCTAACCAGCTACAAGGCAAGAAGCCTAAAATAGCTAATAATTTTAGGCTTTTTGCTTTAGGGGTGGCATTGCAAATTTCAATTAGGAGCCAAAGCAATCAAAGTCAAAAACTTCCTGCTCTTCAAGCTCCAAGGCTGCTAGCCTTTCAATGTTAAAATCTTCTAAATAGTAGTCCATTGTATTATGTTTTTAAGGTTTTACACTAATTTTTCCAAGCTTTTGATTGAGGGCTTATTGCGCAAATTCTTTTTTGCAATTTGGCAATATGGGCTATTTTCATTTTGCACCAAAACCCTCCAAAATTTAACAAAATAAGGCTTTTCACAATATTGCTCTAAAACAACTTTGCAATTATTTACCAAAATTTCCTGGCTTTTTAAAACAATTGTACTCATAATTAACAAATTTTAAGGTTTTACTTTAATAATCTTATTTACTATATATAGAGCAAAAAGCGTGCCATGGCAATTTTAGCATTTATTAGCAACTTGCCAACAAATTTTTGCGGAGCGCCAAAAAATTTTTGCATTTTAGCTCCAAATTGGCAAATTGGCTGCCAGGCTATGCTAAAAAACTGCTAAAATTGCCAATTTGCCTATAAAGTTTAGTTGAAAATTAGGCCCCTAAATTTTGTTGGCTAGGCCCTAAAGGCGTATATTATTAGAGCTCGTCCAAAAACCTAAATTCGTACCATATTTAAGCCTTCGGCTAGCTTACATGTCACTGTGTCAATAAGTCAATAAGGTTATACAGTTATATACCAACAAGGCTGCGTGGCTATATGTCACTACGGCTAACCACCATATAGTGCACTACTTCATTAGTACAGTGCCACATCTATTTCGCGTACCAAATAAGGCCCCTTGAAATAAAGCTAGCCGGCTATATTGCACGAGCTAAAAAATTATATACAGCATTTAGCGTATTCGGCTATAAAGCTACCTGTTTACGCACCTATTTAACTTAAGAATAGCCTAAAATCTAATAGCAAAACCAGCATAAAACATATAGGCTAAATGCAAAATCGCGTTTTCATAAAGTCTTGATTTTCAGATATTAACTAAAAAATTAGTTACAACAAACGATTCGTTTATATTGATTATCAAGCACTTAGGATAAATGGCTCCATTTTCCATTCACTTTTGCTTGTAGAAAAAGTTAAGTTACTGTTTTTCAATTCATTAGGAGAATTAGACAAAATTGACCAATTTTTTAATCAACTTATTGATTTTCAAGCACTTAGCCAAAATTTGGTCTATTAAATGATTAAAACTACTGGTTTTCAAGCACTTAGGTGGCCCTTCTCCAACGTTCTTGATTTTCAATTAGTTGCATTTTTGTTTATTTTATATTTAATTGATTATCAATACTTTTATACAAAAATAACATAAACATATAAAAAGAATAATTACAAAATATAAATAAGGTATGTCATAAAAAAGTATAGAAAAATAGATAAAAAAACATATAAAAAATATAGGTATTTATTCATATATCCTATATAGGGTGTGCCGTTTTGTTGTTTTTTCGTTTAAATTAGGACCTAAAATACTGATTTTTAATAAAATAGGTGCGTCCGCCGAACGTTTATGAGTCTTGTATTGGTATGCATAGTCCTGGTTATCAAGCAGTTATAACTTATTGATTTTCAGCAACTTACAACAACTCGTCATACATAATGCATACGGACCTGAAAATCAATCACTTACGGACTTTTTAAAAAATTCGTCAATCTTTTTAATTCGCATAACTATTTGGAAATCAGCGCCTTAGATTGCATAGCCCTGTGGAATTTAGGTCAATTTCCGTCCCATCTTACTGATTTTCAATAGCTTATAAAATTTTTATTCATTTATGCGCGTATATATTAAAAAATGTGTATATTTGCGGAGTCAACATTATAAATAAGGTATGCCACAAAGTCAGCTTATTAAACGCCAGTCAGCCTCACCAGCACAATTAGCGGAGTTCTTACCGTTAAACTCTGCCTTTGGCGGCAATATAGAGGCGCTCAACAAAGAGGCAGAACAAATGAGGCGCGAAGAGGCAGAACGCAAGCTCAAAGCGCGTATAGAAAAAATGCGTAAGTATGAAGAGAAGTTGCTACGACAAGCCGAAGCAGAACTTGCCGGTCCTGGTGAAGGTTCGTCAGAGGCGTCAGGCACGTTCATATCGACAAAGCAACGCAAGCATTATGAGATGCAACGTACGCAAGCTAAGGCTAATCTTGCAGCGATCGAATTGCTTGAGCAGGAGCGCGAGGTTTCTGTACAAGGAGCCATAGACGCTGCGTTATCAAAAATTGAGGCGGATAGGGTTATAGCTACAACTGATGACGAAAAGCAAGCAGTGCAATTAGCGAGTAAAGCATTATCACGCGCTACGACTCTATTGCAAGAAAACACACGACCTGAGGTAGCTCACCTATTGGCAGCATTAGACTTAGACGTCAATGTGGCGTTATCTGCGAAAGACAATCAGGCTTTAATGCAGGCCCTATTAACTTGTAACGAAGACCAACTTGACGTACTGTATAATAACCCGAAGGTACCAATCTCAGTAAAGATAGTAATCAAGCGCCTTAAAGAAGACCTTAAAGTTGGCAATATGGGCTCTGTTGAGCGCTTATGGGATAGAGTGTTTGGTAAGCCTATACCAATAGAGCAACAGCAGCCAGCCGTACAGGTTAATGTTGGCGCGGGTCAGGCGCAAGCGCAAACGCCTTTATCGTCGCAGCGCTCGGCAGACCAAGAGGCAGCGGCCTTATTACGCGGAGAGGTGTCGCCTAATACGCCGCTATCGCGAGAAGCGTATGTACTAATACGTGAAACATATATGGCAACACCAACACAAAGGCAACCAGAGAAACAAGAAGGTGCAGGCGAGGACGTAGACTTTGAGCAAGTAACAGAGTAACAAAGTACATATGGCACATACAGAAGACATGCTACCAAAGCTAAGGCTTGACCTGCTAACTAGCTTAGAGGCGTATACGCGCATAATGTTCCAGGCGCAGTATAAGCGTAATTTTATAGTATCTTACCATCACAAGCTCCTATTTAATGCACTGCAAGACGTTGTAGACGGTAAGTGCAAGCGACTTATTATTAACATGCCACCGCGTTATGGCAAAACAGAAGTGGTGGTCAAAGCGTTTATAAGCTGGTGCTTCGCGCTTAACCCTAAATGCAAGTTCCTACACCTGTCATATTCAGATACGCTTGTCAATGACAATTCAGCTGTTATACGTAATATAATGCTGGAGCCGCTATATAAACAGCTCTTTCCCAATTCAGTGCCTGAGTCAGAGAAAGGGTCGACTAAGCGCTGGAAGACAAAGGCAGGAGGCGAATTGTATGCTGTCTCTACGCAAGGTCAGGTCACAGGCTTCGGCGCTGGCGCAGTAGACTTAACACATGATGACATGCTAGAGCTCATTGAGGGCATAGACGTGTTTAATGAAGGCTTTACAGAAGCGCTGCAAGCCATAGGTGCCGTAGAGAACGCCTTCCAAGGTGCTATCGTTATAGATGACCCGGTTAAACCAGAGGATGCTGAGTCAGATGTCGTCAGAGAGCGAATTAACCAACGCTTCGAGAGTACAATCCGTAACCGCGTAAATTCACGCAATACGCCTATCATTATAATAATGCAGCGCCTACATCCGCATGACCTCAGTGGCTATTTGATGGAGGTAGAGCCTGATGAGTGGACAGTATTGTCAATGCCGGCTATACGCTTCAATGAGGATACTGGCGAAGATGAGGCGTTGTGGCCTATGAAGCATACGCTGCAAGAGCTGGAGAAGCTACGCGAGATTGACCCAATTACATTTGACACACAATATATGCAAGACGCGCAACCTCGTGAAGGTCTTATGTATGGTGGCGGATTTCGTACATATACGCGTGATGAGCTGCCAACCGGCCAACGTGCAGCTCGTAAATGGAACTACACTGATACGGCTGATACTGGCGCTGATAATCTATGCTCGATATGCTTTATAGATACATCAGAGATGGTCTATGTAACTGACGTGTTATTTACAGATGCGCCTATGGAAGTGACCGAAAATCAAGTGCCGCAAATGCTTACGCGCAATGGCACGATAAAGGCATTAATCGAGTCTAATAACGGAGGCAGAGGCTTTGCGCGTACAGTTAAGTCAAAATTGCGTACTGTTTTTCATAACTTTAGATGTGTAGTTAATTATTTTCATCAGCGTGACAATAAACATGAGCGAATTTTCACTAATAGCGCTGGCGTTATGAACGATATTGCCTTTCCACAGGGCTGGGAACGCATGTGGCCTAAGTTCTATGCGGCTCTTATTTCATATCGTAAAGAGCAAAAGCGCGGGTCACATGACGACGCGCCTGACTGCCTGACTGGTGTATATGAAATGCATGTACGAAAATTTGCTACCAAAAAGATAAAATGCCTCAATTCTTAGTCTTAACGCGCGCATAATATAATAATAGACACACGCGCATATTTATATAATTGAAATTTCAGAAATCTGGTGCGTTTCGTCTTCGTGGTGGAGTTTTTATAATAAAAATGTATAAATGTATTATTTTAAATGAAAATGTCCCAGAAAGGACAAAACGGACCAAATTTCTGAAATGTAAAAAAGTTTAATTTTTTTTTAAATTTTTTGTACAGTGTATTATATTTTTTCGTATTTTTGCGAATGGGTATTGGGTAAGAGTCCCCAATGCTGTAAATAATTGAATACTAACAATTTAAAAACTTTACTAAAATGGGACTTAACTGTGGATGCCCTGTGGGTTCAGCGCTTACGACCCTGACCACCTCGCCTTGTAAGTCGAGCTTTGGTCAAATTCAGCGCCTGCTGTTCCAGCGTAGAGTTCAGGCCGACGGCACACTGAACGTGATTTCAGAGGCGACTATTAAGACTCTTGCAGGCTGGAACGCTCTTATTGTTGCAGACGATTACACTAAAGTAACCGTCTCTCCAGATATTAATAACCCCGAGACCGAGCCGGGCGCTCCGCGTACATTTGGCGGTGACAACCAGACCATTGGTGGTCAGGAAATCATCATCGGCCGCGAGCCTACCGCGTTCACCTCGATGCTGTATGAAGAGGACCAAGCTCTTATCAAGCAGCTCAAAGACTATCAGTGTGAAGACCTGGCCGTCTATTTCATTGACGAGTATGGCAACATCGGTTGCTATGATGCCGGTAAAAGCGGCAGTCCCGCTACGCAAAACTATCGTGGTGTGCCTGTTCGTTCATTCTTTGTCGGTGACAAGGACTTTGGCGGTTTCAGCGAGCCTGATAGCAATGCTCTCAATTTCTCGCTTGAGCCTAACTGGTCTGACAAGTTGGTTATCCTGCGTCAGTCAACCTTTACTGATGGCTTTAACCCGCTCACTGACCTGACCAATCCAGCTAACTAAGTTGTGTTTCTTTTGAGGTTAGTACTTAGTCCCGGCAGCCGATGATGACTGCCGGGCTAAAACAAGGTGAGAAAATGCTTTTCGACATTAACGACATATTAAAGACCGCAGTGCATAAGCCAGTAATCGCTAAGGCAGTGACCTTACAGCGTAGAATTCGCTTACATGCAGAGCCAGACACCTTTATGCAATATGAAGGCGCGATTGCTCTAACTGAGTTCTTAAGTTGGGTCGAGAAGCTATTGCCGCTTGACAAGTTTTCTGTTTTTAAGCAGCTTTTGCGTGCTCCACTTCCAACGGCTGAGTTAGTCGATAAAATATCAAGAGAGCTACGGTTAGTTTTCTCGTCAAGGAATGCGAGCGAAAGCTATCAATTCAGCGATACAGCATTACTCACAGACTGGCTTAATTATAAGAAAACTGTCTTAAACGAGCCAACGATTTGGCAATCAGAAGGCTGGGAGCAGTTTATGCTCTCGCCTAACAGCGTGTTGATAGTCGACTTACCAAAGAAGCAGTCAAGCCAGCTACCTGAACCATATTTCTATTGGCTACAAATTGACAGGGTAGTCGACTATCGCACACCTGACGGAGTGCATTTTGATTGGATTGCATTTCGTCAAGCAGACAATGTACTTGTCGTTATTGACAATGAAGCCTATTATACATATGTTATAGAGAATGAAAAAGCTATTTTAGCCGATAAAGCAGAGCATAGTTTAGGCTATTGTCCTGCACGCTTTTTCCTTACTGAGTCAATGACGACAGCGCAAAAAGACCTAAAAATTAATCCGCTGGTCAAGGCCTTGTCTGACCTTGATTGGTATTTGTTTTTTGCAATATCCAAGAGACATTTGGATAGTTATGCGGCATATCCTATTTATTCCGCATATCAAGCCGACTGTGACTTTAAGAATGAAGAAACAGGCGAGTATTGCGATGGCGGCTTTTTGCGTAATGCCGAAGATAACTACATAATGCAAAATGACGGTACGCTGAAGCGTTGTCCGAAATGTGGGCAGCGTAAGCTTGCTGGTCCAGGTTCGCTTATCGAGCTGCCTATTCCTAATCAGGTTGAGGGTATTGCGGATTTACGTAATCCTGTTCAAATTACTACGATTGACAGAGATTCTCTCGACTATAGCGTAAAAGAAGTTAGTAGGCTCGAGAATAAGATTTTTGTTGACGTGGTTGGCTCTGATGTTGACAATGATGTGCAAGGCAAAGAGGCTATTAATGAAGCGCAAATTGCAGCAAACCATAAGAGCCGTACGGCTGTACTTAATGACATTAAAGGTGAATTTGAGGCGGCTGAGAAGTTTGTCAATGACACTATCTGCCGTTTACGTTATGGCAAAGGCTTTACGTCATCTTCAATCAGCCTCGGTACTGAATTTTATATTCACACAAGTGCAGAATTATATAAGCGATATAACCTTGCTAAGTCAGCCGGTGTATCTGCAAGTGAGTTAAGCGTTATTAGTTCACAGATTTTTGAAGTTGAGCATGGCAATAACCCTGACACACTGAGACGCATTCAACTACTTAAGCAGCTTGAGCCGTATCAGCATAAAACCATTGACGAGTTAATTAGACTTCATGATGTTGGCATGCTAAATAAAGCTGACCTTGAACTCAAGCTTAATTTTGACGCGTACATTGATAAATTTGAGCGCGAGAATGGTAACATACTGCAGTACATGGCAAATAGCTCTATTGCTGCTCGTATTGAAGCTATTAGAAAGAAACTTATTAGTTACATAAATACTGAAGACAATGGCAAAGTACACGATGGTGACGCTTGAAGCACCGCATAGCGATGGCAGCGTGGAAACACAAGAATTTAATGTTATCCATGCCGAAAACATATTGAAGCTGGGCGAAAGGTCAGGGTGGCGCCTGCCAAAAGACAGTCCTTGGGGATTCAATCCCAAGGAAGGCCTTTACAAAAAGCAGAAAAAGAACGATAACTCTAAATAAAGTAAAACTATGGGAAAAGATTTAAAACCGAGAGAGCCTAAAGTTGAAGCTACGGAGGTCACTGAGCCTAAAGTTGAAACTACAGAGGCTACTGAGCAGGAGGTTGCTAAAGTCGAAGAGACTAAAGCACCTGAGCAAGAGGTTGCTAAAGTCGAAGAGGCTAAAGCACCTGAAAAGGCTCCTGAACAACCTAAGGAGTCTACTGAAGCAGTTGTCGCAGTTTTGTTGCGCAAGGGTCCCGCCTTTGATTCACGCACTGGTAAAGAGCGCCCTGCTACTAAGTACTTGTTTGCGCGTTCCGAATGGAATCGCATCAAGCCGCGTATTGGTTATATGGGTTACACAATCATTAAAGAGGAGATTTAAGCTATGCTAACTACAGAAACCTTAAAAGCAAATGCTGCACTCTCCGGTTTAACTGATGAGCAGTTGCAAGTTATCGCTACTCTGTCAAAAAATGACGAAGAGGTAGTGATTGGCCGCAGAATCGGTGAGCTCCATGGCCAGTACGACAAAGACATTCTTGGCGTAACAGGTGTAGAAAAGAACGGTACTGAAAAGACGTATGACTATCTCAAGCGTGTCCTTGCTGATTACAAGGACCGCGGTACGAAAGTGACTGAGCTTACTGATAAAGTAAAGAAGCTTGAAAAAGCTGAAGGTGGTGATGAAACTTTACGTCAGCAGCTTAAAGACGAAAAAGCACTTACCACTCAGCTGCGAGCTCAAATTGCTGAAAAAGACAAAGCACTTGTCGATGCTACTAAAGACTATAATACCAAGCTTACGCAATATAAAGTCGATAGCGCTTTCGACAAAGTTTTTGCTGGTCTTAATTTTAGGCAGGACATTTCAGAAGCTGTGCAAGGCGCGCTTAAAACTGCTGCACGTAATGAGGTAGCAAGTCGCGGTACGCTTGAATTTGACAGTACGCTCAATACTGTTGTTGTGCGTGATACGAATAATGAGATTTTGCGTAATCCCGCGAATAGCATGAATCCGTATACGCTTGATGAACTTGTACGCGAGACGTCTATTAAGGATGTGCTCCTTAAGGAACAACGCGGTGCAGGCTCTGGTCCAGGTACTGGCGGTGCAGGCGGCGGAAATGTTACGCTGCTCGATTTGTCAGCAGCCAAAACGCAAATTGACGCTGATAAGCTGATTGATAATTACCTTACAAGTAAAGGCCTTTCAGTTGAGTCGCAAGATTACTGGACTGAGATGGCTAAGTTACGTGAGGATAACAATGTAAATACACTTCCAATAAGATAAGCACGCAAGGGTAACGTGTTGAAAATTAGTAATTAACTTAACAATTTAACAACATGAGCTTAGTATTAACAAGAACTCAAAACATGCGTGCTAATGCGAATCTCGACAAGTTCGAGTATCGCGGTAGTCGCTATGGCGCTCTCGACCTGTTTTTGGTTCAGAGCAATGAGCCTGGAGGCATTTTGAGCGATGACCTCAAAGAGAAGGCTCGTTTGTCGATTGGTTCAACACTGGAAACTCCGGTGATTGACTATGATGGCAATATCACCATCGGCAATACCCGTGACGTGCTCATTGCTGACAGCGAAAACACGTCGCGTATGATTCAGATTACATTTGCCACTTACGCTTGGGGCTTTACCATTGCGCCGGCTATGTATATGAACAACGAAATCAAAATCCAGAAGGACTTTGAAACCAAGATGCTGAAGTATATCTATAAGTTTGCTTCGCAGCTTGACGCTGATGCACTTGCGGCTTTGTCTCTCGCTAAGACGCAGGTAATCAACAATCCTCTGCTTTATGACATTAACAATGCCAATCTGCCAGATGCCGTTGTTGCTACTTTCCCGCAGCGCGAAAATCTTTTCGGCGATTTGAACGCTATTATGGCGGCCAATGACTTTTTCGGTCCGTTCGCTATTGTTGGCGATGTTGGTACTGAGTCTATCTTGCGCAAGTTGCAACAGAAGGACCTCTACAACGTGGTCAACAAGCGCAATGAGTATGCTGACAAGACTGTTCACCTGTCCAATAACTTTGCTGGCGTGAATAACATTTACGCTCAAGGTTATATTGTGCAGCATGGCGCAGTTGGTATGCTGACTCGTTTCGAGCGCGATTGCCTCATGCGTACTAAGTCTGGCGATGGTCACGAGTGGGACATTGTCAATCTGCCTATCCTGAACATGCCTGTCGGTACGTATTTCTACGATTCTGTTGGCAATTACAACGCAATCGCAGGTGCAGCTACTGCTGACATGACGCGTACTCGCAAGGAGCATTACGGCTTTGCAGTTGACGTGGCCTTTGTGACTGCTTACAATAGCGACCCGACCACGCTGCCTTCGCCTATTTTGGCCTATGGCGTTGACAAGTCGGCTAACGCTATCTACGCTGAGCCCGTTCTCAGCTATACGGCTCAATAAAGCAGGTTTCTGTATTATTGCCGAGTGCCTACCTGGCGATGGGTTATCCGCTGGAGCCTTAAACAAGCTTGTAGGTTCGATTCCTACGTAGGCACCTAAAAATTTGTCAGAGCATGATACAAGTTAAAAATGTAGTAGACGCTATTTATGGCGCGATTGGTTGGAGGCAGAATCTGGATAACGATAACCAGATTTATAGCTCTCTTACAGAGTCGCGCTCTGGCTTATATTATCAGGATGCGCACCCATTATTGACGCTTAATAACTTACTTAGTATAGCGCCTGATACAGCATCATATAATTTCAAGGCTTGGAATAATGCTGATACTTATGCTGAAAAAGCAATTGTGTCGTATAATGATGAGCTGTATAAAGCTGTTAGCGCAGTTCCGGCAAATGAAACGCCGTCAAGCGATTCAAGCTACTGGACTGTGTATGACCCATTTTCTGCATGGCTTGAGGAGAAGACACGAGCTAGCATAGCTAATGCTATTACGCATTTTATATCGAGCGCTATGCCTAACGGCGGCACAAAAAGCATTCTTGAACACAGATTGCTTTTTGATAGCGTAACGCGCATTAAAGATAAATGCAAAAATGCTGATAGACTTGTCGGCCTTGAGGTTCACCCTATTCATAACTACGATGCTTGCGTAAAGCTTGAAAAAGTAATGCTGCAAGCCATTAATGTAAATAATCATACTGCTGAAGGCACAACGCAAATTAGCATTAAAAGCAGCCAAGATATGTATAGCCTGGTAGATAATCCGGGTGTTGTTATTGGCAGAGCAAAAAGTACACCTACAGTGCTTAATAATGTTGTGTTGGATTGTAAGCTTGGCGGTAATGCGTTTTATGTGTTTTATGACCAGCAAGCTTTGAATAACCAGGGCTTTGCTGCTATTAACCGCACTATTGATTGGAGTAAAGCACCATGCAGGTCTTGCAATAGTAATGATTATCTTGCTTATTTGGCTTGGAGCAAATATATTGAAGTGTGGCCCTTTATTGTAGCACGTAGTAACATAGAGAGCTATACTGTAGACAATAAGACACAAGTCACATTTGACCAGCAAGATATGTCATATACAAATTTGACTAATTGGGGTCTCAATATTGAGTTATCTGTCTATTGCGACTACACTGATTTTCTTATTAGGCATCAAGCAGAGTTCTATACGCTTATAATGAAGCAAGTGGCAGTAGATATGCTCAAGGAGTTCATGTATAATGCTAATGTGCGCGCTAACAGAAACAGCGTTAATGCATCAAGGCTTGATGTTGTATCGGCTCTTGACGGTAATCCAAATAAGCAAGGTCTATATGCAGAACTTGAAATGATGTATAAAGGCCTGAATGTTAGTACAAAGGGTTTAGATTCGGTATGCAAGCCGTGTGCAAATCATGGTTTGCGCTATATAGTTACTTAAAATGCCTAGACTATCGCAATATCATAATATACGGTATAAGCCGCTGCGTGACTTGATTTTTCGCTTAGATACCTTTGGTGATAAAATTAATGTTCACGCTTTGCAGCTTATTAGCTATTGCCGTAATGATATTCTTGATTTAGTAAGGCAAGGACAGCTATATAACTTCGGCGAAAACGCATTTGAGGAACGAATTTTTGGCTATGCGCCTTATGCTGAGTCTACGCAGAAACGCAAAAAGCGTGCTGGTCAACCGGCTAATCGTGTAACGCTGTTTAAAACAGGCAGGTTTTATAGAAGCCTGCGTTTAACAATTTATGATGACGGCTTTGAGATTGTATCTAATGACCGTAAATATAAAGAGTTAAAGTCTAAATACGGCGACTATATTATAAGGCTTAGCGTTTATCATCAGCAGATGGTAGTATTTATACTTAGGCAGACTTTTGAAAAGATGCTTAGGGAATATGTAAACGCAAAGACAGAAGCAGAGGCAGAAGCACGCGCTGAACAGGCTTTGCGTGAAGCACAAGCAGAAGTAGAGGCCTATGGTAAATCCATGGGCTATACAGATGAATGGCGATACGCACATGAAAATGAAGATACCGAGTATGACCAGTATATGATACGTAAAGCAAAAAATATAAAACCTAATTCAAAATGGCAGTAGATAACGTAAATATAAAGTATAAGGATAATCCAGTAATGCTTGACCTTGTACTTGATAATATGAGGCAACAGCTATTAGAGCGATTACCTTGGCTTGACTATGCCTTTGGACGCGCTTATAAGCTCGTCAGGCATACTGAGGAAGGTAAGTTCACCGAGCCTATGTTTTATAAAGGCAATGGCGAATACGTTTCTCTTATGCCGAATGATAATTGGGGTAATTTTTGCTGGTTCGATATTTATGACCCGCAGTCAATTGACACTACACAACGTAACTATCCAAAGCTTACATTTAGTGGCGCGATTGTTTTCTGGTATAATATGGAACGCATTTTTAACGATAGCGAGTTTCTTTATAATGAGGAAATTAAGCAACAAGTAGTTAATGCGTTATCTACACCGGGCATTATAACGCAACGTGGTCATGTACAGGTATTTGACATTTATGAGCGCTTAGAAAATATATATAAAGGCTATTCGCTTGAAAAAGTATATAACACGTTTGTATACTCTGGTCAAGAACTTACGTATATAGATAAGCAGTATTTTATGCATCCGTATGCTGGCTTGAGAATAGAACTTGCTATCGACATAACGAGTAGTCCTGAAGGTTGTTAACTATTAACTTAAAACTATAAAGCTATGATTAAAAGATTATCAAGATGGTTCACAGAACACGGATGGATTCAAGCGTGGAATGTCCGAGAAGGCATGGTAAACATCTGGGCCTTCATCCTTACGGTTGTCGGCACTTTCGTCTGGCATTACCTTAAGTGGGATTGGCAGTATTACTGGCAAGGCTTGGCGGGCATCGTCACGTTTGGCCTGCCATTGCTTGCGGCCCTTATCGCTATTGTTAAGCGTCAGAAGTGGAATCCTTGGTTTTGGATTCCCGCTTTGGTAGGAATGGTGTTAGGCGGCTTCTTGTCCGCTGGTTTGTTTAGAATTATCGGGTGGGCGTGAAAATTAAGCTAAAGAGATGTGGATTGGCTATACAAGATAAAGAGTGACAAGCTGCTGCACTTCATAGCAGGACTGCTTATAACGCAGGTAGTGTCGATTGCACTACTTGCGCTTACAGGCCGCTTGGCGATGAGTGTCCTGCTCGGAGGCATGGCAGGTTTGATTGTTGCTTTGGCTAAGGAGCTATATGACAAGCTTGGGCATGGTGTCCCGAGCTGGAGTGACTTCTTTGCCACTGCAATAGGCTCTTTGGTCGGTATGGCTTTAATATCATTTGCACTATGGATGTGTTGCATGAGATATTGATTGGCTTGTTCAGCGGGACTTCGATTTTCGGGGTCTTTGAGGCTATCCGCTACAGGCGAGAGAACAAACGACTGAAAGCGGCTGAGGCTGGTACAGCTGAAGCCGACACAAGCAAGGCACAAACTGAAGCCCAGAAGGAGAAAATGGAACTGGGCGATATGTACCTTGAAAAAGTGATGGAACTGACCGAGAAATCGTATCAAGCCACGCTGAAGAACAACGATGATATTCTTTCAACAACAACCAAGTTAGCCAGTAAGATAGACAGCGTGTCCAGCGAGGTGCAATCCATCGTGAAGTACTTGAACGGCGAATACCAAGATTATCTAAAACGAAAAAAAGCCTAAGCGGGGGGG
>AUXO016958662.1_pt1 | contig 14604 bp, 9 predicted proteins | sample 768731 | NCBI WGS metagenome assembly AUXO01 (sample SAMN02715735, study PRJNA202380) | gut metagenome | biome: sheep rumen | host: Ovis aries | place: New Zealand: Palmerston North | reverse complement strand
TACACGAAGAACAACGTTCTTCTGCAGGCCGCTCAGTCCATGCTGGCACAGGCTAACCAGAGCAGCAGCTCCGTACTCAGCCTCCTCCAGTAAACGGAATCTTTCGCAGACTTTGCGAGATTACCAAAACCCTCCCCTATGGGGAGGGTTTTTTGTATCTTATGTCGAAAGGATACATATTCATAAGGAGGAATGATGATTTTATCGGCACTGTGTATAGTAAAGAACGAAGCAAATAATTTACCACGTTGGCTGGACGGAATGAAACAGGTAGCCGATGAAATTATTGTTACGGATATTTCGCCGTGGATTGCAGTATCAGGGGAAAATCCATGAAAATATAGTCATTCCTCAAGGAATGCAGCTTGTTCAAGATGATAATTTGTTTTTTTATCACACAGGATATAGCAAAGAGCTGATAAAGGCAAAATTACAGCGCAATCTATTTTGTCCGAAGCGAAAGAGCAGGGAGACAGGCTGTATTTTACATTGCTGCATGCGGCATATCTTTATGAACAAGGAGACTTAAGAGGAGCGTTGCCATTGGCACGAACCGGCTTAGCTGTTATACAAGGAATGGATATGAGAAGTCCGGCCTATGAATTTCTGCCGGCAATGCAGAAAATTATTGCAGAAGGGAATAGCAGGTGAGGATTATGGCTAGAGTGAAAATATCTGCTTGTTATATTGCAAAAAACGAAGGTCAAAACATTGAGAAATCACTGCAATCCGTAAAAGGCATGGCAGATGAAATTATTTTTATCGATACTGGTTCTACAGATGATACTATAGCCATAGCGGAAAAATATGGAGCAAAAGTATATTCCTTACCATGGCAGGATGATTTTTCTGCTCCACGGAATTTTGCCTTGTCTAAAGCAAGCGGTGATTGGATTATCTTTATTGATGCCGATGAATATTTCCCTTTGGAATGTTGTCGGCAGTTAAAAGGTATTATTGCGGAACAATTTCGGCAGAGGTATGACGGTGCGTTGTTTATTCGCCGCTATGATATTGATGTGGATAAAAATAATGATGTGCTGGCAGATACGTTGGTAAGCAGAGTGTTTGCCAGCAAGAAAAATCGTCGCTATCATGGTCTTGTTCATGAGGAATTGTTAGATGATGGCAAGCCGATACAGAAACAAATGATTATTCCTCCAACTCAGGTGAAACTGATGCACACAGGCTACAGCGCCAGAATGACTGAACATAAAGCCCGGCGTAATCTGGCATTACTGGAAAGGGAGATGGCGGCAGGCACAAATCCGGGAAGGCTCTATATGTATTTGGCCGATGTTTATCTGGGCTTGGGTGAGGATGATAAGGCCTGGCATTATGCATGGCTGGATGTCAAGCAGGGACGCAGGCCGACTACTTACGCCAGTCGCTCTTATCGAATATTGTTGGAATTGTCCTTGAAAGGGAAAACGGATTTGCGAGGGCGGCTTGAGCTATGTCAGTTGGCCGTTAGGGATTATCCGGAAAATCCGGAATTTCGTGCAGATTTAGCTGAATGTTTGGCAACTTTGGAAAGGTATCGGGAAGCTGCTGACATGATGGCAGCAGCTATTCAAGCCTATGAGAATTATCAGGGCACGGAGCCGATGCTTATGACAGCAGAAATAGCGAAAATTGCAGCTGACCGGGGAAAAATTTTTGCGGCCTTGGCAGAGCAGCAAGAAGATATTATGGGGCTTTTAATTACTGCACTATGTGCTATGAACACTGATGATTATCGGCATACAGAAACAAAAAATATTCTGCCACCTGCATATCGTCAAATTCAGGACTATTATCACGAAGGAAAAATGCCAACGGAGAATTGGGAGAGGTTATCATCCTGTTATGTGGCGTGTGTGAAGATTCTCTTGGATAATCATGGCGAGGTCTGGCTGGAAAAATTATTGAATATGCTTAATAATTTTTCTGGGGAAATTCGGCATCAGGTATTGTCGTTGCTGGATAAAAAAATTCAGCGCGAGGAGGGCAATGCTCTATGAAAGTAAAAATTTCCGCCTGTACAATCGTAAAGAATGAGGAAAAAAATATAGAACGCTGGCTGGCTGGTGTGCGTTCCTTTGCTGATGAAATCATCATTACAGACACAGGTTCTACGGATAATACCGTAGCCTTGGCAGAAGCTGGTGGAGCTGAGATTAAGTATTTTTCTTGGTGCAACGATTTTGCCGCCGCCAAAAACTTTGCCATCAAGCAGGCGCATGGTGACTGGATTGTGATGCTGGATGCTGATGAATATTTTGACGAAACATCGCAAAAGAAAATGCGGCAAATCATCGGCAAATTCCATAAACAAAAACAAGTAGCCGGACTAATAACGCCTTTTTTGAATATTGATGTGAAGCATGATAACAAGATTTTATCTAAGGCGTGGCAGATGCGGATTTTTCGTCGAGATCCTGATTTGCGGTTTGTAGGCAAGGTACACGAAACATTATTGAATGTAAGTGCTCGGGGGGATAAAAGGGAATTTGTCGTAGTGGAGGATTTACAATTTATCCATACCGGGTACAGCGTTGATAATATGGAAGAAAAGTATCAGCGTAATTTGCAGATTCTGCAAGCAGAAATCAAAAAACAGGGTGGTGTTACGCCACGCCAATTTGCCTATTTGCAGGACTGCTATATGGGGATAAAAGATTATCACAATGCGATACGCTACGGAAGACTGGCCTTGGAACATCGGGCAGAATCCGGACTGGTAGGGAACGAGCGCAAAGCAGTGTGTCAGCTGTTGGATGCCATTTGGCAGGTAAATAGGAAAGATTATGCGCGAGAGCTGGAGACTGCGCTAGATCAATTTCCAAATTTTGCCGAGTTATGGGTTTTACATGGCAGGATGCTGTTAGGACAGAAGAATATTGTTGCTGCCGAGCAGTCATTTCGAGAAGCATTACACTTGCGTGATAAGAAGGTAACTTCCATTGAGGAAATTTCAAATACAGCGATTGAGAGCATGTTGCCGGAAATAGAAGCATCTTTAGCTTATATAGACCGGTATAAACCTTATTACGAGGCTATGGCAAGGCAGGATTATGAAAGCGCGGCCTGTGCAGCAGTACAAATGCTGCGTAATCTTAGGTGTCAGTTGCATGCTCAATAGCAAAAATATTCTTATCAAAGAGGATTGCCTTACTAGGGAAATCGTTGAGGCTAAAATATTTTCCTTTTATATTTTTTACAGGGAAAAGCGTAAATATAGCGAATTATTTTATTATAGAAAAAACAGTAGGAATAAGGGAGATGTATAACAATGGGAAAATCCAGCCGTAAGATGAACAAAAAAATAAACCGTAAGCAGATTAAGGCAGAGAATAAGGCGATGACTGTGCTGCAAGGCAAACTTACGCAGCAATACGAAGCCATGGATTATGATGGAGCTTTGGAAACGATAGCAGAGCTTATGGGCAAAAAATGTTATGAACCGGAAATTATGTTCAAAGCCGCTCAAATCTTCTTTTTACAGGGCGATTATGAACGGGCGGCTAGTTGGGTGACCAACACGTTACAATATAATTCGGGGCATGTAGCAGCACGTTTGTTATTGGCCAGAATTTGCCTGCTGGAAGATCGTAATGATGATGCGATGGCTATTTATGACGTTATTCTTCAGCATGGAGCGAATACCCTCACACCAGATCAACAGGAAGATATTAAGGAAGCAACGGATTACATTGTCCGCACGGATGGGCAGTGGCTGCAGGAAAATTATCCGCTGGTGGCCGGACTGGTGATGGAGGCCGGCAAGGATGAAAACGCTGTGAAGCCCCAAACAATGCAGGAAACGGTGGCTCCAGCGGCTCTGGAAACCGATAAGGTCATGACGGATATTATGCAAAGTCCTGTATCATTAAAGGAAAAAATTGCTTTGCTAAATGCTTATGCAGGTGGCTGTTTTGTCGCTAGTGATTACGAAAGTGCCGTGAAATTTTTGCAAAAGGCAGAAGAATTGGATGCTCATGATAATATGACCTTGCGCAATTTAGCGGTGCTGGCTAAGGAGATGGGGCAGCAGGAGAAGGCCTTATCTTATGCCGGTCGTATGCATGGTACGGATTTTGTACTACTCAGGCAGTTGTTGTAAAACTTTACAAGAGGGTAATGGTGGCTATGGAAAGGGTCAAAGGAACAAACTTGCATGATTTAATCCGCAGCTTTCGAGAAGCTGTAAGTAATTCCCAATGGCAATCTGCTATGGATTATGCACGGCAGATAATGCCGCTGGAGCCGCGTAATCGTGATGTGTGGGAAAGTATGGCTGGCCTTTTCCTTGATGCCAATTGTATTGCCGATGGGCAAAAGACCATAGATTTTTTGGAGAAGCATTTTTCGCCTCAGTCTGGCTGGTTGATGCTTAAAACAAAACTTGCCTATTTGCAAGACGATTGGGAGAAGGCCATTTCATTAGGCGAACAAGGTTTGGCAGCAGATCTGTCCAATGCGCAAAGAGCAGTAGTATATAATTGTCTGGCACAAATTTATACAGAAATAAATGAAGAAGAAAAGGCTGTTTCCTATCATAAAGCGTCAAGTATGCTGCCAGATAATCCCGGGGCGTTGATATCTTATAGCAATTATCTTTTTTATATGCACTACTGTGAATATGCGCAGACGGATTTTGTTGAAGCTGCAAAGCTTTATAACGCTGCATTTGCGCATGTTGCCCAATATCAGCATAGACATCATAAGCAACATAAAAAAATTCGTATCGGCTATTTGTCGGCAGATTTTCATGCTTCAGTGACAGCAGTATTTTGTTATCCTTTTTTCAAGGCATATGATAGAAGAAACTTCGAAGTTTATGTTTATGCCAAAGGTGAAGTGGATAATATCAGCCGTGACTTAGCGCAATATGTGGATGTTTGGCGCAATGTAGATAATCTGGACTCCGAAAGGACAGCGGCTGTGGTCTATGCTGATGGTGTAGACATACTCTTTGATCCCTCTGGGCATAATAAAAATAACTGTCTGCCGGTTTTTGCTTATAAGCCAGCACCTGTGCAGATTTCCGGGCTTGGATATGTGGACACAACAGGTTTGGCGGCTATGGATTACTTCCTGACGGATGAGTATGTTGATCCGCCGGGAGTGAATGACCGTTACTTTGTCGAAAAACTTCTGCGCTTGCCACATAGTCATTTTTGCTATACTTATTTGTCCAAACCGTTTACCCAAGAACTGGCACCCTGTCTGCGTAAAGGGTATATTACCTTTGGCACGTTGAATAAGTTTGCCAAGGTAACAGACAAAATGCTCACGTTATGGAGCGAGATTTTACGCAAAGTACCTGATGCATGCTTGTACTTGAAGGGCAGTGCTTTTGACCATCAGCTTTCACGCAGCGTGGCCTGCAAGCGTCTGCAGGCGGCAGGTATTGACTTAAAACGCGTTACGCTGTCCGGTTTTGATGGCCATTATATGCAAGCATATAATGAGATTGATATAGCCTTGGATACATATCCTTATCCCGGAGGGACGACCACCTGTGATGCGTTGTATGCCGGTGTACCGGTGGTGACCTTGGTGGGCGAAAGTCACAATCAACGCTTTGGTTACAGCTTGCTGAAAAATATGCAAATGGACGAGTGTATAGCCTATAATGCTGCGGAGTATGTAGATATATGCGTGTCACTGGCTAAGAATAAGGAGCGGCTGGCAGGTTTGCGCCAGTTCATTGCCCGCAGATGGCGTATGTCACCAATGATGAATATGGGGATGTATATGGCAGACGTTGAATCTGCATACCGGAAAGTTTTGGGATATAAAGATACCAAGCTTACAGAAGAAGATATCATTTACTGGCTGGAGCAGGGTGAAATCGGAGCGCAGCGGCTTTGTTATATGATTCGGCAGGAATTAGAAGAAGCTGTTGGCACCTGGCGGGTTAGGCTTTTATGTTATCTGGCTGATGCTGCAAGGCAGGCACGGGATGTACAATTGGCATATCAATCCTTTGGCGAAGCCGTAAAATTATGGAAAGAGCTATCGGAGAAGGAGAAAAACACATTCCATCCCGGCTGGTATTCCAATATGCAGGCGGGATTGGGAAAAACAGCTTTGGAGTTAGGTTGCTATGAAACAGCAATATCCGCATATACGGAACAGGCACGCATGGCTAATAGCGATAAAGAGAAACTGTCGGCGTTGAGTTCTGTTATTATGGTAAGACATTTTATAGAAGATGGGACAGAAAAACTGACCGAGACGCAGATAGAATATGCCGGGAGGGTAAATAAATTTCCTTCCTTGCCGGGTAAAGTCTCAAGTAAATGCAGTAAAACAGAAAAAAGGAAAATACGTGTTGGCTATATATCACCTGATTTTCGCAATCATGCGCTGTTTCCTTGTATTTATGGTTTGTTTGCAGCCTATAGCAAGGAGGATTTCACGATTATAGGATATCAACTGAATGAATATGCAGATGGATTTACCGATAGCCTGCGTGCTTGCGCTGCACAGTGGCGGGAAGTGGGAAATTTTACTTACCGGCAAATCGCGGAACAGATTCGCGCGGACAGGATTGATATTTTGGTGGATTTAGCAGGTCATTCTGCTAATTCCGGGCTGCCTGTGCTGGCCTACAGACCTGCTGGAATACAGATATCCGGTTTGGGAAGTTTATGTCATACTGGCATAGAAGCTGTGGATTATTTTATTACAGATTGTGTTGTGGATCCGCAGGAGAATTGGTCACATGCAGTAACGACAAACGAGAAGCCTTTATATTTGCCCTCGCACTTTTCTTATGCAGGCAGAAGTGATTTGTCCGCATCGACAGGTGCACCGTGTCTGGAACAGGGATTTTTGCAATTTGGCGTTTTTCAGCGATATAGCAAAATAAATGAGGAAATGTTAGTTCTGTGGCAGCAAATTTTAACACTCGTGCCCAATTCACGCCTGTTAATCAAGAACCTTGATTTTGTAAGCGATACAGTAACGCTTATGGCGTATGAAAAATGGCAAAAGATGGGTCTGCCTATGGAACGTATAGATCTTGAGGCCGGAGATGCAGACTATATGGAACGAATGCTGACCATCGATATTATGCTGGATACTTACCCCTATACAGGCGGACGTACTACGATGGATGCGTTGTATATGGGAGTACCTGTGATAACTCGGTATGGAAAAAGACGGAACACTCGCTTTGGGCTTAGCATATTGAAAAATATCGGTCTGGGTGAGCTGGCAGTAGCTGATTCTGCGGAATATGTAAAGCGTGCTGTAGGATTGGCAAATGATAGGGAACTGTTGGATGTTTTACATAAAAAACTTAGAGGGTTAGTAGAGAACAGCCCCTTGGCACCGGCAAAATACATGACTTATTTGGAAAATGGTTATTGGCAAATGCTTAATCACTATGAGGAAGCCTAGTCAGAACGTGCAATATGAGAGCACATATACATTCTTGTCAATGGCGGATGTAAGGAAAAAGTACCATTAAATAGCTTAAATAGCCTCGGTGGAAATTTTGGCGACCTATGAACGGCTAAGAGGAAGATTATGAAGATTTCAGCTTGCTATATCGTTAAAAATGAGGAGAAAAATCTGGGCAACTCCTTGGCATCCTTGGGCGATAATGTTGATGAGCTTATCGTGGTGGACACAGGTTCATCCGATAACACCAAGGAGATTGCCTGTGCGTACAAGGCAAGAATTTGCGATTGTCTTTGGAAGAATGATTTTTCCTATGCTCGCAATTATGCCTTAGACAGAGCTAAGGGAGATTGGGTAATTTTTCTTGATGCTGATGAGAATTTTGTAAATTCTATGGGTTTAAGAGCCTATCTGGAAAAAGCCGACAAATTTCCAGAATGTGAAGCGCTGCTTCTGCCGCTTATGAATATCAACCTTGATACGGGTTCTGAGCAGGCAGAATTAATCAGCAGGGAATACAGTTTGCGTATATGGCGTAACAAACCAGAATTTCGATTCTATGGTTGTGTTCATGAACTGTTGATGGTAAAAGAAAAAAATGTCTTGCGTCCTCCCAAGATGATTGAGGCGCATAAAAAGTTCACTCTGCATCACACAGGTTATAGCAGCAGCATTATGCCGGAAAAACACCGATATTATTTAGCATTGCTGCAACAGGAGATAAAAGAAAAAGGGGAGCAGCCTCTAAGTGCCAGATATATGGCCGACTGTTACTTTGGACTTGGGAATTATGAGCAAACTGCCTATTATGCTGAGCGTGCCATTACTCGTGAAAAAAAGATGGGGATTACAACAGTAGCCGGTTTTTATAAGCTCTATCGTTACTGGCTGGAGGCTGGAAAAAAAATGGGATATTCTCGAGAAAAGATGGAAGAAATTTCCCAGAAGGCCATTGCGGACACTGAAAATGAAATACATACTCTAGATATGAAGGCATTTGTAGAGATTTTGATGGCAGGGTTGAAGGAATGATAAATATGAAAATATCAGCTTGTTATATCGTAAAAAATGAAGAGGAGAATTTAGCTAAATCTATCGAAAGCCTGCAAGGCTGTTATGATGAGCTTATCGTCACCGATACTGGCTCAGAGGATAGGACTGTGGAAATTGCCAAGGAATATGGGGCGGTTGTTTATAATTTTGTGTGGCAGGATGATTTTTCAGTTGCTAGAAATTTCACTTTGGATAAGGCTAAAGGCGATTGGATAATTTTTTTAGATGCCGATAATTATTATATCGGTCAAGAGAATATACGTGAGTTTTTATCGCAGATAGACACGGAACATAAGGATATAGATGCGTTGTTTTTACCTGAATATGAGGATTCTAAACAGGGTAAGGTTCCCGATTATGTGGCACGGATTTTTCGCCATCGACCTTATATTCGTTACTTCGGTGTAATCCATGAAACTTTAGTATGTGAAAAAAGACAGCTAAAGTTGATGTTAGCGGAAAGACTGCCACTTATGCATACCGGTTATCATCCGAATAAAATTGAAGCTAAGCTAAAGCGCAATCTGGATTTATTGATGAAAGATATTAAAGCTCATGGGAAAAAAGACCATTATCATTATTATTTGGCAGTATGTCACTTTGGCTTGAAAAATTACAAGGAAGCCATATTTAATATTAAGAATGCTTTGGCTTCTCCAGTGCGTCATTATCATAGAGAAGCTGATTATTATCATATTTTGTTAGAATCTATGCGTCAATGTGGTGAATCAGCAACAGATATGGCTGAAGTAGCCGCAGAAGCCATAGAAAAATTCCCAGATATGGCAGAATTTTACGGAGAACAGGGGATTATTTTAAGTAGCATGGGAATGCTTGATGAAGCCTTTGTTATGTTGAATAAATGTGTGGCTAAATATAATCATGCTGACAGGAAAAAACAAGAGTTTGCCTATTTTACTGCTGATATTATGGGGATTATATATGCGAGGTTAGCCCAAGTTGCACTGTTGTTAGGAAAGTCTAATTTTGCTAGATTAGCATCTATACTTGCCTTGGATGTGTCGAAAGGAAAGTGGGGAAAAGATGAGAAGGAAAGTGTTGATTCAAGGCAGGTCGTTATTTGCATTCCCATATATCGCACAGAATTATCTGAATTTGAACAGGTATCACTTAGGCAGCTTAATAAAGTTTTAGGCAGGTATCCACGAGTCTTTTTTTCACCGGATTCTTTAAAGTTTGATTTTGGAGAGTTGGGGGAAGGTGTGGGGGTGGAGAGATTTCCCGATTACTTTTTCCGTGGGGGGAAAAATTACAGTGCCTTGATGCTCAATATAGATTTTTATAAAAGATTTAGACAATATGAATACATGCTGGTGTATCAGACGGATGCTTTTGTATTCAGCGATAGGTTATCTGAATTTTGCGCAATGGGTTACGATTATATTGGCGCACCTGTAGCCAGAGCCAAGCCTTTATGGAATTTTATTGCTGCCCGTGTGGGAAAAGGAGGCCTATCCTTACGGAAAATAAGTTCGGCCATACGAATGTTGGAGGAACATCAGAAAAATCTGGAGGGGCCTTTAGCCACTATTTTTTGGCAATGGGAAGATATTTTTTGGGGATATTGTGGACAACAGAAACGTTATGATTTCCAAGTAGCACCGGTAAATATTGCCGCGCAATTTGCTTTGGATGATACAAGGTCAGGATTTAAACGCTTGCAAAAAGGAGAGCAACCGTTTGGCTGTCATGGTTGGTGGGCGCGGAATTACTTGCGCTGGAAACCGGTTATTGAATCTTGTGGTTATCATCTTCCAGCAGGGAAAAAAACGGATAAGGAACAAGATTGGCGGCTTAGTAATTATTTGCAGTCTCGTACAACTGTTAATATACATTATTTGTGGGGATTATATCGCCATCGTGAATTTTATAAGATGTTGACGGTATTGCAAGCATGGTTGACAGCGTATCCTTCGGAACATCCGGCTTGGCAGTTAAATATGGAAAATATCATTTGTCTGTGGCGGCTAGTGGAGGAAGAACAGAAAAACAATAAGATTTTTCGTATTTGTTGTCAACGCTTGCTTGCCAGCGCTTTGCAAAATGCCCTTAAAGGTGGTGTGACCCATGTACTATGCCGTAACCTTTTGGTTACCATGCTGCCTTATTTGCAAAAATATGATTACGAACCCATGCAGGAACTAGCAGGGCAAATTAAGGCAGATTGGTGGAACTTTTGGGTAAATTCTGGTCAAAGACGTGTGCATCCTGTGGAAAGTAAGAAAAAGAAAATTCTTGTTCTCAGCAAAGTTACGGATGAAGATTGGCTGCTGGAAAGTTTTGTACGGCATACACTTACTTTTGCCACGGCGTTGCTTATTGATATTCGTACAGCAACGACGAGGGCAAAGTATATTTTGGCACAGTTGGAGAAAGAAGGTTTGCCCATTATTCAGCATGAGCAATATTTGTCACAGCAGCAGGTGGAGTCTGATATGGATTTGGTACTGAACTTAGCTCCGTATGAATTTTTGTTGCCGATGACAGCGAGTGGAAACGTATACGAAAGCCTGAATCGCTGGAAAAAAGACAGCAGTTATGCGGTGGAAGTGGGTAAGTATGCACCTTATTTACCTTTTGCCTACAGGGAAAAATTTATTTTGTACAGGCCTTTAATGCGCAGCCTGACATTTAAAGGTTATGCAGTTATTTGCGCAGGGCGTAAGGGTAAAGCTCAGGTAAATGAGGAGTTATATATAGCCTGTATGGAAAAAATGTCGGAACAGTTGCTGCTTAATGGGATCATGCCCGCTGATATGGAGATTTCTGACCTAAGTGCCTTTGTGACATATCAGGAGTTAAAATATACGCAATAGGATAGGAAGATGGATATGCCATATACCTGTATTCAGCCGGAATATGTAAAGGAATTTCATTGTGACGGCTCTTTATGTCAGGCCAAATGTTGCCGTGGTTGGCAGATTGAAGTAGACGACTATACATATAGCAAGTATCAGAATCTGCAGGATTTGCAGCTGCGGCAAAATGTCTTGAATAAATTAAAAAAATATCCTGCCACCGGGAAATACCGTTTTCAGATGGATGGTATAAATTGCCCTATGCTGCAGGCTGATTGGTTGTGTTGTTTACAGAAAAATTGTGGAGAAGAGTATCTTTCCGACACCTGTCATCAATTTCCTCGTCGGGTGCATCGCATATTGCCAGACACAGTGGAACGGGTGCTTAGTCTGGCTTGTCCCGTGGCAGCAAGGCTGGCATTGTCAAACTTCACACCGCTGACGTTTGAAGTTGTCGAGATTCCCCGGGAAAGAGAAAATAGTTTTTTCATACTTCCCTATAAAATTAGTGATAAAGTACCATATCTTATTTCGGTTCAAATGGCAGGGATTAGTATTTTACAAGCACGACAATATTCGCTTGATCAACGCTTACAACTATTGGGCATCTATTTACAGGAGGAAGAAGAAAATGATAAAAAAGAGCCTAAGCCACTGAATCTATTGCATTTGGAATCGAATATGAAAAATGTGCATGCAGATGATAAGTTTTGGATTCGCTTTCTCTTGGAACTGTTGGATGATTTGTATGGTACAGCTATTGTTCTGGCTGATGATGAAGATATAGATTATGTTCCTTATATTGTTAAAGCTTTTCACTTGGAAGGAACTGGCAGTAAATCGCTGATTACGCTTGCATCTCTATATAGTCAGGGGAAAGAAGCAGTGCATAAATATATCTGTCAGCCTTACGATTACATGCTGGAAAATTATCTAGTACAAGAATTTTTTGGGAATTTGTATCCCTATAAATGGGAAGCATCTATTAGTGAGAATCACGTTGTATTTGTGACAGTATATAGGTTTATGGAGCTTATTCTGATGTCCATATTGTTGTGCGGTGAGGAGATTGATGAGGATACAATTGTAGCATTAGCAGGTCGTATGGCACAACGTACTAATCATGCAGGACTCTATGGGCAACTTATTCTGCGAAAAATCCATAGAGATGGTGGTCGAAAGGTTGTAAATAAAATACTAGAAACAAAATAGGGAGAGAACGGATATGCCTAAATCCATGGGAATAGGGTTTGATTTTATCGATGACTTTGTTTGTGACGGTTTTTATTGCAATAGTAGGTGTTGTCGAGAATGGCGCATAGATATAGATAAAAGCACATGGAAAAGGTATAAAAAGCTTAAGGATAAGACTTTGCGTGTAGAGATAAAGGCCAAGACGAAATATTTGGAGAATATGCGCAGTTATGCTTTTTATATATGTGAAAAGGAAGACTATAGATGTCCGTTTTTGGAAGAGGACAAACTTTGTCGCATCCAAAAGAAAATGGGCGAGGAATATATTCCTGATATTTGTGCTACATATCCACGTACCTATGTGCAATATCCTACACATAGAGCGGATAATTTACTTCTTTCCTGTCCGCTGGCAGGCAAGCTTTTGCTTTCGCAGAACAACCTCTTGCAGTTGTCAGAGAAAGGAAGAAAACCAAAAAGGAATAGTATGGTTAATGTATCAGCGTGGTATAGTGTAGTTATGAATTATATGCTGGTAATTCAAAAAGCGGGAATCGCGATTTTGCAAAACAAGCAACTTAATATCCGTCAGCGGTTATTTTCCTTGTTTGTATTTGGCGATGGCTTGCAATCACTGTTTGCTAAAGAAGATCAAGATGTACATGCGTATATAAAAAAATTCAATGAAGAGCAACAAGTAGAAATTGGAAGAATGGCTGATAATTTTTCAACGATCAACAGTAAATTCCTTAAAGATTTTTTTGGTGTTGTTGATGAAGTGTTATCTTCTAGACAAGGAATTATCTCAGCAAGAGAAGAGCAGTATGCGCAAAAGCTGGTGAATTTTTATGGCTTGACTGATGGCAATAGCATTGAACGTATATGTGAGCTTTATAGAGAGGCTCAAGCAGCGTGGCAAAAATACATAGCGATGAAATTTCCCTATTTTACAGAAAATTACTTGGTTTATCAGTTTTTTGGCACAAGACAGCCGGTAGCCGTGCAAGGTTCGATTATTCAAAATATGAGTGCTTTTTTGATTTATTTCCGTATATGGCAGATGTTTATGATGGTTTTAGCGGCTACTGAGAAAGATGATTTGACAGAATATCAAGTTGTGGAATGTATGGGCTATGTTACCAAGTTAATAGAACATGATCATAATTGTTCTCAGGTTTTGTTTACATATGTGGGAAAAAGTCAAATATCCATGTTTGACTTTTTGCGAATATGGTTGCCGGATTAAGGGGATGTGTTTATGGATAAATGGTACAGGACAGAAGGGGAAGAGGCTCAGCGACAAGTCGAGACACGCGAGATTTGGGATGCTTTATCGAGTAAAGTAAAGAACAGAGAATTTGATGATGATTATTTGTCTTTGCTAGGCAAGTTGCAATCGTTGTCGGGAGATATGGCAGTAGTATATTATTATGGTGCGCTTTTTTCCTTGTACCAAAATGACATAGCAACCGCTCGGGAGATGGCTGAGAAAGCCTATACCATTCATAAATACGATGTAAAGATTTGGAAACTCCTGGTTATAGTCTATGATAAGATAGACCGACAGCGCAGCGCATTATTTAAGGGCCTTTGTAAAAAGCATGCAGATTTAGTTATTGGCGAGCCTGTGAATGAGACCAATGAGGGGGAATTCAGGGCTTTTACCTGCGGTTGTTTAGATGTTTCGCTGGCTCCTTTTGAATCTGTCCCAGGGGAATGGGAGTGGGGATATAAGGTAAATCCTGGCAATTATCTAGTTACGGAAGGGGAAGATAACTCGTTATTTCGCTATTACACGGGAATTTATAATCCGGATGGAGCATATAATATCAAACGCAGGTGGCTAAATCATTTTGAAAACCAAAAAGAACGACTGATAATTGCTTATAATAACTTTACCTTTGATATAGTCAGGACCAGAAAATGTAAGCAATTAGATATTAAGGCTAATGAAAAGGATAAATTCATTTTACAAGTGGCGGCTACCAAGGAAAATCAGCAACTGAACATAGGCTTTTCTAGTGGTAATTTTTGCTTGCAATGTGGTCAGGATGAATTCAGGCATCTACGGATAGAAGAGGATGTTACAATTACTTCCCAGGACGATTTTGCTTTTGCTGAACCAATTTTTTTACGGCAC
>AUXO016180954.1_pt1 | contig 14604 bp, 13 predicted proteins | sample 768731 | NCBI WGS metagenome assembly AUXO01 (sample SAMN02715735, study PRJNA202380) | gut metagenome | biome: sheep rumen | host: Ovis aries | place: New Zealand: Palmerston North | reverse complement strand
AGTCGGCTTTATGGATGCTGCCGAAAGCGCAGTGCCCGAAAGGGTCATAAATGCACCTGAAAGCATACCATATGCGGACCAGAATGCCAGATATGTAGACTGATCCAGATTACTCATAGCCGCTATATAATAAAGCACGATTGTTGACACCAATGTGATTGCAGTATTAATAACTGCATTTACACGAATTATCATAGGCGGATTAAAGGTAAGCCTTGATGCGTCAGAATACACCTTCATCCACTTAGCAAAAATTCTCTTCTCCGCTCCCGCCAGCTTAACCTTCTGAACTCCGGTTATCATAGAATATGACATACCGGACTCCTTGGCAAAAAGCTCCATCTGCTTCTTCTGTATCTTTACCTGAACAAGAGTAGTTACCACCGAGAAGATAACCGTTACAAGAACGATGATTACCGAAGGAATCACGAGTGAAGGAGCAAACTTAAATATCTGTGTTATATAAAGCAGTGATGTAAGTGACGTAAGTCCCGTGGAGAAAATAAGTCCCAGAAGCAGTGAACAAAGAGAATTAACCGACATGGACCTTCTCTTAAGCTCACCCGGACTGTACTTCTCAAAAAAGCTTACCGGAAGTGACATAACTCTCATCATCATCGCTGCCTGCACTTCAATAGATGTCTTGGTTTCTATCCTTTTCGATATCAGTTCCTTGCCACAATTAAGCAGACGACTGGATATAACAACACAGACAACACATACAAAAACACTGAGAAGCAGGCTCTGATCTCCCTTTGAAACAATCGGTCCCGTGAGCGCCTTGGTTATACGAGGAAGGATCATTCCCAGAAAAGGAATCAAAATAGCTGCAATAACTATAAGTATAACATCACTCATAGTTATACATCTTCTCATAAAATAAAGCAGATCAGAAATCTTAAGAGGCTTCTGAGGAAGCGGTCTGTAGAAACATATTGCATCTTTTTCAAAAAGCTCTGCTTTTTTTGAATCAACCCTCACGGGCATCTGCGTCGTAGGATCTGTATATACATAACCTTTCATCTTGCCGGGTCTTAAAACTACCGGCGCCTGCTCTTCCTTTGTAAAGGCCAGGATAACTCCAAATGCATCCTTATACCAGCCCTTTTCAAGCTCCACATTTCTTCTCATTATTCCATGATAGCTGAGACAGTAATCAAGCCTCTCTTCATTACTTGTGATTCTCTCAGGTATCTCAACCGGTTTATAATGATAATACTTCAGGATATCATCTATTGCATTATTGGTTATGATTCTATCATCACCAAAGGCTTCGCCCGATCGTCTGCCCATTACTACTCCGACTACATCAACAAATGAGTCCTCAAGGAGCTGCTGATCGGCTCTACGACGTTCTTCTATCTGATTTTCAAAAAGTCCCATCGTCTCTCCTCCCTACTCATTTGCTACAAGATCGGCGTAAGCTCCACCCATCTTCATCAGTTCATCATGTGTACCTCTCTCAACAGCCTTGCCATGATCCAGAACTATTATCTCATCACAATCACGGACAGTAGATAGGCGGTGTGCTATTACGATGCAGGTTATACCCCTCTTCTTTATAGCATTTACAACCTCATATTCTGTTTTTGCATCCAGTGCACTGGTTGCCTCATCAAGAATAATGACAGTCGGATCCATAGCCAGGACTCTGGCTATCTCAAGTCTCTGTCTCTGGCCACCGGACAGATTACGTCCTCCGCTTATCAGCTTATGCTGATAACCGCCGGGCATTTCAACTATATCCTCATGTATCTGCGCATCATTCGCAGCCATGATCATCTCAAAATCAAGTATGGTCTCATCCCACATCTTTATGTTGTTTGCTATGGTATCCTCAAAAACTATGATATCCTGATCCACAACAGCAATCGACCCGGTCATTACATCACGCGGATATGCACTTCTCGTTTTTCCATCATATCTGATCTCACCCTCCCATGGCTGATAGAGGCCGGAAATAAGCTTGGATATAGTTGATTTTCCGCAACCTGAAGGACCTACCAGTGCTATTCTCTGACCGGACTTTACTGAAAGTGAGAAGTCCTTGATAAGCGGCTCTTCAAGTCTCGAATATCCAAAGGATATCCCCTTTAGTTCAACATTTCCTCTAAGCTTTTCCAGAGGTGCATCAGCAGCCTCAGGACTATCGATCAGATTCACATCATCAGGATATTCCATAACATCCTCGATACGTTCCATCTGAGTACGCATCTCCTGTATCATCTGTCCGGCACTGATCAGTGTCATGGCAGGTGCCATAAAGCTCTGTAAGAATCCCTGGAACATCATGATAGAACCCAAGGTGAACTCTCCCTGAATTATCAGATAAACACCCAGTATTAAAACCAGGTAAGTAGTTATAGTATTGAGAAGCTCAGGAATCATTCCGAGATACATATTGGTCTTAAGCGTCTTGATAGACTGTGCATTTACTGATGCCTGATAGCCTGCCCATTTACGGAAAAATCCTTCCTCTGCTCCGCTGGCCTTGATTGTTTCAATCATATCAAAACCTGTTACTGTAGATGCCTCGAGCTTTCCGGCATCACGAAGCTGAACTCTCATTATATTTATTCTCTTTTTGGAGATTATTCGAGACAATACGATATTTATGAACATTGTAGAAAGACCTATCGCCGTAAGCATAAGGCTCTGTCTGAGCATCATTACGAGATAGAATATCATCATCGTCGTATTTAAAAGAACCGGTGCAAATATAGTCACCAGCGTATTCGCTATGGATGCATTCAGATCTGCCCTTCCCTGTATATCACCGGCAAGACGCTGAGAGAAAAACTCCATAGGCATTCTGATAACCTTCCACATATAGGATGTGCTTCCTACAACGGCCATCTTACCGTTAATCTTGAGCGAATATATGGCCTGAACCCAGGATACAACAATCTGTATCACTGCCAGCAGAATGAGAAGATTGACAAAAGAATTCAGCCAATCACGATTAATTCCACTTAGTATTCTGTCCACATATACTTTTGACGTTACGGAGTTTACTATTCCGAACAGATATGAAAGAGCTGTAGCAAGCATAACAAAAACTACAGCCGCTCCTGCACCTACAAGTCTTTTTCTTGCAAATTCGACTGTACTTCTTCTAGATCCACCCTTCTCAAAATGCTCTGAAGGAGTGGGCACTATAACTACTCCTGTAAAAGATTTGTCAAACTCCTCCCAGCTGACCTTCACTGTTCCTCTGGCAGGATCATTCAGATAAACATTCTTTCCTTTAAAGCCATCCAGAACCACAAAATGATTCATGTTCCAGTGAATAATACAAGGAAACTGTCCCGACTCCTTAAGAGCTTCGGGACTCATACGATAGGCTTCAACATCAAAGCCATGATGTTCTGCCGCCAGATATATATTCTTCGCTTTGGAACCGTCTCTTGAAACGCCGCAATCACGGCGTACCTGTTCCAGCGGAACCCATTTTTCATAATAAGCCATTATCATTGCCAGGCAGGCAGCGCCACACTCAAGATTCTCGAGCTGCATGATAACGGGAACCTTTTTTACTCCTGATTTACCCATTTAAACCTCTTATCTGTCAAATTCATTCTGCTAATCCAGCAGGAAATCTATAGGATGTATGCTCTCAGTTACTATTACGGCATTGTACTCTCCGTCCTGAAGATCTGTCTCTCCATAAGCAAGTGAAGATCCACTTTCATTCTTCACAATACGGTCAATCTTATACTCCTTAGAGTCTATTCTGAGCGGCATGCCTTCTTTGAGCTCGCCTCCATTATAATCTAATACGTAAGCCTTTTTTTCCTGCACGACAACATGAGCATCCTTTGTGGTTTCCAGATTTCCGATCGTAGCCCATACCAGAATACCAACAATCAGTATTATGGCGCTGATAAGAACTAACCAGACACCGGGACTGGTAACCTTCAGATAATCAGTCAGCTGCTCAGGCGCAGTTATACGATTTATTGTCTGCTGTCTGAAAACCTTGCTTTCATTTTGTCTGTTATCATTCTTTTTTTCATTTTCCGGCATATTATCTACCTCGTATCATAGTAATAAATAATGACATTATATCAAACTTGTAGAAAAAACACCAATAATGGTATACTGAATTATACTAACTTGAATAAAGAGGAAAAATATGAGCACTATCACAGTTCTTCAACAGATGGGCGTCATAACCATACTGGTTGCAATAGGTATATATCTGTACAAAAAAAGCATAGTAGATAACACAACTTCCAGGAAGCTTTCTGCTATTGTTATGGATTTTTGTAATCCGGCACTCATTATGGCATCCATCCTTTCCGGAGATATAACTGCCACTCACAGCGATCTTATAACTGCCATGATACTTGGCGCCATATTCTACATAGGTCTCGTAATAATGGGCTTTATATTTCCGTTTATTGTTCGTGCTGAAAAAGACAGCAGACGTTTTTACAACGTGATGACTGTATACACTAACGTAGGCTTTATAGGAATACCCGTGGCACGAGCCATACTTCCGGCAAATGCAACCCTCTATGTCATCATATGCAATGTGATGTACTCTCTGCTCTTCTACACTCACGGCATAATCATACTCAGCGGTGGCAAGGAGAAAATGAATATAAAGAAGATATTCAGTCCCGGAACTATCATGGCTATACTCAGCCTTCTGGTTTTCTGGTTCAAAATAAAGCCGCCTCTCATTATCGCAAACAGCATCACTTATCTCGGAAATGCAACGGTTTTCCTATCCATGACTCTTCTCGGAGTAGGAATAGCCCGCTCCGGAATAGTGAGCGGCCTTAAGAATATACGTATATGGGTTTATATAGCGGTTCGAATGGTCCTGCTTCCTATAGCTATGTTCTTTGTCCTTAAGATAGCAGGATTTTCTTCAGTCACAATACTGGGACTTTGTCTGATGGCGGCTATGCCTATCGGAAACCTCCCTCTGATACAGTCGGAGAAAATGGGTGAGGACACTGAACTACTTGCTAATTCCATCGCAATTTCCACCGCTGCATCTATAATTACAATTACTGCACTTATGAGTCTTTTTACATCACTTATATGATATTTCGGTTGTGAATAAATCTCATAACCTTTATAATACTATACATAGGCTTTACACTATTTTGTTTATGAGAAGGGGAATCACGGCTTTGAAACAATTTCAGTTCGATTACGAAAATGAAGACCACCTTATCAGCAATCTTAAAAGGATAAAGCAATGGTGCAATTCTACTATTACATCAGGCATATTGTTTCAGATATATACAGAGGTTCTGAGCAAAGCAAAAATCGAGAGCATCTGTGATACGATTGAAAGAATAATTCCTGATTCTCTTTATATGGGAGCTTCCACAAATGGAAATATCCTTATGGGAGACAAGAGCAAAAATGATATCAGTATTGTATGTACAGTTTACGAATATCCGTCAACCAAGATAAAGATGCTTCAATATCCGCTTGACCAAACAAAGGCCAAAGGTGTTGTGCAGAGTCTTCTGGATTATGTAGATAAAAATCCGTGGGTAAAATCCATAACAACATATACAACTATGCGCGGTATGTCTATGACAGAATACTGCGATGATCTGGGATTGCTTCCCAAGAATATAGTTTTCTGTGGTGGAGGAGCCATCTCTGAGGATATAAATGAAACCGAAGCTTTCGTCTTCTCTTCTGAGGGTCCCATATCTGATCACTCTGCAGTCTTTCTACTGACCGGAGGCGAAGATTACTATGTAAAAACCATGCATGTTACAGGATGGAAGCCTCTGGGCAGATATTTGAAGGTAAGCAAAGCCTCAGGTCCGATTCTGTATGAGCTTGATGGAAAGCCTGCTTACGAAACCTATTACAGATATCTGAATATAAAGAATGATGAAAACTTCTTTTCCAACACACTGGAGTTTCCATTTCTATATGAACTGAATGGTATGGATATCCTTCGTGCACCTATCGCCAGCAACTCTGACGGCTCCATAGTTATGACTGCCGATGTTGCAGAGGATGTACAAGCACGTATATCATATGGTGATCCATGGACCATTCTGGAAAGTGTTTATAATACAGCAGTTTCATTCCAGGATTTCATCCCTCAGACCTTTACAGTTTTTTCATGTGCCGCCAGGCGAACATTCTGGGGTGATGAAAAAGTAGGAAATGAAACCAAACCGTTTCAGTCTCTCGCTCCAACCTCAGGTTTCTATACCTCAGGCGAGTTTCTGAGAACCGGCAAATATATAAATCAGCACAATGTAACTCTTGTCATAGAAGCACAAAGAGAAGGTGATATAACAGGTCTTCCTATTCCTCAGATTGAGATGGACACAGCCGAATTCACCGGTAATGTTTCAATGATAAACCGACTTGCCACATTTATCCAGGCTTCAACTGAGGAGCTCGAAGAAGCAAACCGACTTCTCGGAAAAGCCGCAATCACTGATGAACTTACACGTCTCTTTAACAGAGGTGAGATACAGAGGAGGATATCTGAGGTAACTAAAAACGGTCGAAGCAAGGGATCTCACGGCAGGCTGCCACTCGGAGCGTCTCTGATAATGATGGATCTGGATAACTTCAAGAAAGTAAATGATACCTATGGTCATAAGGAAGGAGATATCGTCCTCAGGAAGCTGGCTGACATGCTGAAAAAAATAGTCAATACAACTTGTCCCGGCGGCTATATCGGCAGATGGGGAGGAGAAGAATTTATGGTTCTTCTTCCAAATGCAAACAAAGAAAAAGCCTCTTCTGTCGCAGAGGCCTTCAGAGTAAACTTCTCCAGTCTGGACTTTCCAAATGCTCCAAGCCAGACACTGAGTCTGGGAGTAACTGAGATGATTGCAGGAGAAACTTCTGACATTGCATGTATGAGAGTTGATGATGCTCTTTACGAAGCAAAAAGGTCAGGTAAAAATAAAGTAATAATAAACTGATATAACAAATAGCAGGAACCTTCACAGGCTCCTGCTATTCTTATAATCATAGCTCTTTAATCACATAATCCAACTGATAGTCAGTACCATTATCAAATATGGCAGTCACAGCCTCGCTTGAAAACGGAATATATTCATCAAAGGGAACACGTCCCTTATGGTCTGTAAATGTGTCTATAGCCACATTTCCATCATTATCCAGATTCGGAACTGCTGAGAAAGTAAGATTCCCCTCATCTAAACTAACACTACCAACTGCCTGACAGGAGCTATTTGAGCTTGTAAAGCCGACTACAGTAACATTCGGATACTCACCCATCATATAGGTCATATCATCTCCTGCACTTACGGTTTCTCCATTAACAAGAAGTACGATTTTTCCGTCATGCCACAGATCTTCACCCGTATACTTAAGCTCTTTATTCTTTATATACTTTCCGTCAGGTCCTCTGTCATAGTTTGCTGTATCTTCGTTTATCACTGCACTGTAATAGCTTATATGCTCACCCTCAGGTGCGAAAAGTCCTGCAACTCCCTCTACCATGTAAGGGCTTCCACCTGAGTTCTGTCTCAGATCGAAAATGAGTGTTTTAATCCCTTTCGCCTTCAGTTCTTCTACTTCACTTCTCAACTTATCTGTCATGGCTTTATAATCTGTTCCCTCATAGGTCTTTGAATCATAAGCCATCTCATCTATTCTGATAAGTGCCGTATTCTCGTTTATCTCCTGCCAGGAAAGATTCGTTACTTTTACTCCTCCATCTATTTTTTCAATTGTATCATAAAGCCTTGGAAAATAAGCTCCCAGTTTTGGTGCAGTTACCTGCTTTTCATTTCCACCTTCGTCAATAAATGTTATGTCAACCGTCTCGCTCCCTATACCTGCGACATATAAAGGCTTATAGAAGGCTTCATTATCTCTGTCAGGACACGCAAAAAGTGTAAATGTTATATCATCCAGATAGTCATCGATTGGTTTGCCATCCCATTTAGTGATGATAGTTCCGTTTTTAATTCCTGCATTTGAAAGCACTGATCTGTCTGCATACTTAATGATATATCTATCCTTTATTTCTCCCAATCCCAAAGAATCAGCATCCTTATCAATTGCGAAGGAGTTACCACAGCCTTCTACATTTACAGCTGCATATTCTCCAGAGGAAAGCCTGATGAGAGAAAGACCGTAATCATTTCCGTATACCTTGCAGAACGCATCTCTCATATCATCATCATTCTTCATAGCATAACTGACATGTCCATCATAGAATTCTCCCACAAACTCCTGCCACACTCTGTAATTCATAGCAGAATCCTGACTATCCTGAACATCCTTAAAGCGAGGCTCATACTTAGCATAAAGCTCGTCCCAGTTGATTCCTTTTTCCTTATCCAGAACATAATGAGCTTTCATATTATCAAATCCATTATTAAAATCGCTGTAGTAGTTTTTTGTCTTATAATCCGGATCAGTCAAAAGATACAATGCGAGCGCTCCAGTTATAAGAACCGCAACCACCGCTATCACTCTTCTGATCATTAAATCTTCGGTATAATACCATCCCAGAAATACAGCTGCTGCCAAATATACAAAAACTGATATAAAACTGAAATCAACCATAAAGCTGAATAGTACTGCAATAAATATAGGAGCGAAATAAAGAATTCTCCATTTATTCGAAGGATATCCCTTTATCTTGCCTGCCAGCAAAAGAATGAGGAGTGATAGTCCCAGTTCTATAAATACAAATGTTATATCCATTTCTTTTCCTTTCCTTATCAGTTCAGTTCATCACGTCTGAATATAGAATAACCAATAAACATATAACAGGCCGTTACCAGAATTGATATAGCTATTGTCCATAGGATCAACCCTATGGATACTGAGCCGTTATAGCTGGTATACTCTACTATTCCGTTTACGGGATCCAGATTGTATGTGGACCAGGCCTTAAAGTCAAAAAGCATATTTATATTTGCTATGCCGGTTACATAGCCGGACTTATTTACGTTAAACTGCTCCATGAGTCCGATAAATGAAAACAGTCCATAGCCTACGGCCATCATCAGATACTGACTTTTTACAATAAATGATATGATCACCAGAAATGCACATATTCTCATTATTGGAAAAAACAGAAGTAAATCTCTCACTATCACGTCTCCGAGAGACAGGGTGTTTCCCCAGCCATACATAATAGCTCCCGGAATCATTACGGAAAAATGCAGAGCTGTTACCAGAAATGCCCCCACCAGAATCGCCGGAATAAATCTACTGATATATACCTGCTTTCTGGAATGACCAGACATAATTTCATAATTAACTACCTTATCTCTGAAATCACCACTGCACATATATCCAACGAGTATGGCTGCAATAAAGATAAGTATCATTATATTGCTGCTGGAAATCTCTGCCACCAGCTGACTTGTATTATGAGCCATGTTATCTGAGGATGTATCGATATTTAAAAATCCTTCCAACAACATGAATAATAAGCCTATTATAAATGTGATCCTTATAGCCTTGGTCTTTTTAAGTTCATATGCTACTGATTTGATTATATTTTTCATTAGTCTCTGTCCTTCTTCTTAAATACTATATAAGCGATTGCCAAGTAAACAGCACTTACTATCAGAGATATAATAATGGTCTGTATCGTTTTTCCGGAAGACAATGCATAGTCTATCTTTACCACCTTATGTCCGTTTATAACAACATTTCTGCTATTTTCAGATGTCATGATCCATGATATATCCGCGGCAGCAAAGATATTGGTAACATCTATTCTAAAGCCTTCATCCAAAATATTTCCTACCATTATTGTCAACATTATTGCCAGATAACTGAGGGCTGCACCTTTTCCAGCACTTCCCGAGACGCTGGTGATCATCATAAACAGAGTACATAGTCTGATCAGTGGAAATACGAGGAGTACAAGCCTCATTATCGCTTCTCCTTTATCTACCGAAAGTCCCCAACCATTTATAAAAGAGAAGTATACAAAGGGAAGGAGGAACAAAAGAACCACAAGCAGGATTGCCCATCCATAGCCGCATATTATCCTTGCCCAGAAAACTCTGCTTCTATTATGTCCGTTCATTAATTCATAGTTAAGTGTTTTATCTCCTGCATCTGATCCGACAATCATTGTTGAAAAAATAAGCACAGCAATAACAAATAGGATTATTACATTTCCGGACACCGCAGCCATATACACCCCGCCGTCCAAATCCTTGAAGGATAGACCGCCTCCATATGTGATTGTAAGCATAGAAGCCAGAATCGGAATTACTATCATGGAAAAGATAGCAAGGGCTGACAGAGTGTTTCGCCTTGTTGTGTAGTTTAATGATTTTATAATATTTATCATTTTTATATCCTTTCATCTTGTACCAAACGTAGGTAATAATCCTCGAGATTAACCTCATTCCGCGAAAGTTCCACAGGAATGACTCCGTTTTCATAAAGCGTTCTGGATATATGTAACATATTGTCCAGACCATCAAAAATTCTTATACTACTATCCTCCAGAACTTCAATATTCGATATTCCGCAGTTCCTTGTAAGAATGACACTTGCCTTCTCATTATTATCCGTATCTATATGGACATACTCACTGCACTCAGCTTTAAGTTCCTCTGACGTAAAGCGTCCCTTTATTTGACCATGGTTGATAAATATGTAATCAGAACAGAGAAGCGAAAGCTCGCTAAGTATGTGAGATGATATGATGATCGTTATATCCTGCTCCTTATTCAGCTTTCTGAAGAGTTCTCTTATCTCAACTATTCCTTCCGGATCCAAACCATTTATAGGCTCATCCAGAACCATCAACTCAGGCTTTCCGAGAAGTGCATTTGCAATACCGAGTCTCTGCCGCATACCAAGCGAATAATTCTTCACTACCTTTTTTCCGGTATCCTGCAGCTTGACTATCTCCAGAACCTCATCAATTCTGTTCTTGTCAGGTATTCCCTTCTGCAGCCTCTGCTTCTCCAGATTCTCCCTTGCAGTCATTTTTTCCTTTGCATATGGAGTCTCTATCATGAAGCTCGTACGTGATCTGGCATTATTCAGCCCCTTCTCACTGACATTGCCAAACATAGCAAGCTCACCCTTTGTAGGAAATGCAAGACCACCCATCACCTTCATAATTGTGGTCTTACCTGCTCCATTCGGACCGATCAGGCCAACGATACTTCCTTTTTTCACGGTAAATGAAACATCATCAAGTGCCTTTTGTGTGCCATACTGTTTTGTCAGATTTCTTACTTCCACTATATTTCCTGCCATATTTACATCCTCTCCTAATCAGCTATCTGCTTTTTTCATATCACTATCATAAAATGAATATCTAAAGAATTTCTTAAATAATTTATAAATTTTTTCCTGTGACATAATTGTGATAAATCATATGCTAGTATGTGTACATAAATAAAACGAAAACACAGATGTGAAAGGAGAAAAAATTATGGAAAATACAATTAAGAAAATCGATGTAGAGACTCTGGAGCAGATAGCCGGTGGCGAAGAAAATGAGTGGGGTGTAACTTGCCCTAAGTGTGGAAGCAGGAATGTCTCATTCATATACGAGCACGACGAGATCGGCATATTCGATTGCTGTCATTGCGGACATCACTTCAGCCAGGGTTACTAGAAAACAAACCTCTCCATTAAAATAAAGAAGAAACCTTGTGAGTTTTCTCGCAAGGTTTCTTTGTTTATACTTTAATCTATTCACAAGTCTGCCGGAAGCTTTATATCAAATACCAGTCTGTCTCCATCTACCTCAGCAGTTATATCCCCTTTTTGCTTTTCCATAAGCAGCTTTGCTATGTAAAGTCCAAGTCCCGCACTTCCAGCGCTTCGTGCCTTATCTGCTCTGTAGGTTCTGTCAAATATATGATCCGTATCTATAGCCTCTCCGGCTTTTATACGATTTCCCAGCTTAACTATGACCTCTTTATTATTATCCATTGCTCCCGGATCAACTATACTTAGTTCAAAATCATCCACCGCATATTTCAGAATATTAGTTATCAGATTGCCAAATACTCGGTTTAATATATCACGGTTCGCCTTAACATATACCGTTTTTTCCGGAAAAGTTATCTTCGGCGTCAGGTTCTTCTCCCTTATCAGAGTTTCATTTTCGAGAATAAATACAGATAAAAAGTCCACAAGATCCAGTTTACATAATTCTACAGGCTTACTATCGCTTTCAAGCACTGATAGTTCAAAGAATTCATCAACCATATCCTTCAGAGTATCTGCCTTTCGTCTGCTTATATCCAGATACCCTCTTCCCTTGTCAGATAAAGATTCATTTTCAAGCATCTGCAGATTTCCCTTAACAACGGTAAGTGGAGTTCTGAGATCATGAGCTATATCGGAAATAGACTGCTCCAGCTGGCGACGGGACCTCTGTGTCTCAAGCTTTAATGATTTCTGATAATCTATATTATTATTTATTTCCGTTGCCAGAAGCTGAATATCTTTATCTATCAGTGTTACACGGACCTGACGATTATAATTATCATCTTTTGTTTTTATTAACTCTTTTCTGACCTCTCTCATTCCCTTCTTGATGATCACAAGTCGAATAAGCAGCCAAAGTGAAATAAGAGCCAGCAAAACAATTATAATATCCTTTACCATTTATGTTGAAACCCTCATTTATACATTTTTGGCGAGTCTATAACCGATACCCCAGACTGTCTCTATAAATTCCTTCCCGGTAGCCTTCTTCAGTTTGCTTCTCAGATTACTCATATGAACATTGATAGTATTATCCTCATAGTAGTAAGTATCATTCCATACAGCCTCATACAGATTTGCCTTTGTAAATGTTTTGGCCGGATTTTCCATCAAAAGCATAAGCAGCTGCAGCTCCTTAGCTGTGAGCTTTATCTCATTATCATTATAGGTTACTGAGTTAAGCGATTTATTAATAACCAGACCACATAGACTGAGTACGTCTCCGTTTTTTTGTTCAGTATTCTCGCTTCTTCTGAGTACAACCTCTATACGAACCATAACTTCATCGAGATCAAAGGGTTTTATGATATAATCATCCGCACCCATTCTCAGCACCTCGAGCCTTGTATCCTTCATGGTTTTTGCCGACAAAACAATAACAGGAGTATTCTTCTTTTCAGGAGCCTCACTATCGCGAAGCTCCTTTATAAGAATATCTCCTGACTTATATGGAAGCATCATATCCATGAGGATGATGTCATATATCTCATCTGAAATCATCTTCGAGGCAATACTTCCATCCTTTGCCTCCTCTACCTCAAAGCCATTCCCAGTTAAAAAGCCCTTAAGCAGATTTCTGATTTCCGCGTCATCTTCAACTATGAGTAATTTTCTTCTAATGTCGTTCATCTCCATTTTACCATCTTGTAATATTTGTGCCTTACTTAGTACTCTTCTTAAACTCTCTGTAAACGATTTCCGAATAAATAAACGGAACAATTATCGTCACAAGAATTATAACAAAAAGTACCCAAAGATGCATCCCCATAACTGTGATAATCATGCTAAGGAATCCGGAAACAAACACAAAAGGTCCGGCAAAGCGATGAGTCTTATCCCAAACCTCCGGAGAAGCGAGGGTATGCGGAGTACGGATTCCGTAAAATGCATTTCTCCGAATCTTCGGAAGAAAGTTTCCACATACTAAAAAAATAACAGTCATAACAATTCCGACAAATGCTTTTATATCGAGATTTTTTTCTTTTGCATTAAGAAGCATCCATATCATCACAACAAAGAAAACAATTGACGGAAGTATTTTAATAACCATCTCGCCTTTTTTATTCTTCTCTTCCTTCCACGCAAGATTCGTAATGATACACAGAACAAGCTGAATGGCAGTAAATATAAGAGGCATAGCAAAGCAGGTAAAGCCCCTGGATGCAAAGCCATCTGCATTACCATTTATATCAAAATGTACCGCAACCTCTTTAGGAAGATCCTTGTAGATCATCAGGCCGGGAATTATTGTCATAAGACATATAATAAGAGAAATAATGTCATACTTCCCCAGTATTCTTTTCTTCATTTGCTACCTCCTTTTTTTTTGAGGCAAACTGCGAAAACCACATCATTATATCCTCAAATACTGACGTATTCAGACTATAATATATAAAATTCTTTTCCTTAGTTTCATAAATAAGATCTGACTGCTTCAGCTGTTTTAAATGATACGAAACAGTCGCCTGTGTCATGTCAAACTTTGCTGCTATATCTCCTGCTGACATGCGCCCTTCCTTAAGCATAGTAAGTATCTCACGCCTTACAGGATCCGATAAAGCTTTAAAGGTTTCCGGAAATCCCATAACATTCTCCTTTCTATAGCTTTCTGTGTTTTGTAAACACAACTGCTAAAACAATTAGTACTACCGTAATCGCTCCTGTTACTCCGGCAGCTATCACATAGTCTGATGCAATTTGTTTTTTACTGAGTATATCTCCGCTGCTAAGTAACCATGTAGGAAGATACTCCTTTATCTTCCCTATCATTCCAAGCATCATATATATAAAATAAACAATTCCGACTCCCATCAGAACCTGAATAGTTGAGTTTAGGAACGATGAAAAAAATGCTATCCACGCTATAAGGAAAAGTCCAAAGAGCCAGTAAAAAACACTCATCCACAGGATTAGCTT
>AUXO018743832.1_pt1 | contig 14607 bp, 5 predicted proteins | sample 768731 | NCBI WGS metagenome assembly AUXO01 (sample SAMN02715735, study PRJNA202380) | gut metagenome | biome: sheep rumen | host: Ovis aries | place: New Zealand: Palmerston North | reverse complement strand
GTAATAGTATTGCCTGTATATACACAATAGGCTCCTGAACTTGAAGTTCTATAAGACTTAATATTACTAATGCTTTCAAGATTAAAACTTGTAATATCACTAAACTTTGTATAACCAATTGTAGGATCTTTAGACAATTCATATTTATCTTGCTTCTTTACTAAGAAGCTATTCTTATTGAATACTACATTTGTACCTGTGTATTCAATACACTTATTGAGGCTTGTAATTCCTGTAAGAGTAGATATAAAGTTAAACTGTGGTGTTACAATGCTAAATTGATTATTAATCCTAATAATAGATTCTTTATCTTTTAATATAATACTGTCACCAGTATAACGTGCGTATACATCGTTTTCAAGACCAAAGATATTATTAAAATTGCTAATATCAAAAGTGCTACGTTTTGTGCATCTTGATATTGGAGAACTATTATCAATCTGAATAGTTCCATTATTATTGATAATACAACTATTATTAGAAATGCTATATTTGTTATTAACAACAAAATATGTGTTATTACTGAGTGAAGCTATCTTATTGAAAGAGAATGCATCATTATATGTGGTAACAGCACCAGTTGATATAGTTAGGAGGTCACCAATATTAAGGATGATATCATTACCAGTATATTTAATAGTTCTGCTAACTGTAAACGCATTTTCAGGTATATGACCTGAAATACCCTCAGGTATGCCGTTATAGCGGTCCCTTGCCTCTGAACGGCCACTCATAGCTTGATCTCTAACTTTATATATAAGGTCAGCTAAATTGCTACTAGTATCCCAATAGCTATTATTATTATCATTAAGTATATCAACTGAGCATGAACTTTTGCTACAAGTAACAACAATAATACAATTTTTCTTTATAAATGTATTTGTGGCAGCATATGGCTGAATATACTTTGCATTTATTATATCTCTTATATTAGATGAAGATGATGAATATGCTAGGCGTGCAGCGCTATTTAGAATGTTATATAAATCGGCCCATTGAACGCTCGTATTAGCACCACCAATATTTGATGGTAAGCTTGTACTAACATATAATTTATTATTCTGCTTATAAACAAAGTTATTTGCATTAATTGCTAAATCTTTAGTAACTTTTATAAATGCGCCTTTTGGTAAAGCTGCAATCTTATCTAAGTCTACTGAAGAAATTTCAGCATTAAATGTATACGGATAGGTTTTAGTAATACCAAATTCAGTATATATTGTACCATTTTTAACTAAGATTGTTTGGTCTTTACCAGATATATTTTTATATCCACTCTTTTCAGCTACCTGTGAAAGATAAGTAGTAGTACCATTTGCAGCATTTGTATCCAACTTAGCATCAGCCTTTTTAATAACTGCCATGAAGTTGCTATTGTTGTATACAATATCACCGTTGTTTATCTGAATATCAGTTGGTAATGCGTATTCAATATATTTATTATTTGTTAAGCTTGTAATTGTAGGAATTGAAACATTGTTCTGCTTATCTACTGTAGTAGTAAGTCCTTCAATTGGGTTCTTAACTACGCTTAATACGTTATTTGCATAGAAGATGTAGTCATTCTTACCAATAAGTTCACGACTGCCTGAGCCAGTACAATAGATTGCATTCTTATCGCTTAAGCCGTTAAGTGCAGTTATAATATTCTGGAAGTTAGCATTAATGTCAATACCAGGAGTTTTTTCAACGTATGTATTAGGGTTTACATTAGTAAGATAATAAACACCATTTATGTTTACTATAAACTGTCCGCTTACAATTGTCTTTACATTGCCTGAATAAAGCGCAAAGCTATTCTTAGGTACCTTTTTAATATTTTCAAGGGTAAGGTCTGTAATACTAGATACCTGTGTAAGAGGTTTAGTTGTTAAATGCTTTATAATACCTTTTTCATTTGCAATATATGTATTTTGAGAAATAACATATGTGTCACCAAGATAAGTACTATAGTGCTTATCTGAGATATTGATTGCTTCTTCAAATGTATGAGCATCAACACTAGGATACTGGAAGTTTCTTAAGATAGTATATTTATCATTAAGCTTCATGATATAACTACCCGTTATAATCTTATAATTGTCTCCAGTATATCTACGCTGATAAGACTTAATACTATTCTCTAAGCTATCTACAATATCATTAAGTACTCCACAAGTACCTAAGTCTACGCCACTTTCTGGTTTAGTAGTAGATATTGTATAGTTACCATTATCGTTGATAATATATGTACCCTTAGCAATTATTGGCTTTTGACCACCAATGTACATAATTGCAGAGTTATTAGGCATGTTGATAATATCAACAAAGTTGAAGTTAGTTCTATAGCTTACAGTAATATCCTGTGCAACTACCTTTTCAATGCTAACATTACCTTTTGCATTCTTATAGATATATGTGTTGTTATTTACAGTTTCAACTGTATCTGGGTTATATTGAATATAAGCAGGACCTACGTTACAAATATCATCTAATGAGAATTTAGAAATATCACTTCCTACATAGATGTCGCTAGGATTAGTCTTTGTTAAGTGTAATTCATCATTAGACTTAAAAATATAATCACCAGAAGAAATTCTGTCAAAGTCACCATCACATGTAAAGATACTTGAATAAGGCTCAAGCTGATAATTTGTGTTAATAGCAGAAATCTTATCAACATCAAAATACTGTTTGAAATCTTTATCTTCTGCTCTTAAAGCGCTATCATTCTTTGCGTCTCTAACTGATGAGTATACAGGCTTAGCTGCTATTGCAAGAACAGTAGTATCCACATTTGCAACGCTACCAGATTTTTCAAGGTAGATACAATCATATAGACTAAGAGTATTTACAATACCAGTTGTAGTCTTACTTATCCATTTACCTTCTTTATTACAAAGATAAATTGGTGTCTCATATGCATTTCTGAAGATTACTGGAGTATAGATTGGAGTATCATCTGTCAGACTCTGATTATATTCATAGAATACATGGTCAGTATCTTCTTTAACTGATTTGTAACCAAAGTTATCAGTTGCCAAATCACTTTCATTGATGGCTTCACGATAGCTATACATCAAGTTAGCTTCAGCTCTAGAGTCTACTTCTTTAATAGTATTGAGTAAGCATTCATTATTACTATCAAAGTAATCATTTAAGAATTCATAATTGATACATTTTATCTGGTCTGCGAGAGTAATTATACGTTGTGTATCTACTGCAATAAGTACATCAAAAGAGTTCTTTATAAGTGAATTATCTATAACATCATTATAGAATATAATTTCGCTGTAGCTTGCACTCTTGATTCCACCAGAAATATTAATTGTTTTATTTGAACTAATCTGAACACGGTTAGCTTCTGGTGAAACTACTAAACTGAATGAATCATAATTTGTTTTTACTGCATTTATTTCATTAAGGCTATCAGGTCCGAAATTGCTTTCGTCTCCTGTACCACTACCTGAGGTGCTACTTGAGATTTCTTCAAATACCAACTTCTTAAAGCTGAGTTCATTATGTTCATCCCTAGTAGTAGAAACAACCCAATTATAGTCTTTATTACTGCTAACTTCTCTTAATGCAAATATGTACTCGTCAGACTTATAAGAAATACCTGTTACTTTAATTCCTTTATTATTCTGAAGAGTATAGTTATTACCAGATTTTACGATATTGTCATAAACGATGAGGTCAGCTTTATTTTCTGCAATTGACTTATAAATTGCAGTTTTCATTGTTTCATTACCAACTTTAACGCCAGTTCTAGTGAGGATAGTACCATTAGAGCCTGTTGATCCAGTTAATTCACTAGGAGTTCCAGTTCTACGTTCATTATTAGGCAATAATTCAGGCCATGTAGCTTCAATGAATGAATCGCCACCATTTGAAGAGTAAAGTACAAGAGGTGTTTCCTTGAAATAGAATGCGGATTTTGTTGCGCAGTTAGATAATGCTGTATAAGCAGTATTTACTCTTTCTTGATTAGAAGGAACTGCTCTATCTTCTGCATCAAATGCGTTAGCCCATTCTGCTTCTATATCTTTTCTTGAAAGAACATATCCACCTAAAACAATTTCATTATTTCTGCTATAAACAGAGGTAATTCTATAGTTTGTCTTTAATTTACTAGCGTAGTTTGTTGCAATTTCGAAAGTTTTATCTACTCCATTTGCAACACCATACTTAACAGTTTTTATAATCTGATTATCTGTAGTTTCATTAATATAAGTGTATGAGTAACCCTGTGGAATAGTAGATACATTCCAGTTTTTAAGAGCATGAATATCTTCTGTCTTATATGTTTTATTCTTTGGAATTGTAACAATAAATCCGTCTTTAGTAATAAATACAAGATTATTATTTGTAAATAAAACGTTACTTACAGTATTATCACTATAAGCAGTATGGTCATCAGTTAAGTAACCATAAACAGAAAGGTTACTAAGGTATTCTGCATACCAGCTATAATCATTTTTAGAAGTACTGTAATAAGTTTTTACAGTGCTGAAAGTAAGGTCTGCACCATAAATATCTGTCAGTACTTCTCCACCTTTCTTTGCTCCTTTATAAGGTCCTACACCATAGTATGTGATTTCATACTGTTTAGTTGTGTTATTATATTTACACTTTAAGTATTCCTTAAGTGAAGATACATTTGAAATGTTTACATTAGGAGCCTGACCAGAAGCTGTAAAGGTATTAGTACTACTATTATAGTAGTAATATAGAGTCTGATTAGTTCCAACTTGTCCAATGAAGTCAGAAATTGTTGTACCAAATGCTTGGCCCTCAACTGCAGACCATGGCATAGCCTTAAGATTCTTTACGATTATATAGTATGGACAGTACTTCTCTTTAAGTTCTGCAAGAGTAATATCATTAACTTGTAAATATCCTAATTGTTCTTTTACATCATAAATCAAAGTTATTAAGTCTTGAGGGAATGTGCCATTAATATTATCTACTGTTGGCATATAGTCGAGATATACGTCTTTTCCTGATGTATTCTTATACTTAAATTGATATTTACCTTTGTTAGTTACGATGTATGGATCAATTCTCTCTAATGCATCAAAGCCTGACATAAGGTCTTCACGGATATTATTAATCTCAGTCCAAGCTGCGCTAGGTCCTTCTCCATCAATAGTCTTTTTAAGAACAATTGAAGTACGGTCGTATGTAATAGGTATATGAGTTTTCTTCCAGAAATACTGATTTGAAAGCTGGCTAGTATAATTACCTTTTGCATCTTTCAAATAAACCGGAGATTTAATAAATACATCACGACCACAAATGTATACAGCCCATGGAGTTTTAGTATCCTTAATAAATGCGCTACGGGCATTAGGAACATTACTCATATATGGCTCAATATTGTATTGACCATTTGAATCTTTACTCTTAATACATAAGTCACTTGTTCCTAAGTATGCATCGCTATAGGTAATTGCGCCATTATTATTTACTGCAATAGCTTCTGTGTCACATTTTATAGAGTCAATATCTTCATTTGTATATGTGCATTGTTCACCAAATGCGGTTGTAACATAGATAATAGTAGCATCAAATCCACTAGGTGCTTCATAATCAACAGATATAGTGTATACACCATAAATATCATTGCTACAAACTGTAAAGTACCAATGTCCATCATCACAAGATACTTCAGTTATTTTTGCATTTTCATCGAAAGGTACAGCTTCTGTACCTTTTAGAGCTACAAGCTTACTTATATAATTTAAGTTAACAACAGTTTCTTCTGGTAATTTTACATTTTGTGCAAAACCAACTTTGTCAGTGCCGAAAAGACATACAAATGTACTTGAATCTTTATCATAGAAAGCGTTACTTACAGGTTTCAAACTTGAGTCATTAGCAACATTATTACCATTCTTTAATAAAGTAATATCTACATAAGTTTCAACATCTTCGCCACTTGAAAGCTTAATACAAGCGTTAACAGTATCACCTGGTTGTAAAAGTAAAGAAGCTTCCTGGAATTGTCCATTATCTGTATCAGCTTTTACTAACCTATCTGGTGTATTAGGATTAACAGATGCTTTGAGCAAGAGTAAGTTCTTGTAATATTTGAATTCATAATCATCAGGATTTTCTACACGATTATCGCTAATGATAGACTTTGTATATTCTACTGAGTCTTTATAAATTGTTGGAGCCATAAACTCAGTATTCTTATTAAAGTCAAGGAATACTTCATCTCTCTTTTCAATATCATAAGATTGAGTTTCCTCATTGAATACTTTATTTACTGGCTTATATGTTGCCAACTTAGCATTAAAGCTAAGTTTTTCTATAGTATTTCCAGTAGTATCATCATAGCTTAAGATTAAGTTATTCTCTTTATCGATACCTCTTACAACTGCGTCTACCTTATAATATTTTGAATAGAATACAGGTTCAAGGTATTCTGTATAAACAGATCTTAAATCTATAGGAGTAATTCTAAGGATTCGGTCATTTGAAGAAATAAGGTTTGTATTAAACTCGCCTAAGTCAGCTACTTCTTGAAGCACAGCTGTTTCAGTAATATCACTTGAACCAGATGCTTGGCTGAAGTTATTCTTATAAATACCTGAAATATTTATAGTGTTCTTAAAGTATTTCTGCTCTTCAAATTTAATTGCAACTTTCTTAAGTTTATCAAAGCAAGTATGCTGTTCGCCATTATCATCAGTATACATATCTGTATATGTATAGAATGCACTATTATCTTCATCTTTATAAATAGCACCACGAGTTATGTTAAATGACACTTCAGAAGATTTATCAATTATATCAAAATTATCATTTTCAATATAATCAAATTCTGTATGATCAGCGTCTCCGCTATAAGAAACTTCATTGCTATGAGATGTGCCGTAAAGATAACCAGTACAAGTTAATCCTGCGTCAATTATGTAATCAAAGTTATAAGAACCTTCAGCTACACATTTTCTAGGAAGCTTAATTTCAGTAACATTATTTGAAATATCAAATACAGGACTTACATCATGTGTTATTGAAGGACTACTTTCTTCATCAGCAATATAAATATTGTAGTTTGGCTTAACTGTAATAGTTGGACCTGTATATTTATATGTTGAACCCTCAACAAATCTACTTAAAATAGCCTTGCTGATATAGTTTACATTATTTGTAATAGTATCGCTAGCGCTACCTTCAACAAACTTACCATCTACTTTTTTGATGAGGCTATTTGTAGAAATTAAGCAGAGATCATCTTTACTTGCGTTTGTATAGATCTTACCTACATCCAAGTTATAGAATGAGTTCAAATTGAGCTCTTCTATTGTAGAGTATTTGTTTCCTATTGCGAGGTTATAATCATCATCTGTAATATATAATGGACGTAATATAGGTAATGTAGATGTGTAGTAACATCTATTAAATACTACATATTTGAAATCATTAATATCTTCAGATGCATGGTCTGGCGTAATTAAACCAACAATATCACCATTGTTAATATCACCAGTATCAAAAGTTTTCTGCTGCATATCATTGACGAACCAGAAAACTTTATTTATATTTTTATTTCCTGCAGTTATCTGTGGGATGTACTCTCCGATTGGCTTTGTAGAATCAAGCTTAATATTTAATCCCAAAATAATATGGTATGCTAATTCAAGCTTTGTAGGTTTAATGTTAGTGTCACTATCAGCAGATAATGTAGAAGCATTATTATCTGTTAGTGTTCCCATAAATTCAGGAGTGAGATATCTGTAGGTATTATTACCAAAGTTAACTACCAAGGTATGATGTTTGAATGTCTTTGTTTCTACCTTAGCTTCTGAGCCAGTACCTGTTTTGATTTTTTCCAAAACTTTATCTTCTGGAATATATACATATTCTCCAGGTACCTGAGTAAAACCAATATTACTTGTATTAATAGTATAAATAGAGTTTTCAATCTCAGAAGATTCAGGCTCCCAAGTACCTAAATAAGATGGAGTCATACCTTCAATAATGCTTATAGGTGCTGTTGTAATAAAGTTCTTATTATTAAGACGTATAGGTGTGCTTAATACATCACCAGTCTTTGAGCTTGTATCAGCCGACATATATTTTGTCAACTTATTAAATGTCTGAGCATAGAAAGAAGACTGTATTGTTGTACATGCTCTATTTACATCAGTATTATTAGAAGGTAAATATCTTGTCTGAATATCATACTCACCTAATGGAATTTCAAATAATGGCTTTTCAGTAGTTCTAAACATAGAAGAACCCATTATCGTTTCACGAGTATTTTCATTCTTACCCCAGGTAGAACGCTTTCTCAACTGACCATTATTTTCATGTAATAATTCAATTTCTTTATCTGAAATATTTGGACCATCATAAATATTGTTACCCCAAATATTTGGATATACAATATCAGCTGGAGATGTAAACCATGTATAACGTCCGTTACCACCTGTACCAATCTGTGCATAAGCTGGAACAGTCCATTCCTCTAAGCTATCAATCAAGTTGTTATTCCACATAGGTTTAACACCTTCGAAGTTCATAGTAATAAACTTCAATTGAACGTTAGGGTCCGTATAAGTATAGCGGTCAGACATAGTGTAATAACCAGAACTATCTGTTTCCATCATGAGGTTAGTACCTACGTTTGCGCGGTCTGTCGCTCTCGAAATATCTTTTAAAGAATTAGAAATATAATCAAGCCAGTCTACACTAATCAAGGCATTTTTCTTACCTGATCTAGTTGTAGTTGATATAACTTTTGTAAGGTTCAACTCTACAAAGAGGTCATTCATGAACTTTATAGTTGAAGGAATACGAATAGCTTTATCATTCAAGAAGCGCTTTGGATGAATCTTGTTCATTACTTCATTAAATGAGCTAATAGATGTTATACTATTCTTTGTAATATAGTTATATGGCTTAAAGAATGAAATATCAGGTAATGATTCAAGAATAGCATTTGATGCATATGGGAATTTAGATGAACCCCAGAGACCATGCTCAAATGGGTTAATAAGAGAGTAGAGACCATATGTATCAAGATTGTCTTTATATCTATCTACCTTTTCAGTTTCATCAATAGTAATATTTAACTTACATTCATATGTAAATAAGAATCGTCCAGAAACAGCAAAGTCATAATTTACTGTTACATAGTTATATCCAATAGATGTAATATATACATCATTATTATTTGAGTCAATAGATGGACCATATACGCGGTCGCCAACACTTAATGTTTTATAAGATGTTTTTGCAACGTCTGAATTAAAGAAAATCTTGTTACTAGAATTTTCATTTGAAAGGTCAACTACACTCTCAATTGTAACAGTTGTATGGCTAATAGGTACAACTGTGACATTCTTGTTAACTGTACCATTATCACTTTTGTAATTTAGGAATATATCAAGAATAGATTTTGTATTGCTACTATATTCATCTTTTGGTACATAAGAGTATGCTTGGCTATTATAGTCTACACGTGTATCAACAGTACTTGTAAGGTCAACACGTTTTTCATTATATGTAGAGTTTTCATACAATTCATCAATTGGCCAATAAAGCTTAAGAGTACCATCTACATCATATGTCTTATATTTACCTTCAATAAGATTATCTACAGTAGCGCTTGTAGTTGTTTTATAATGATGAACATATTCTTTATGGTTTTCAATTAAAGGTAAAATGTTAAGATTACCAAGAGAAATTTCATTTATAACACCAGCAAAGAATTTTGTGTTATAGAAAACAATATCTGATGGGTAACCACCAATAGAAATAATCTTATCAAATGAACATTCTGCTCTAATTGTAGCTTTTTCGAATGTAGGCCAGTCTTCTTCATCTATGCTAAGGTCACTAGTAGCAGAACCTGTAGTATACATATAGCTACGGTTCTGTCTATAAGAGTCCAAAACTTCATCATAAGTTTTATTTTCAAGATAAAGCTCTAAGTATTCAGAGTAATCTAAACCAGTTGCATGGTCATAAATTGAAAGAATATCAGCGTCTGTAAGATTAGCATAACCATCCAAAGTGAGGAGTTTATTGTTATATGTTTTATAGTATATTGTTCCATTAAACTTACCAAAGTTGGTTGGTTCAATAGCTTCTACGTCATTTACTGCTACAACATTTATTCTGTCTGCATTAAGCAATGTGATTAAGTCTTCACAACCTTCAGCAGTCATACCAACATATTCAAAAGGCGCAAATTGTGAAGTAACAAGTTCTTTTGCCTTAATAATATCATCGTAATCTGGATAGATATTTTTAAGTAATGCATCAGGTTTTGTTTCTGGAATGCATGTAATATTAAAGTTAAATTTAGAAGCTCGGAATAGCTTACCTTCAGAGTTATATGTAACTGTTAAATTACCAAATAATACTACTTTATTGTTATCTACAGTATTGATAACAATTCCGTATCTATCATCCTGGAATACAGTTGGTAGCTCTTTTAAGAGTTCAGCACTCTTTTCATTGAATGTTCCCTGAATAGAACCTTTATTGAATGAGCTTATATAGTATAGGTTATTTAAGTCAGTATCTGCGGATTTAGTTAAGTCGTGGTCACCTAAGAGTTTTCCGAAAATATGTAAATTATCTACGAGTGTGTCTTCATGTACATCGATATTACCAGTAGCGTTTCCACCACTATCAAGAGCAGCATTAAATGTAGGTACACCAGCTGGATAATAAGAAATAGATTTTGAAGGCTCAAGCAAAAGAGTATTTTCAATATAAGGATTTGGTACTACTTTTAATATTGACGGCTTCATGTCATCAAGAATTTCATTTACAGTAGCTTTATCACCCTTGTTGCGTTCACTTAAGTAAATAGCTTCAAGGTAATTGATATTGATACTATTATCACCACCACCAAAGTGGCTTTCAAATGTAATTTCAATAGTATTAAATACATCTGTACTTTTTTCATCTTTTGCTTTAATAATGTCTAATAAATCTGGGACATCTTTATAAACAAATGCTGAATAGTAAGGAATCAAGTTATTATGAGATGTATTTACATAGTGAATCTCTTTTGTAGTAGACTCTACTGCGCGGCCATATAATTTATTAGAAATTACATTCTTTGAAATCTCTTTAGTAAATACGCCATTGCTGATATCAGTAATATATGTAATACCTTTTTTATCGTTGTCTATTTCAATAGTAGAACCAACAATAATGTTATCTAACTGAGCGCTACTATCATCCGCATTAGGATATTCATAGATACGGTTTTCATTACAAGGAATAGAATAGCCATAAACGTATGTGTTGGCATCAGACTTCTGTAAGTATGAAGAGTCCTTACCATCCCAGTCTACCAAGCGGAACTTTCTATAGTAGAGTTCAGAATATGTATCAATTACACGATTGTGCTTACGAGTGTATTCTTTATATTCTTGCTTAGACATGTTTAATGCGTCTAATACTGCTTGGTTATTTATAGTTGCGGATTCTTTTGAAATAATACTTGGGTCTACAGGCTGAACAGGTAAATATGTTGCAACTGGGAAAATAGTACATAACTGGAAAATATCATTTGCGAACATACGATATCCAGCTTTAGAACCATAAAGCTTTCTACGGAATGAGTTATTTAAAAGATTTCGGATTTTAATTTTAGCTGCTTCTGAGTCAATATCATCGTTAGATAAGCCTACAGCAAGAGTAGATGCAACCTTATCAAAGAATCCAACATCTGGCAAATAGTTAATCATATCACCAGCAGCTAAAATTGTATCATTGAATTCATTAGCTGTAAGAAGCTTTCTTTCATCAGGATGGTCTGGATATAATGTTTCCAAATAACGATATACTTCATGGAGCATAAGGTCATATTCTGGCATAATAACACCATCAATTTCCATACGAGTATATGTTGGATTATAGTTTGCTGCAGTTTGATTTTCCGAAGTAGTTGGGCCATAGTTTTCTGAAACCTGACCATTTGTCATTTTTAAGTATACTTCGTCTAAGTTTGTATCGTGAACATATGATTTACTAACATCGCTATAAACACGATATGGTAAATTGTATTCTACATTTACTGTACCTAAAAGCCACTTCCAGAACTCTGTGCGTACAGAGCTATTCAATGCTTTATAAATGTCATAAGGTACTACTTCATTTGTTAACCAAACACGTCTTTCTAAATCAAATTCTTCTGAACTAGTATAAGCAGCCATCGTTCATTCCTATTTGTGTATATATTTAAGCTAAATTGTATTATATCAATTAGTATATTTAAAAAATGTCTCAAAAATGTAAATTTTTGAAAATTTAAACTATATTAATTAATGAGTGAAAGAAAGGATATATTTGAGCTATGCGATAGCAGCTAATTATATAGGATTTAAATTTTATGGAACTAATGATTATTGAATGTAAAAACTGCGGAAATGCTTATAAAGGTGATATTACTAAACCTTTTTTATGTCCAAAATGTATTCAAGAGGGTGTAAAATTACCTGAGATGGAAGTAACTACTAAAAAAGAAGTAAAAGATATTTTACCTAATAGCGGCTCTACAGATAATAAAGATGTTATCGCAAGATTAGATAACCTTGAACAGCGTGTAACAGATATAGAAAACTTAATTAAAAGGATGACAGAATAAATATGAGCAGAGACTTTTTTACTGCTGGCCCTGGCCACTTTGGGTATACTTGGGTTAAAGCAACTGATGTTGACCCAAATAAAACTTTAGATGAAGTTTTTAAGGAAATCTACCAGCAAGCAACTAAAGAAAGACTTGAAAGAGGATATATAGTAGATGACCTTAAAAAATATAATGACCCTAAATATGGTGTAACTCAGCCAGAAGCTATTTAATCATTAAACTCATCTTCATTAAGACTATCAAAGTATCCTGTAGTATCAAAATAACAGTCTACATCATATTTACTTATATTAGAGGATGTATTAAATAACTCTGGATAAAAAATTTCATCTCTTAATCTTTTAGGTATCAAATCCTCTAGTGGAGAAAACTTATAAGAATATATTTCTAATACTATAGCAGATGTTCCAATTTTATTAGATACATTTATAAACCAATTTGAGATTTCTTCTGGTTTCTTTAGGGATAACTTAGTAGTATGTCCCAAGTCTTTTAATAAATCTCTACATTTTTTATTTCGTGGCTTAAATGTAATTATATCATTCTTGATATCTATATTAAAAATGTCGCCTTTTGAAGAAAAATTAAATGTTTCCATATAGAATATAATAGCTATATTATTCTAGTTTGGATAACAAATTATTGCAGAACCATCAGCAGATACCATAGAGTCATCAATCAATCCAGAACGTTTATCTTGAGGAACTACAGTTATTTCCCATCTACGTTTATTTAAGTTTGCAACTACTTTACATTCAATAAGATTTATATCAGGGAAAGCTTGTTCTGTTTCCATTCTAAGCTTAGATTCTATAGATTTTGCATTTGCTTCAGAAAGTGGAACTTTAACAACATTATTTTCTAAGAATCCACCAAAACCAGGATTTCTATGATAGTCAAATGCATCTGACATTAACCAGATTTTATATTTCTGTAAAACACAAGGTAATCCTAAAAGAGTAATAGAACCATTTTTATCAATACCTTTATAATTTACATCAAAATAATTTATTGATTCCTTAAAAGAGTTTTTTAATTCTTTTATTTGTTTTAATAATCCAGAACTTAACATAATTTATTTCCTCTTTTATTAGGCTGTAGCAGACGTATTTTCAGTATCATCTTTCTTTGGTTCAGCTACTGGCGCAACATCACTTGGTTTAGTAGTAGCTTCAGCTTCAGACAACTTTTCTTCATAAGCTTTTACAGCAGCTTTATAATCATCATCTGCTCTAGTTTCAAATGTATATGGGTATTTACCTTCCTTACCTTTACCATCTTGTCCTGACCAAGCATCTTCTGGTTTTACAAAGTCTCCATTTGGATCATTCTTAGAACGCTTGCCAGATAAACTAATATCACCTGAATACTTATATAAATCACCATTTTTAGTAGATTCTGAAACAGTTGATGCATTAGAGTTTCTTTCAGCAATTATTATTTTAGAAAACTTATAAGTTGTAGTAAACTCTTTGATACCACCTTGACTCCAGTCAAACTCTATAGAAGAATTGCCCATATTAGTAGGTACACAATTTTCAAGTGTAAACTGAACAACTTCTTCTGCATCCATAAGTGGAGCAGATAATGCATTATTTTTATTTATATAATGATATGCAGAAATAGTTAAGTTCTTAAATTTACCAAGTTGACCAAGCATGATAAAATCACCTTCAAAATCATACCATGATCTTAGCCATTTCATATGAAATTTTTCAACTGTTCTATAAGCATCTTCTATCCAGGTAATAGTTACTTCTTCTGGCATAGAAGAACCTGTAAACTCAATTAAACGATTTTTGTTTTTCTCAAAAGATAAAGTTGGCGAATTAAAGCTTATTCTAGAAATACGAAATTTAGAATCTTCTTTTGAGTCTAGCTTAGCATAAAATAAGCAGTTTTGAAAATGTTCTAGGTTATGAAGGTATTCTACACCATTTGCCTCAAAACCTAAATAATCTCTACTTGTATCTGTATCCGCCATAATTAATCCTTATCTT
>AUXO017643571.1_pt1 | contig 14607 bp, 13 predicted proteins | sample 768731 | NCBI WGS metagenome assembly AUXO01 (sample SAMN02715735, study PRJNA202380) | gut metagenome | biome: sheep rumen | host: Ovis aries | place: New Zealand: Palmerston North | reverse complement strand
GTATGATGTTTGTAATAGTGTGCACCATTTACTGATTGATTAATACACTCAATAAAAACACCAGGATTTCCAATCTTAACATGGATTAACTCATGCGTGTCACGAGTATATATATCGGCAATTTCTATTCCATCTGTATCTTTAGTATTTCTATCAAGCAATTCTCCGTTTAATATATGGCTTAAATGACAATTATAAACTCTTTCTTTATATAGTTTATTTTTCATACTATCACTACCATCATAGTTCTCTCCTATTAGTTCACTTGAATACTTTTTTCTAAGTTTTTCTAAATCACCTATTTTATACTCCTTTTTAAAATCCGTAATTCCTTTTATTTTTGTTTTAATTTCTCTTTCAACTTTATCTACATAAATTTTATTAAATTTTGCCCATTTTCCATCTTCCAAGCAATAATATGTATTATCATCATCAATTTGTACAGTATAGTCTAGGTAATATTCTATTTTTTTAACATTTCCTTCTCCAATTTGTATTTTTAATGTAGTAATATCATTAATGCTATTTTTATTCATAAAATCCAAAACATTATCAACATTTAATTCATTATATACCTCTTTTTTTCTTCCACAAGATATAGTAACCTGTTCAATTTCTGAAAGAACGAATATTTTTCCATCAATGTTTTTATACATACCAAAAGATAAACTTATATTTTCTTTTAAAGCCTCTTGTTTTAATTTTTCATTTAATTTTTCTATTAATACAAAATCTTTTGTTGGCGATAGCTTTGATAATTTTGGAATCATAAGCACATCTTCCTTGTAATTATTACGAATATAATCTAGACTTTGAATAATTTCAATAATGTTTTCTAAAGAAAAATCTACAATCAGTGATAGTTTTAAATATATAGAAAACATTACATCTTTATTAATATATTTCAACAAATTAATCACAGAAGTATGTTTAGATTGCTCAACTATTTCAGCAGTCAAAATATCAATAGCTTCTCCAACCTCTGTAAAAAAATTTGCATTATTATATAATGTAAGCGATTTATTTTTGCTAGATGAATAGTATTTTGATGATTGTGTTTTTATTGAAGCTTCATTTGCCATTCTTCCCGCCATTTCCAGTCCATAATTATAATCACATAAATCCATAATTAAAGAACTGCCATGTCCAAATGTAATAGCATACTTAACATTTCTATCAAATTCAATTGTTCTTGTTTCAGTATTTGCTTTTCTTATCTCCGCATCAATAATTAATACACCATAAGTTGAACAAACATTTTTTGTTTCATCAGACAAATCATTGAATTCTCTTCTTACCTTTTCATACCAATCTATTGAACAATTATTATTTTCTTTTATTCCAAAATAAAAATAAAAATTATATGTAGCCCAACTATTCGAAATAGTTTTTTCACTCTTATTATAATAAATATCATTATCAGCTAATTTATTTATAATACTTTCGTTTATAAAATCAATTGTATTTTCATCTTTTATTTTAAATACATTTAAAGAACAAGTTTGCATAATTATTCATCTCCATATTTATACCATTTTAAATGTCTTTTTCTTAAATTTCTCTATATAATAAATATTATATAGAGAAATTTAAGAAAATCTGTTGCAGATGCAACGTTTTATGTTGAATGCCATTAAAAAAGCAGAGGCAGAAAACTTTTAAAGTTTTCCGCCCCAACTATTGACTTTCAGCTTTGATTTTAGTTATTTAATAATTTACTGTATTTACTATATACAAAAATATAAAATCTATGTATAATTAAATATACTTTATCTACTATCTTTTCTCTAATTTTGCCAAATAGTGCAATTCTAATTTTATCAATAATCAAGCAAACAAGGAATACACTTATTATCTTTGCTATACCAAATAAAAAGAAATACCATTGTGAAAAATAATCATTATTTGGAAAAATCTTAGTCCATATTAAAGGTCTAATAAAAAAATTTTCATGTATTAAATATATACCTAACACCGAGCTAGCGATATTATTAATTACTTTATTATGTTTTATTTTCATATCTTTAAATAATAAGAAAATACAGGTTGCCATTATAATTACAAAAATTGAATTATTTGATGCAATAAAGTATATTGAATTGTTTGTAAGCGTGCTTATATTATACAGTGTACCCAATATATACATTCCGCAACAACTCAATATTACTAGTAGAATATCTAGTAGTAAACATTTTTTAACTTTTGACTTATTAACCTCTCCATTCCAATATTTACTTATATATCCTCCTATAAAATATCCTAAAATAAAAATTGCATGATTACTAAATCCTAAAAAATCATAAAATGTTGGAATAACAGAAATCAATATTATTAACACAAATAATATTTTTTCCATCTTTTCTTTTGAGATATCATTAATTATATGATTTAATATAGGAATAAACAAATATAAAATTATATATTTTACAACAAACCAATTTCCATAAAACATTGGAAATATAGCCCTAATTATATCATTTCCATTTGGTTTAATTATCTTTAATGCATACAATACCCCCACAATGATGTATGAATAAAACATCATATCTAATACTAAACCTATTATCTTTTTATAATTTGGTTTAGATTTAACCATAAAATAACCTGTAATTATTATAAAAATTAGATTTGCAACAGTTCCAATAGTAAATATACTTTTTATAATCCAGTTAAAATTAAATTCTCCAATATTATTGGAATATGAACCATATATGTTAAAATGGCTTGTTATTACAAGTAAAATACTAAATACTCTAAGTAATTCAAAGTTCGAATCTCTTTTTTTATCCTCTGCCATTAGTATAACATCCTTTCCTTTTATAAAAAATTAATTAATTCAATATTATAATAAAAGTGTTTGATATAATTGTTATTTAATCACATTATTCAAAAAACATAGTATAATAAACAGCTTAATCAAGTTTTTTCTCAAGTAAACAGTCCATATATGCAGCATTTAACCCTAGATACCACAATTTCATCTTTAACCTTAAAATTTCTACTATATTACATAAACTTGCTGTTTTCATACAAGTTCTCCAATTTTTAAAATAGAATTATTATTATTCCAATTATAATATGAAAAGCATTTTAACCATTTAATAAAGCTAATAATAGTATTATTGTTTCGTTAAAAATAGAACAATATTTTTTTATTTTACCCAAATTCTACTCTACCACTTTATTTCTTTTAAACTTATTTAAAACAGGCTTAACAATTCTATCCTTTAGCTCTTTATACTCTTCAAACTTTCTAAACACTAATATATTAACAACATTTGGCACAACACAAACTATAATTGCTTTTAATACAAATCCCCCAATACCTTGCAATGGTATTAATGAAGCTAATAATAATGAAATAGTTGTATTTATTGCAAATATTATTAAATAAGATATATATTTTTTAAAGTATTTACTAACTGGCGTTTTAAACTCATACTTATGTATTAAATATGGATCTATCCATGCATATGAAGCTAATTGTGCGATACTAGTAGCTATAAAAATACCAGCTACTCCAAACCAGTTGCATAATAAAATCGAAAATACAATATTTGTTACAGCTCCTATATACGGTGTTATTCTTCCTTTTTGGAATAAACCTAAAGTAGTTCTATATGTATACCCTGGGTTTCTTAATCCTTCTATAAAAAAGCTTACAGCCAATGCGATTGAAACAACCAATTCTAGTATATATGCATCGCCTAGCCATATTTTGATAAATGGATTTAATAACACTATAAATGCTATTGCGCAAAAAGAATATACTAAATAATTTGCAAATGTTATTTGGTAAAACACTTTTTCTTTTTGTTTTGGCTCTCCAACTGCATTTAAATTTCCAACACTTCCAGTTACTCCATTAAGTGCGGAAACTATTACTGATTTTACGGCAGTAATTATTAATACATAATTAGAACATAAACCAACAGTTTCAACATTTATTAATGTAGATATCAAAATATTATCAGTTCCATTCATTATAACGCCACCAAATTTATATACAACCAACGATTTTACATTGCTAAATATTTTTTTACTCTCTTCTTTACTCAATTTGGCAATGTTTTTTTCCTTTAAATACGGGAACATTTTATTTGCTTTTATTGCTAATATTATATTCTCTGATAATGTTGATATAATTACTATAACCAAATATACAATATAATCTCTTGTCAAGAAAAGAAATAAAATTTGTATAATACTACTGAAAAAATAAAATACACTATCTATATTATTAATAATACTCTGTTTTTGATATGCTGAAATAATGGATTTTTTATATGTAAAAAAGTATGAAAAAGCCGTATTCGATAAAAACAAAATATAAATTAATACTAAGTCTTCTTTAATGTTCGGAGCATCCTTAACGATTAAATTCATAAAAGGAATTACACATAATCCTAAAAGAAAAACAACTACACCAATTGTATTATATGTTTTTTTATATAATTGCATTAGACTCTTTATTTTTTCTTTATCATTTTCAGCAACAGGTTTATACATATTGAAAATAATTGCAGTTCCTATACCTAATTCTGCAAAAGAAAGTATCGTAAGAACATTAGTAAAGAGTCCATTCACTCCAAGATACTCTGTATTAAGCATATGTATAAATACAGTTCTTACAACAAAAGCCATTATTCTATTTATTAATTGTACTATAACACCTGTTCTCACATTTCTTATTGTGTTTTTTGTTCTTGATTCTTCCATCATATCTCCTATTTTAATTATTTAGAGCATCATTAATCCATTTTTGTGATTTTTTTATCATTTCTGATAAATTTTTATTTACTAACTCGTAATTAATCTTAGGCAATTCAATAAAAAATTCTTGTAAAATTTTTCTGCATATATTACGATTACTATCTAATTAAACTGTGAAATAAACTCATTAATTGCAACTCTGTCAACCTTTATTTTTGTTTCAAATTCACTATTAATCATTTCATCCAATTGTTCTATATTATCACGCTCTAAAATTGGAATATTATTTGATTCATGAAATCCCTTTGCTCTTTCATCGATAGATATTACAATAGACCTACAATAATGTTGCATAGCAAAAACTCCTCCATGTAATCTTGTTCCTATATAATCAATATTTCCCTTATCACATATTTCTGCAAATCTATTTAATGAATATATACACTTCATATTATTAGTATTTTTTAGATTTTTTAAATATTCTTCATCTGAAACAGTTTGAATCCAAGCATATACATTTTTATAGTTATTATTTATTATATCAATCATTTGTTGATCTTTTTCATTATTACTTTGGTCAGCATATCCACTTACAGAAATTATAACATTTTCAGATTTTTTCTTAGGTATTTTGGAACATTTTTCATCAGTAAACCCCCATAATGTTGGACATCCTGTATTAATTGCTTTAAAGCCCATTTTTTCAAGTACCTTTTTAGTACCTTCATCTCTAACACTATGTTTATATTTTTTTGATAATATATCTCCATATAATTTTTGGCTATATGAAGTTGGCATATCATAATTAGATATTCTTCCTACTCCAACCAATACACAATCTTTATATAATTTTTTGTTAAAACGATTAACAACCCATTGTGCCTTATTTTTCAAATCATTTGTTAAACAATTAGTACCACAAACAAATTTTAAATCTGCTTTATCACATAATACATTAACTTTCCAATTTCTTTGCATTTTCAATGGTGACCAATTTTCAATATGTGTCCCCAATCTAAATGTTAAAGAATTATCTAGAATATCTTTTAAACCTTCTTTAACTCCATCTAAAATCACTTCATCCCCTAAATTTGATGTTGCTATTGCAGTATCAAACATTAATACTTGTTTCATATAATCCTCCTAAACTATTAATCATATAATTAAACATTGTTTCTAATCTAAAATTAGCCTTCCATCCTAACCCCTTTAATTTATTGGTGTCCAAATTCATACACAATTTTGGAGCATATCCAAACTTTTGTATATTCTCTTCTACTTCACAAATCACTTTTATTTTATCATTTGCACATTCTTTCGCAACTAATTGAGCCATTTCATAAATTGAACAATATGTGTCCTCATTAGCTGCATTATAGGCTTGTCCATTTTCCCCTTTTAATAAAATTGTAAAAATAGCTCTTACAGCATCAGCCGTATATAAATAGCATCTTTTAGTTTCTCCTTTTGTGTGTAAAATTATATCTTTATTTTCAATTGCACTTCTTGCAAATTGTGCAAATACTCTTTCATCGTTATATTCAACACCAGGTCCAAAAGTTTGTGTTAATCTTGCTATTTTTGCATTAACATTATAACAAACGCATAAATTCTCGCACATTCTCTTACTAATTGGATAACAATTTCTAATTTCTGTTGTATCTAGATTTGTAGAATGTGTTTCAGATATTTTTTCATCAGTTTGTGGTCTTCCATATACTTCCATAGTTGATAGAAAAACCATACTTGATATATCTTTTTCTTTTGCTAATTCTAAAACATTTTTGGTACCTCTTAATGCCACATCAATAGTATTTATAGAATCTTCAACAAATTTTTTGCTTGATGTTTGGCTTGCTGCATGAATTATATAATCTATATTTGATTTATATATTATTGGTTCTCTAATATCTCCTTCAATAAATACTAAATTATCTGCTTTTTGTTGTTCGAACTTTTTATTTGCCCTTTCTATACTTCTAACTAAAGCTAATATTTTACAATTAATGTTAAACTTTTGGTTAGCATATAATAATGCATTTACTAAATTACTGCCTATTAAACCAGTTGCACCAGTAATCAATATTGTTTTATCTTTAAACTTTTCCCATTCTATATTTGAATCATTAACAATATTTTCTAAATCTTTTAAATATATTTCATTTTCAATCCACATATATTATACCTCTATCCATCTAATCCATATAATTGTTGGTCTTCCCTTACTTGTAAAATAGCTCTCATTGTATAAAAATCATCAGGCGTAGTTACTTTTATATTTTCATAAGGTCCATCAATCATATATAATTCTTTTCCATAATATTGCATCATTGTACATGAATCTATAAAATCAAATTTGTTTTCTGATATAGCCTTATTATGAATTTCTAATATATCATTTAGCCAAAAGCATTGTGGCGCCTTAGCAACACGAGATTTAGCTCTTGTAGGAACTTGCTCAATTTTTCCATTATCATCTATTACTACAATGGTTTCCTTTACAATTCCGGCTGTTATAGAAGAACCATGTTCCTTTACACATTCTATATTTTTAGTTAATAAGTCAGAATTTATTAATGGTCGTACTCCATCATGAATTAAAACTATAGAATCCTCATCTCCCGCTACTTCCTTAGCAGCACATAATCCATTGTATATGGATTGTTGACCTGTTTCTCCTCCAGCTACTACCTTTTTCACTTTGTCAATTCTAAATTTGTATATCAATTCTTCTAAATAAGGTATCCATTCTTTTACACATGCTATTACAATGGCATCTATATTAGGATTATTTTCAAAATATTCTAGAGTATATATAATTATTGGTTTATTACATATTTCTAAAAATTGTTTTGGTCTGTCTTTAGTCCTCATTCTGGTTCCAACGCCACCAGCAAATATAACTCCTATATTCATATACTAATCTCCATCCTCTCTATAATAGCACTCAATTGTATGAAATCCCCCTCTTTTGTCTTCCGGTGGCAACTCCATATAATTTCCATACATTTTGCTCAAATATTCATCATAATACTTCATTCCCTTTAAAGTTAAATTTTCAAAAGGCATGTCCATAGTTTCAGAATAAACTTGATATTTAAATATCTCTTTTTTCCCTCTTGCTCCTCCTACAACACTTCCAACATATTTAGATTTATAAAAATCATGTTTAGTAGCACATTTAAGTATTTTATTGTATACTTTTTCCTTACCCATTTTTGTATAATGACTTTGAATTATGTTTTTTAAAATAGAATTACATTTTCCATTTCCATTTGTAATAGTAACTAATCGTCCCCTTAAAAATCTTATAATATATTCATTAATTTCTGCCACAAGCTTATTATTTCCCAATCCATCTAAAGGAAAAATATCAATAAATATTCCATATTCATCCATATCTTTAACATTATTTTCTTTTACATATGTATTTCTATGAATCATTTTAGCATATGGCCAAATATATTTTTCTTTATTTTCAATTGAAATAATTTTATATTTTTCATCGATATTTAAACCTAATAATTTTTCATAATCCTTTCTTGGCATAGCTATATCAATATCATCATCCCAAGGAATGAACCCTTTATGTCTAACTGCTCCTAGTAATGTTCCTCCAGCCAAAAAATATTTCAAATTATTTTCCTTACATATTTTATCAAAATATTCAATTTCTTCTATTTCAACTTTTTGTATTTCCTTTATTGATGAAATTAATTTCATTTCTTCATCCTTTCTAAATAGATATTTATATATTCATAAACTTTGTTATAAACTTTACCAAATTTATATATACTTTTTTATTTTTCTTTAATAAAAGAAAAATAAAAATATTTTTATATTTAAAGTTTATATCTCTGTATTTTACAAGTTTCAATGCTTCAGAATTTTTATCTCCCCAAATTGTTAAATCTATATATTTATTAATTAATTCATTATCCTTTGAATGTTTTATTAGAAAAAAATAATAAGCATTCATAGTTTTAAGATATGAACAATAAGCTAATTTAAGCAATTCTGTATTATTCATTTTCTTTACATTATTAATAACACAGGTATATACCTTATCTAAATCAGTAATGTTTTTCTGTAATCTTTTTACAGATATATCATGTGTCATACTTTGGTTGTTAATTCTATAAAAATACAAATAATCATTTATAATTTTCATTTTTTTAATATTCTTATAACATGCTTGATTAAATTCTATATCTTCTCCCATGCTTATAGAAGTGTCAATTTCATCAACTGAAATTATTTCCTTCTTTACTGCTTGTCTCCATACGCTATTAAACTTTATGCTTTTTAATAATTCATTATAAATCTTATCTACAATATCATTTTTTTCTAACACATCATCAGTCACAAAATCATTCACTTTTTTTATATTATTGTTATCATCAAAAGAGCAATAATTACCTCTAATAATATCATATTCAAATTCATTAATACATTTACAATATATATCCAAAGCATTTGAAGGTAAATAATCATCTGAATCAACAAAAACAATATATTTTCCTTTTGACTTTTTAACCGCCTCTACTCTTGAATATAGTAATCCTTTATTTTCCCTACTAATAACACTTAAATTCTTAAATTTATTTTTATAATCATTTATTATTTGGGGGCAGCTATCTGTAGAACCGTCATTTACTATTATAGTTTCAAATTTTCCATTATATGTTTGCTTTAATATACTTTCCAAGCATTCTGATAAATATTTTTCAACATTATAAACTGGTACTATTATTGTAAATAATAAATCTTCCATAGTGACTCCTTAAATTCTATATATTTTCTAATAATTTCATATATTTTTCTACTGTTTGTTTTATATCAAAACCAGCATCTCTAACATTATCTGAATACTTTTCTCTATTATCACAAACATTTATTTTGTCAACCCAATTTTCTGGTTGGTCATTAATATCTAAAAATACAAAATTATCATTTATTTTGCTCATTTCAGAAATATTTTTTGATGCTAATATTGGAAGTCCAGCCGCTTGAGCTTCAATCAGTGTAACTGGTAATCCTTCATAAATAGATGGAAAAATAAAACAATCTATTGCTTGCATATATTCATTTATATTAGTTTTTGTTCCTAATAATTTAACACAATTTTCGAGATTTTTTTCTTTAACTAATGTTTCTATCTTGGTTTTAAGTGGTCCATCTCCAATTATTAGTAAAATAGAATTATTATTATTACTGTGGTACCTTTCAAATACTTCTATAATAAATTTATGATTTTTTACTTCAACTAGTCTTCCCACATGTCCAATTACAATTGTAGTATCTATTATACCTAAATCTTCTCTAATTCTTTTTCTAATTATTTCATCATATTTAAATCTTTCCGTTTCAATACCATTATTTAGTATAATAGCATTATTTTTATGCTTTCCATATAACCATTCATTAGCTTTGTCAGAACATCCAATTAGAACAGTAGAATACTTTATTATAAAATGATTTAACAATTTTTTAAAAATCTTAACTTTTAGACTATTTATTGTTTCTGAAGTATGTGAATGAATTATTCTAGTTGGAATATTCTTCTTTTTGGCTATTCTAAATAATAACCCTGAAACATTATTTAAATGCGAATGTATTATTTTATATTCACTATGGTTATTTAAAAAATCCTTCCAATTTTTTAAATATTTCATCAACCCACATTTTTGCAATGATTCGGTATAGTAAATCTTTCCACCCATTTTTAAAATTTCATCATCAAAAATCCCTTTATCAGTAACATAAAAATCAAACTGAATTTTGTTTCTATCAATATTTCTATATAAATTCATTAGTAATGATTCTGCTCCTCCAGGATTCATTCTATTCAATATATGTAATACTCTCTTCATTTTCAACTCCATTATCATTTTTTTTATTCAAAACCTTTATATATCCAATCACCAAAGATATTATTATATAAATTATCTCTACATCAACAAAACTAATAGCCAACCCTGCAATTAATACCATAATTAATGGTAACAAATAAATTCCATTTTTATATAGTTTATTTGTTAAAATAAACTTGATAAATAAATATAAAAATATCAAAACTCCAATTAATCCAAAACAAACATATAATTCAACATAAAAATTGTGTGTATATAATGGCATATCAAGACGTTTATAATACTTTGAAACTCCCGCTCCTATAAACATATACTTCATATTATTATTTACTAAATCTATATATCCTGTTGATAAATCCATCCTTCCATTAGATATATCTTGGCTTGAATCAACATTTAGTCTTCCCATAATTAACTCAAGATTATTCATAATAAAGGGCTTAAAAACAAATAATAAACCAACAACTGATACTAAAACACAGACTGCTTGTATTATTTTTTTAGAAACAAATGTTTTTAGCCAAATAATTAATAAATATAGTATTATGGGCACACATAAAATTAAAAACATTCTTGAAATACTTGAAAATCCAGCTATAAAAAAGCATAACATAGCAATTAAACTACTGAATATTCTCTTTTTATTATTTAAATATAGTATTAAAATAAAACATATTGATAAAGTAATATAAAATCCAAAATAATTTGGATCCACACTTGCCCCATAATTTCTGTATCCTGCATTAGGTGACATAATTGCGTATTTGATACCATATTTTAATGTTCTAAATACTATTCCATAAAGAATAGAACAAAATGTTCCAAAAATAAAATGTTTAATAAATACTTCACATTTATTTCTTATAGTATTTTTTATTTCATAAAAAATAACAATCCCATAAAAAATACAAAAATATAATATAAATACACTTAAAAATCCATCTAAAGAAACATTATAATTATTTAGATTTGAAATATACTTTATAAAATCTAATAAAACAGTTATTAAATAAAAAATCATTACATTTTTTGGTATGTTTATTTTCTTTTTAATAATAAACATACCAAATAAAGATAAAACTAATAAAATATTATGAAAAGCCATACCATTATATGTTAAAATCCCTATACATGGAACAATTTGGATTGAAAGACAAATAATTTCATCTTTTTTTTTCATTTTTACATAGTATCCTAGTAAAATAAATAGACATATAAAATATATTAAACTAAATATAGAATTTCGCATAATAGCACATATTACAGTAAAAAATAAAGAAATTATGCAATTTATATTCCAAAAGGAAAATTTAAAATCCTTTTTCATTTGTAGTCCCCCTTTTATAAATTATATATCTTTTCCATTTTTAACAAGATATTATATATTGAAAACTTTAAAGAACTCTCCTGAATTTTATCTAATTTAATTTTTCCATTATAAAAATCAATGATTTTTCTACACAATACATTTGGATCAAAATCAATTAAAAAACCATTTACTCCATTTTCAATTATTTCTCTATGCCCTCTATTATTTGTAGCAATAACTGGAATATTGCAAAAAAGTGCTTCAACAATATTCAATCCAAATCCTTCCCTTATACTAGTTGACACAGCTAAATTCGAAATTTGCATTAATCTTTCGATATCATTTCTTTTTCCTAAGAAGTGGATATTATTATTAAGTTTTTTTTCCTTAACTATTTTCTGGTATACTCCTCTATACTCATCCCTACCCGGCAATAATAAATGAATATTATTATATTCTTTTATTATAAGTTCCAAAGCATTAATTAATAGTATCTGATTTTTGTTTTTATCAAGTCTTGCAGGAAAAATTATAACATAGTCTTCTCTGTTTAGTCCTAATAAATTTCTTAATTCTTTTTTTTCTATTTCAGATAAAGAAATATTAAATTTATTTATATCAAAACCAATACCTGAAATATACTCTATTCTTTTACATTTTTTAAACTTTCTTTTAGCTCTTTCATAATCTTCACTATTTATTGTAATTAAACAATCTGTCCATCTAGCGCATATTTTTTCTATTGGATAATATATAATCCAATTTAATACTGGAGCTCCTTTATAGAAGTGAAAGCCATGTGCTGTATAAAAAACTTTACTTCCATTTTTTCTTGCTTTCCTAGCCGCAAGCCTTGTTAATACTCCAGCAACAGGAGTATGACAATGTATAATTTCATACTCGTTTTCATTAATAATCTTTTTTAATTCTTTATATGCTTTTAAATTACTTGGTTTAATTGGAAATCTTGCAAATTGTATATTAAAATGTTTATCACAATATTCTATTTGTTCATCTCCATTACTTGCAACATGTACTTCATATCCTTGTTCTTTAAACATTTTTAAATATGGAATAAGAAAAGCATTTATAGTTCTAGTTATTGTTGCTACAAATAAGACTTTTTTCATTATTTACCCCTTTATTAATTTCGCTGGAACTCCAACATAAGTTCCAGTTTCTTTTATATCTTTTACTACAATTGCTCCCATACCAATAATACAATCATTAGTAACAGAAGCACAATTTCTAATCGTTGCACTAGCTCCAATGTGTGTAAACATACCAACTTTTACAAACCCACATAATGTTGCATTTGGAGAAATATGTACATAATCTTCTATTACATTATCATGTTCAACTATTGCTCCTGTATTTATAATGCAATGTTTTCCAATTTTGGTATTTGGATTTATGCAAGTATTAGCCATAATAACTGTACCTTCTTCAATTTGTACTTGCATTCCAATTACAGCTGTTGGATGAATTGCTGTGTAATAATTCAAATTAAATCTTTCCGCGACATCTTTTCTTGTATAATTATTTCCCAATGCTATTATAAAAAATAATTCTTTATCTTCTTGTAGTTTTATGCAATCTTCAATTGTTCCAATCACTTTATAGTTATCAATAATAATTGTGTCTTTTTCTATATTATCATCTAAAAAGCCTACAACTTCGTCTCCACTTTTTATAATAATATCAGCTATTACTTTTGCATGTCCTCCTGCTCCAATTATTACAACTTTCTTACTCATTTACAACATTCTCCTCAACTTTTGCATTTTGTTTTTGAGCTTGAGCTATGTCAAATCTTTCCATCGTTGCCTCTCCATCTTGTGAAATTCCTTCTCTTTTGAAAACTTTACCTATTGTCATAAAAATTATTTTTACATCATTTTTAAATGTTAAATTGTTTATGTACTCAATGTCTTGTTTGAATTTTTCTTCCCAAGTCAATGAATTTCTTCCTGAAACTTGTGCTAGACCTGTTAATCCTGGTCTTACATCATGTCTATGTTTTTGTTCTTCATTATAAAATTCTAAATATTGTACTAATAGTGGTCTTGGTCCTACTATTGCCATATCGCCTTTTATAATATTTATTAATTCTGGTAATTCATCTAAGCTTGTGCTTCTTAAGAATTTACCGAATTTTGTAAGCCTTATTTCATCTGGTAATAAATTACCCTGTTCATCCTTTTCATCTGTCATTGTTCTAAATTTATATAGTTTAAATATTTTTTCGTCTTTTCCTGGGCGCATTTGTTTGAATATTATTGGATTTCCTAGTTTAATTCTAACTAATATGCACAAAATAAGCATTATCGGACTTAGCACTATCAACGCCAACAGACTCAATGTAAAGTCTAATATTCTTTTTACATATTTCGCATACATTGGAAATTCCCCTTTCTAAATTATTATTCAAAACAACTTTTAATTACCTCAATAATTCTGTCTTGTTCTTCTTCTGTCATTTTATTATCACTTGGCAAGCATAATCCTCTTTCAAATATGTCTTCGCCAATATCTGTACCTTCGCCTGCTATATATGCATTTGAATTTGCTCTACCATTCCCATTAACTGTTATAAATGAGTTTTCTCTATATAATGGTTGCATATGCATTGGTTTCCATATTGGTCTTCCTTCTGCATTTATGCTTGATATTTTTTCTAGTATTTCTGTAGGAGTTGTTTTTCCTTGCTCT
>AUXO014181139.1_pt1 | contig 14607 bp, 16 predicted proteins | sample 768731 | NCBI WGS metagenome assembly AUXO01 (sample SAMN02715735, study PRJNA202380) | gut metagenome | biome: sheep rumen | host: Ovis aries | place: New Zealand: Palmerston North | reverse complement strand
AATATTGAATTAGTTAATAAATACTTTGATGCTAAATTTTAGTAGATTTGATTATATTGTAAGTTTTATCGATATCATTAACAAAAATATTCTTACATTTACCAAATTTAAAACCTTCATCTTTACCATATTTTGGAATAACATGCATATGAACATGCATAACATCTTGTCCAGCTATTTTATTTTCATTACAAAGATAATTAAAACCTCATGGTTTTAATTTAGATTTACTTATCTTATTAGCAACATTTTTACAAAGTTCAGTCATAGCTGCTAAAACATCTACAGGTGTCTCACTAAAATATTGATAATGTTGTTTACTAATAATGATGGTATGACCATCAGCAATTGGATTAATGTCTAAAAAAGCAATTGCTTTTTCATTCTCATCAACAATTTTTGCAGGAATATTACCTTTAATAATTTCACAAAAAATACAGCTCATAATATATATAATATATTATATATACATAATATAATTGATTTGGAGAAGAATACGGCAATGGCAGCAATTAAATTACAAACAACAGCTGAAGATATTAGAAAAATGTCAGAAAATGAATGACAAGAATATCGTAAGAAATCTTGATTAAGAAAACGTGAATATTATAGTCAAGAATTACCTAATTACTATTTACCAAACCGTGAAGGTTATGCAAAATATCTTGAAAAAATTCAAGAAAGAATTAGCAAACGAAATCTCAAAAATGCTAAATAATTAAATTTTAAAATTTAATTTAATATAATTTTTAAGCTCTTCTTTCCCAAAATTATTAATAATCAAATCAATATTTAACTTGATTATTTTTTTTCTAGTAGAACCTAGTTGAAATGATTTAATTTTTTGTGAATTAATTTTAACATTAGTATTAAATAAATGCAATAAATTATCAATCATTAATAAAAATTGATATCGTGCAATAATGCTTGCAATAGCAACAGCAATATATTTAGATTCAGCTTTTGTTTCAAAGATATCGACTTTGTGTAAATAGTCATTAGAATTAATACTTAATTTATCCAAATAACTGTCATAATTTTGTTTAGAGCAATATTCATCCATTACAACTCTTTTATTGGTTAAATTATTTTTACTTTTAATACATGAAATACAAACATCATGTCCATATGTTTTCAAAATGTTAATGTTATGATATTGTTGATATAACAAATTGTATTCATTAGGATAAAATACTTTACATTCATATTTAACTAATTTCATTAATTTAGGGGCAATATCAAAAATGTCATTATCTTTAATTTTTTTAGAATCAGTTATTTTAAATTCTTTAAGTTTAGCTAAAATAGAATTATTGATATATGCTGCGCAGCATACAAAACCACCAAAATAATCTCCTGTGCCAACCTCATCACAACCAATATAATCACTTGCAATATGATCGCTTATAGATTTATCTGCATAATTAACATATGGCAAATTTAATTTTTTTACTAAATTAACTATATTTTTACCTTGTATTAAAATACTATTATTATTAAAAATTGTTAACTTACAATTATCAATTTCATATATGATTTTTTGTAAGTCATTATTAATTAATTTATGACATTTTTTAGATAAATTATTAATTAATGTTTCTCTCAATTTATCACTAATTTTATTAGTGTAAATAGACCTACTATACATTGGCATTTTTTTAGTCATAAAATATATTTAAATTATATACTTTTTTTATGAGTAATGACTTTGATAAAAAGGCTAAAGAGATATTAAATAAACAATTTAGACAAAAAATACATGGTGGCTATGATCCAGAAGATGTTGATCAATTTTTTGATGATGTAATAGTTTACATTAAAAAAATTGAAACTGATTATAATCAAATTAATGAAAAATTAAAAGATAATCAATCAATTATTGATGATTTAAAAAAACAAATTAATAATAAAGAAAATATTATTGCTTCTTTAAAAGAAGAATTGAAACATTACCAAGATGAAGGTTATTCAAATAAAATTTTAAATGATCGTGTTAATACACTTGAAAATACAATTAAAACAATTTATTTAAATTCATTAAAAAGTAATGATAATAAAAAAAATAAATAAAAGTTAAAAATTAATTTTTACCTAACGAACCAAAAACAGTCATTTTTTCAATAATTTTGTTTTTTATAGCTTCAGTACCAGGTTTTAATAATTTTCTAGGATCAAATCCTTTATTGGTCAAATTTAGGTCATTTTTTTGTTCGATGTATTTACGTGTTGCATCAGCAAATGCTAATTGGCATTCAGTATTTACATTAATTTTAGCAATTCCTAAAGAAATAGCTTTCTTTATCATATCATTAGGTATATTTGTGCCACCATGTAAAACTAATGCCATATGATTGGTTGCTTCAGCGATTTTTGATAATAATTCAAAATTTAAACCTTTTCAATTACTTGGATAAATTCCATGAATATTACCAATTCCTGCAGCTAGACAACAAATACTAAGTTTAGACATTTCAGCACATTCTTCGACATTTGCTTGCTCTCCTAAAGCAATTACACCATCTTCTTCGCCGCCAATAGTACCTACTTCAGCTTCTACAGTTGCATTGGTAGCTTTAGCTAATTCAATAATTTTGTTAATACGCTCAATGTTTTCTTTAAAATTGTAACTACTACCATCAAACATTACAGAACTAAAACCAGCTTTTAAAGCAGCAATTGCGCCATCATATGATCCATGATCTAAATGAAGAGCAATATTAACAGTAATATTCATATTTTGCATACAATTAGTTACCATATCAACAACATTTTTATAACCACACATGTATTTAGCAGCACCTTCACTAACACCAAGGATTATTGGTGAATTTGTAGTTTGAGCAGCCATTAAAGCAGCTTTAATTCATTCAAGATTATTAATATTTATGTGTGCAACTGCATAATGATTATCAACTGCTTTCTTAAGCATGTCGCTCATATTTACTAATTTTTGCATATATTATTCCTCTTCTTCAAATTCATTATTATCAAGTGAAGTTTCGTCATTGCTGTCAAATTCTTCATCATATTCTTGATTATTTTCTTCAGCTTGGAGGTCTTTATCTTTTTCAAGATATTCTTCTTCATCATCTGTATTTAACCCATACAATGTTTCTTCAATGTAATTTTTTTCACATTTGTCAAGGTTAAATTCACTTAAACATCATTTTTGTTTATTTCTATTACATAAGATGAAACGAGTATCTTGTGTTAAATCAGTGTAAAATTCTCCGATTAATTCTTCTGCATCATTTTTTTTGATTCTTGCTGCAGTTAATAATTTTGATCATAATTTGCTAAATTCAAATTGTTGACCACCAAATTCTTTTTTAGCTATCTCATATGCTTTATCAATTAATTGTTTTGCCATATTGACAATTATTATATTTATTAATTAGAATTAACAACTAATAGATTATTTTATTTTTTGTTAATTTTTTTAAGAAGATTATTAATGTCATTTTTATTCATTCCTAACATATTAAAACGTTTTAGCATTTGTTTATTATTACAATAACCAATATTTAATAAATCGCAAATCTTTTTTCTAATTTCATAACTATTTAAATTAAAATGTTGATATTCTTCTAATGATAAAGTATTTTTTACACTATTGTTTTTTTTAATATTTTTAAAAGCATTAATAATTTCTTCATCACTTGCTTCACAAACACCATTTTTTTTAATATCTTTTTTTCGTGTGACAAATGCTTCAAAATAATTATCAAGATGACTAATTATTTTTTTTCTAATTAATTCACCTTGATAATCAGGATCTAAAAAAAGGATAATTCCTCTATTAGTAGCTACTTTTTTTATTAATGAAATAGTTCTATTATTAATTGCAGAACCGTTGGTTTCAATTGTATCAACATTGAATAATCTTTTTAAGTGATTAGTATCACTTTTTCCTTCAACTACTACAACTTCTTTTATTATGGGTTTATTTTTTGTAAAAGTTGATGAAATTATTTTTTTTGTTTGCATATTGAGATAATGATTGATTTTCAGAAAAAATAATTTTAATTACATCAGCTAAGTAACTACTTACATCAACAATTTTAAAATTTTTATTTTTAATTTTGTAAACTGATTCAATGGTATTAGTTACATAAATTTTATCAATAATGTGTTGTTTCATCAAATTTTGAATTCTATCAAGAGCGTCCCTTGAAAATAAGCCATGAGTAGCAACAATATTTACTGTTTTAGCACCATTTTTTTTAAGCGCAATTGCTGCTTCACAAATGGTACCAGCTGTGTCAATTATATCATCAACAATTAAACAATTTTTATTCTTAGTGTCACCAAGTATGTTTAATATTTCAGCGGTATTTGGACGAACTCTTTTTTTATCAAGAATAATAATACCAGCATTTGGGATAAATTGACTTACTTCTCGCGCTCTTTTTACACTTCCATAATCAGGAGATACTAAAGCTAAATTAGTATGAACTATTTTCAAAAATTTAGATACACCTAAAGATCAGAGTCTTAAACTATCAAAGGGTATCTCATAAAAACCTTGAATTTGTTCAGTATGAACATCAATTGTTACAACATGATTTACACCAGCTATTTGTAACAAATTAGCAATTAATTTTGCTGTAATAGGTTCTCTCCCACGTGATTTACGATCTTGTCGAGCATAAGCTAGGTAAGGAATGATAGTAACAATTTCTTTAACATATGCACGTTTTAATGAATCTATGCAAACTAATAATTCCATTAAGTTTTCATTTACAGGTTTAGAAATAGATTGAATAATAACAATTTTTTTATGTCTAACAGTCTCATTTGGACAAACTAAAATTTCACCATCAGCAAAGTGAGAAATAGTAGTATCAATTAATTTAATTTTTAAATGTTGAGCAATTAACTTTGCAAGTTTTTGAGAACCTGAAAGTCCAATAATTCCAATATTTTTAAAACTCATACTTTTATTATATAAAGTATTTTATTTTACTAATATATGCTAATACAATTAAAATTTAGCAATTTCATTTAATAAGGTGAAACTACTCATTCACCACTGAAACCAAAATTTATAACTGATGATTCACCATTATAGTAAAAAGTACCCTTACTTGCTACATCTTTATTTCAATTTTCAAATGCACCAATTGGAGCATTTTCAATTATTTCATTATAACCAATTTTGATATTATTTAATGAATTACAACCTAAAAAAATACTACGGTAACATCCTTGAGATAATTCAATTGATGGTAATTCTGCACTAGTAATTAATCCACAAGCGCAAAACATAAAACTATAACAATCATTAGCTAAAGTCATTGCAGGAAGAATAGGGATAGTTGTTATTGAAGGACAATATGCAAACATTTCATAATAACAACTTTCAGCCATTTCTACAGCTGGTAACTGTGAAGGTATTTGGTTTAAACTTTCGCAGTTATAAAACATAGAATAGTAACAACCTTTTTTCAATTTATAAGCTGGTAAATCAGGTGCTTTTTGTAATGATGTACAATTAGCAAACATATATGTATAACAACTTTCAGCCATATAAATAGCTGGTAAATCAGGTGCTTTTTGCAATGATGTACATCCCTCAAACATATGTTCATAACAAAAATCATACAATTGCATTGCAGGTAATTCTGGTGCATTTACCAAACTAGTGCACTGAGCAAACATAAAAGAATAAGCACGATCTAAAATAGTTCGCGATGGTAATTTTGGAGCATTAACTAATGAAGTACAACCAAGAAACATTGATTGATAACAGTAGGGAGCTAAATTTGTAGCAATCAATTCAGGAGCAGATTCTAATGATGCACAATAACTAAACATTCCTCGATAACAAGAATGAGATAAACTAACTGCAGGTAGACTAGGAGCAAATACTAAATTTTCACAGTCCTCAAACATACTTGTATAACAATAATCAAAATTTAAATTGATTACAGGTAAGATTAAATCTTTTGCATTGATAGTTGCACTAGATCCTGCAAATAATTTATAAAAACAATGACTACAGTTAAAATAATAATTTTCTTGGCAATTTCCATCATCAATTAAACTCATTACATCACCACTTAAATTAACATTACCAGTTAATACTATTTTGTTTGTGTATGAGGATGATTGATTTCAAATATTGTGATTATTACCTTTTAAATATATTTTCGTACCACTTAAAATAATAATTTTTTCCTCATAATTTTTTCATACTAACCCATCATTTGAATATTGTAAATCACGAATTTTGTCATCTTGACCATTAGGATGGACAAATGTTAATGTTGAATCTTCTTTTGCTTCAATAGATAAATAAGAAAAATCATTCTCATTTGAATTATGTTTGCAACTAGATAAATAGTTTGCTATTGGCAAAATTATTGTATTTAAACTTAAAAATGATAAAAGAAAAAATTTACGGTTCATGTTTTTCATAATTAATTAATATTATAAATGATATTATCGATTATTTACTTTCTTAGACATATCATCAAGAATTTTCATTGTGGTATTAGTGATGATTTCAGATGTTTTTTGTGAGAGAAATTTATAATTTTTTATAGTATCCTCAACATTTTTGCAAACTATACCATCATTAGGCGAAACTCTTCCATTATGTTCAATAACATTTAATGAAAAAAATCCATTTAATAATGAATTACATGCTTTATATGCACAAGAAGGTTTAGCACCGTCACATGCAACATTATTCAATACACAAAGATGTGTATTAAGTAAATCATTAATTTTTTTTCATGATCAACCACGTTGGAAGGCAATTCCACAAATTGCACTAGGTGCAGCTGCAAAAGCACTTCCACACATAGCACATAAATGACCAATATTTGACTTAATGTATCAAGTAATATATTGTGCAAATAAAATAGATTGAAGTAATTTTAATTCATTAACTTTAAATAATTTAGCATATGTTGATAGAGTAACAAATATAACTATGCCATGGCTTCCAGAATTTGCAACAGTCATAACTTTAATTTGATCACCGAATAATCGTGCTTCAATTGCGGCTCCTACATTAATCAATATTTGGTTAGTCCAACTATTTTTTTTGTAATAATTATACTTATCATTAGAAATATTTATCAATGTGTTTGTAATTGATGTAGGGTGGGCATATTTTTTTCCTCATTTAACAGCATCGTTATTTACTTTTATTCCTTCTCTTAAAAAACTAACATCATTAATAGTTAATTTTTTAATGAAATTATAAATTTCTTCTAAGTCAATATCATTATTATGATCATCAAAATTTAATCCACATGAAGCAAGAGATTTATTATGTGCTTTTTTAATGGTTTCTTTACCATTCAATTTAGCCATTGTTATGTTATCATGATAATCTTCAATTTTAACTAATGCTTTATTACCACGATCATCACAAGCTTCTACAAGAGTATAAATTGGTTTTGCATTATAATCAATTCTTATTTTTATTTTGCCAGATTCAGCTATTTTTTTAACTAAAGAAATTTTTTCAATTGTCAAATCATTGACAATAGATAATTTTTTTTCAGGTGTTTTTAAAACAAATCCAGCTGCGGCTATAGCATACATCCCACATTTTCCTAAATTTGGTACACCAACACCAACATCATTACGATATATAGAAGTCGAAACTTTAACTGTTGCTTCTTTTAATTTACCTGGTAGTAATTGACCTGCTTTAGCACATGCTAATGCAACTATACCAATTTCAGTACAACCATATGACAATTGAATCTGATTTTTTGCTAATTCAATAATAAAATTTTTGACATTAAAGTTTATTTGATTTATTTTCATAATACTCTCACATATGTAAATATTATATTTTAATAAATATAAATTAATAAAACCTATCATCAAGTGATAAAAGAGTAAAAAAATAAATTTTTATATAATTTTATATTATGGCAGACATTATAAATGCGCGTGATCTAAGAGCAGGTAATACTTTTACATACAATAATAATTTATACCTTGTTATTGAAAATTCTTTTAACAAAACAGCAATGCGCCAAGGTATAGTTAAATGTAGAGTTAAAAATTTAAGAACAGGTGCTATCACTACTGAAGTTCTTACAGGTGAAAAAGTAGAGAAAATAATTTTAGATATAATTAAAATGCAATATTCATATGAAGATGGAGATAATTTTGTTTTTATAGATAACACAACATATGAAACAATTGAAATTCCTAAAAATCGGATGCAATATGAAGCAAATTTCTTAGATGAAAATGTTGAAGTAACAATTAACAAATATGGTGATGAAATTCTTGGTATTTCTTTGCCAGACCAAATTGTTTGCACAGTTGCAAAAGCTGAAGATGCAGTGCAAGGAAATACAGTAAACACTGCACAGAAAAAAGCATGATTATCGTCAGGATATGAAATTACTGTTCCACAATTTATTAAATCTGGAGAAAAAGTAGTCATTGATACAAAGTCAGGTAAATATGTTGGAAGAAATTAATTGCACTATTAAAAATAAGTATGGTCAAATTATTTATAGTAAAAGAGTTTTAACTCTTGTTATAGATAATATTTTGAAATATGTAGGAATTGATTATAAATTTAAATCAATTGAATTTTCTCATTTTATTAAAAATACATCAAGTCAAAAAAATTTAATTATCACTTTATCAAAAAATAATGGTGAATGTTTTTACATTAATAAAATATGTGATATGCAAAAATATATATATTCACTTATTAATAATTCTTTATGTATCCAAAACTTTAATTTCATTTTAGTTTATGAATAAAAATTTACCACAATGAAAAAAACGTTTAGATATTGTTAATATTATTTACCGTGATATTTTAACTAATCACAACAGTGATAAATTAAAAAATAAGGAATATGCTTTTGACAGTGAAGAATTTACATACAACCAATTGAAAATTATAGAAAACTACTTTCAAAATTATGATAGTTATAAACAAAAGATCATAGTTTTGCTTGATGAATCATGAAGTTGAGAAAGAGTTAATCCATATACAAAAGCATTAATTATGTGTGCAATTGCTGAGCATAATGCCATTAACACAAAAAAAGCAATTATAATTGATCAAGCGCTTAAAACATGTGATCATCGCGGGTTAATTAAAGATAAAAAATTTATCAATGCCATTTTAGAAAAAATGCTTAAAATTAAATAAAATAAAAATATGGAGAAAACTACTAATAATTCGTTAAATACTAGCAATAATGTTGATTTAGTAAATGATAAATTCAAAGATAAAAATTTTAAATTATCCTCTCTATATTATTTGTTTTTTGTCGCATCTATTATTGTTGTAATTGGAGCATGTGTGGCATTAGTTCTTCAGCATAATTATGAAAATTCAACAAAAAATGAAATTCAATGAAAACTACCAACTTTAATATGTAATGTTATTGCATTGATCTTTGTAGCAATTTATTTTTTCTTGCAATTAAAAGTTATTGCTCCAAAACAATATCATGTAAAGAAAAAATGATTTTATATCTTCCTTGCAGCAATGATTTCTTTTTGTACAATGTTGGTTGTATCTATTTTTGTTATTTATATCTCTACATCTAACAATATATCTACTCACAAAAAATTAGTTATTGCTAATTTAGTTATTGTTGGAGTTTGATCATTAATAAATACTGGATTGTGTCGCTATTCACTTTTTCATATTGAAAAAGATATATTTATGCGTAAACATGGAATTGATGTCCAAAATCAAATTAAAGAAAAAAAGAATCATGACTTAAATCAAGAAAAAATTGCTAAATTAAGTGATGATGAATTTAAAAAATTAAAAATTAAAAATGATGAAATAAATGATCATTCACAAATTGATAAACCAACTACAGGATTAGCTGACAAAGCTGAAATATTTTAATGCTTAAGACTTTTTATATTATTAACCTTGGCTGCCGAGTTAATTTATATGAATCTATATCCATTGCTGGACAAATGATTAATTGTGGATATAAACAAGTTAAAAATATTAACAATGCTGATATTTGTATCATAAATACTTGTTCTGTTACTAGTCGTGCCGATGCAAAATCACGTTATTTCATCAATAAAGCAAATAATATAAAACAAATTAATTTAATTATTATTTGTGGTTGTTTTAGTCAAATTAATTATGAAAAAATAATTAACAAAGCTCATATTATTATCGGTAATGTTTACAAATCAAATATTACAAAATTAATTAATGAATATTTAAAAAAACAACAAAAAATTATTAAAATAATTGAACCCAATCTCATTACAAAATATGAATCTTTCCCATCTTATTCATATGATAATAACACTAAAGGATTTATAAAAATTCAAGATGGATGTGACTATATGTGTTCATATTGTTTAATCCCGTTTGCCCGTGGAAGACAACGTTCAGTTAGTCCGGAAATAGTTATTAGTACAATTGAAAAACTTATTAATGAAGGAATTTATGAAATAGTATTAACTGGTGTTAATACAGCCGGATACAAATATGAAAATTGCTCATTTTATGATTTATTAAAAATGATTAATGAATTACCAGGAGATTTTCGTGTTAGAATTTCATCAATTGAACCTTTTCAAATTTCACATGAAATTATTGACTTAATAACTTCAAATAAGAAACGATGAGTACAAGAATTTCATCTTTGTTTACAATCAGCTCATAATAAAATTTTACTTTCAATGAATAGAAAATACACAATTGAACAATTTTATGAACTTTGTAAATATATTCGAACAAAAAATAAATTAGCCTCTATTTCTACTGATTATATTGTTGGTTTTAATAATGAAACTATTGATACATTTAATTTTTCAATTAAATGATTAAATAAAATTAAATTTTCTTTCATGAATATTTTTCCATATTCACAACGGCCTTTAACATTATCAGCGAAAAAAAATGAAAATGTTGTTGATTTAAAAACAAAATTTATTTGAACTAAAAGACTACAAGAATATGCTAATAAATGAACTCATGAATATTTAAAAAAATTTATTAATAAAATAGTAACAGTATACTTTGAAAAAAGCAAAAATAATACACAATCAAATGGATATTGTGAATATTTTTTCAAAGTTTATGTTAATACCAAAACAAATTTAAATAAAAAAGTATTGCCTGTAAAAATTATTAAATTGGAAGGTAATAAACTATATGGTAAAATTACTAACACACATTAGAAATTTTCTTCTTCTTAATATACTTATACATACAAATACAAAAAATTAAAACACTAATCCCTAAAACTATTGCAAGAATAATATTAATTATTTGTTTTTCATCATTAACTACATATTGCAAAATTATTTCACGGTAAGGATAGGAGATTTTTGCATTTAAAGTTTTTTTATTTAATACTTCTAAAGTTATTTTCATTTGATCTTCATAAAATTTTTTGAATGCTGGAGACAACTCAATAAGATTTGTTTTAAAATTATCAATAGTAATTTTATTCAAATTTTTACCAAGCAAGTAATTTGTATTGATTTTCTTAATATAAATAGGTTCAAAGTCTTTAATAACAATGTTTTTATTTAATAATAGTGAATAATTTTCATCATTAACTTTGATTATTTGTAATTTAATATATCCTTTTTGTTCATCAATTTCGTTTACTTTATAAGAAAATTTTATTGATATATTATTTCCAAAATAATTATCAATGATACAATCAATTATTTCATTATCTAATTCATTGATATTCAAACCATATTGATATGTAGTAACAGGAATATCATTAAATTGCGACAAATTTATTTTTCTAAATCCAGTGTAATTTCTGACATTGCTATTAATTTTTATTATTAAGTTACCTAATAAATCATTACCAATTAATTCAATTTGATCTTTACTTATAACATTTCTATTTAATCTCATATTTTGATCATCATATACATAAACAAAATTATTGACAATATCATTTAAAGTTAAGTAACTTGGAAAATTATTTAGCAATGTTTTTGGTACATCTAAAAATTCTACATGGTCAATAATTGGTTCATCTATTGTCATGTAACCATTTTCATAAGGAATTATATGTGAAGAAGAAAATTTGTAATTAAAATTATAAGTATATTCTGGCAAATAATAATATTCACTATTATTTTCATTAATATTTATTGAATTAATTTTAAAAGCATATTTATTTTGGTTGTTAGCAAAAATCTTAATTTTAGCTAAATGATTTAGTAAATCATTTGTTGTGAATTGTTGATTATAATCACAATAAGTTTTATTATTATCATTCCATGTAGAATAATTAATTGTAAAATTAATCATTCCTTCATTAATAATTTGTGTTAAAATATGAGCAAATTGATTTAAACTACTAATACAAAATTTTTCTAATAAAAGATTAATTTTTGGATTGTGTAATCTAATCTTTTCATCTAATTCTTTTTTATTTTTAACATTTGTTAAATACTCAATATTATTACCATCAATTTGACCAGTATCAACATATCTATTAAAGTACTCTTCTATTTCATAATCAAAAGAATTATTTTTAGCATTTTGGTAAATAGCAGAATTTATTAATGTATTGTACTCATTATTAATTTGTAATAATTCTGGATTAAATCCAAATGATAATGTATGTTGATTATAATCGATGTTATTAATAGTCACTAATTGTTGACAATTATATGTATTGACAAATTTATTAGCTAAATTATTTACAATTGGTTGTAATGTATATACAAATCTACTTACGTAGTTATAAACTACATATACATATTGTGTTTCTTTAACATATACATATGGCAATGCTACTATGTCATAGTTCTCATTATTTAATTCTTTATTAATACCACGTATGAAACTAATTTTTTCATTTACACCATATTTGTAAGATGCATCATCTCCGTTTTGTCACACTTTTATTGCCTTTAATTGTTTAATACTTTGCTTCTTTTGTCAAATAAGATTAGTTTCAAAATTTATGTTGCTAATATCATTAGTTCAAGCGGTTTGATTGTTTTTTGTAAGATAAAGATAATCTTTAATTGGTTTATCTCATTCTACTAATCTTTTATTTGAATCATAACCATTATCTCCCCACATGTATGATCCTGAATTTTGTTTTGTATCTTTCTGTTCTTGTTGAATATTATTCAATCATAAATTATTTTTAATTTCATTTAAATCATATGGCCAAAATATTTCTTTTGTCGAGAGTGAAAAATTTACATTTTTCCTATTGACATTTGTTATTTTTGGTGAAGGACTATTATCATGTCAATATAGGGTTTGTTCAGCCGAAAAATGATTATTTATAAAATTTTTTTTATTTTTTTCGTTTTTTATGATACTCTTATATATGCTGTGAGTTGTTGATGTATCAATACATTTGCAGTTTAAGTTAATTCAGATGCCAACTACCCATGTGGTAGTTAGTAGTGAATAAAAGTAAGTTAAAAATCTAATAAATTTCATTATCTTTGCATTTATTCATATTGTTTTTTTAACAAATTGTTACTGATTAATTTAAATAATTCTGTTTTTAAACAGAAGATAGTTCTTTGAAAACTAAATAGAATCCGTCAATTTTTTGAGAGTTTGATCCTGGCTCAGGATTAACGCTAGCGGTATGCCTAATACATGCAAGTCGAGCGAAGGTAGCAATACTTTAGCGGCAAACGGGTGAGTAATACGTATCTAATCTACCCTTTAGAAAGGAATACCAAATCGAAAGATTTGCTAATACCTTATAGGACATTAATTCGCATGAAAGAATGTTTAAAGTTCCGTTTGGAACACTTTAGGATGAGGGTGCGGCTTATCAGATAGTTGGTGAGGTAATGGCCCACCAAGTCTATGACGAGTAGCTATGCTGAGAGGTAGAATAGCCACAAGGGGACTGAGACACGGCCCCTACTCCTACGGGAGGCAGCAGTAGGGAATTTTTCACAATGGGCGCAAGCCTGATGGAGCAATACCGCGTGAATGATGAAGGTCTTTGGATTGTAAAATTCTTTTATTAGGGACGAATAGGATAAATAGGAAATGATTTATCATTGACTGTACCTTTTGAATAAGTAACGGCAAACTATGTGCCAGCAGCCGCGGTAATACATAGGTTACAAGCGTTATCCGGATTTACTGGGCGTAAAGCGAGCGCAGGCTGATTAACAAGTCTAGTGTTAAATGCAGTTGCTCAACAATTGTATGCATTGGAAACTGTTAATCTAGAGTGTGATAGGGAGTTCTGGAACTCCATATGGAGCGGTGGAATGTGTAGATATATGGAAGAACACCTGTGGCGAAAGCGAGAACTTAGGTCACAACTGACGCTTAGGCTCGAAAGTGTGGGGATCAAATAGGATTAGATACCCTAGTAGTCCACACTGTAAACGATGGTCATTAGATGTTGGTGTGTATGCATCAGTATCGTAGCTAACGCAATAAATGATCCGCCTGGGTAGTACATTCGCAAGAATGAAACTCAAACGGAATTGACGGGGACCCGCACAAGTGGTGGAGCATGTTGTTTAATTCGACAATACACGAAGAACCTTACCAGGGTTTGACATCCTCAGCAAAGCTATAGAAATATAGTGGAGGTTAACTGAGAAACAGGTGGTGCATGGTTGTCGTCAGCTCGTGTCGTGAGATGTTGGGTTAAG
>AUXO015734091.1_pt1 | contig 14609 bp, 14 predicted proteins | sample 768731 | NCBI WGS metagenome assembly AUXO01 (sample SAMN02715735, study PRJNA202380) | gut metagenome | biome: sheep rumen | host: Ovis aries | place: New Zealand: Palmerston North | reverse complement strand
AAATTCCCACCACCCCACCCCGCCAAACACTCCCCACCAAAACCGAACAAAACTGTGCATTTTGCACAAACTCCCGTTATACGTCAACATATACAAAACGGAGCGATATTTTTCGCAACTATTCTAACAACATTTTTAAAGATTTTTATTGACATTTGTGAGCGAATATGCTATAATATATATAGTGACAAGGTCACAAGCAACAACAGGAATTAGAATGGCTCTTCACCTTCTAATTAGTCTACGGACTATAAAATGCAACTACGATAATTTACAATAAAGGTGGTGGTAATTGATATGGCTTTTCATGTAACTGCAACTCACTATTATAAAGCTGACTTATTACAGTCTTTAAGTGGGTATAGTGACAGTAATTTATTCACCGGGGCTTCAAGTGATGTTGCGGATTTTATCAGTGGAATTGGAGCCGGTAACTTAAACCGAGTTAAGGTTGCTAATTTCACTAAGATCAAAGAGTTTTGGGACGTGAATGCTCAAACGGATATTCCGTCAGGTCAACCGACTTTAGGTTTTAAAGTTGACGTAATATTTGAACGTGCTGAATAGTAAAGGAGTGGTAAAAATGGCATTTCCTCAACCGGGAGAAGGTAATCGCTATTATACTGCATATGGTGTGTTAAAGAACTATTTAACTGTTGAACATGATTATACAATAGTTAACTATTCATTGCAGAACCAAGCAGTTGACAGGGTGCAAATATGGGTAGAAACTCCGAACGATGGTTTAATGAATTTTGTGTGCATTAAATTATCTCCTACTCAATTTCATATCTGGGGGTATAATACACGTTATCAGCTTGTATTGCAAACAGGTTATAATTTTGCTGATGTAAATACTCCGTCACCTTTAAATAGTGAGTTACCACAGTACACAAAAGCAGAAACTAATGAATGAAAGATAAGAGGTTAAGAAAATGGAAGATAAAGTATTTGATTTAAGTGTTAACAAAGAGGATACAGCAACGGTTTCAACGCAGCCGCAAACAACTGTAAACGATGATGACAGTAGTCTGATTGTAGACCTTACAAGCAGAACGATGCAATATTGTTCGATGATGGCTACCACAAGAGAAGAAAAAGCAAAGTTGTATAATGCGACTAATAATCCTGATTTCAGGCTTGCTGATATGATCAACATGAAGATTGAGTTAAAAGATGTTTATGTTGAAGCTGTACAGTGTATCAATAAAGAAACAGGAGCTATGAATACTTGCCCAAGAATAGTACTGATTGATAAAGATGGTGTCGGTTATCAGTGTGTTTCAATTGGAGTGTTTTCGGCTATTAAAAAAATGTTTGGAATATATGGAGAGCCTCAAGAGTGGGATGAACCTATTCCAATAATGGTAAAGCAGATCACCAAAGGAGAAAAGCAACTGCTTACTTTAAATGTAGTAATCGAATAAGAATAAGGGTAATGAGTGAAAAGGGTTTATCCCTTTTACTCTTATACCCGTATATATTGAGAGGTGTAAAACATGACTGCAAGAGGAATTGAATATGATCTTCCTAAATCTCCGTACACGTATGAAAAAGAAATACAAGGTAATGAAGTTAAGCTGTACTTTTCATCTGAATTTTATTGTAATAAATTCAAAGAGATAATGAATGATGGTGATGATATAGTATCGACCACACTTAGAATGAAATATAATGTGATCATAGATACTGAACTTTGCTATACATTAGCGATGTATAAGAGAATTGAAAAACGTGGTTTTTTCGTACAAATCAAACCGGTTGAAGCTGATTATGTATTTGAGTACAGGTCTATTGAGAACATACTAATGAAGGCGGTAATAGCATGAGTTTAAGGTATAGTAAACGTGACGAAAAAGAGATTAAGCAGCTCTTAAAGAAATTGAATGCTAAGGTTGGATATTATCAAAACAAACCTGATTATCAATTCAAAGAAGTACTGCTTCCTACAATGACGGTACAAGAGTTTAAAAAAGGGATCTCGGACAGGAAAGAGCTTAATAAACGTAAAAAAGAAATTAAGGATTTTTTGGCTAAGGATTTAAAGAATCCATATATGTATGTACCGACTAAGAGAGAAAAAGAGCGTGTTAAAAAAGCTATATCGGTATATAATAGGGCGGTTTCAGAGCTTGTTAAAGGGCAAAAAGGAGATGCTTTATTACCTGAGAAGATCAAGTATTCAGAGATGTCTAAAACAATCACTTCAAAAGCGAAGTTAAAAGAATTTATTAAACGTTATGAGGGGTTTAGTAAGCTTAAAGACAAGGGAGAGACTATAAAAACCAAGTCGGGATTAACGGTTAATAAATGGTTGTATGAGCAGACAAAAGCAGCAGTTGAAGAGGTTAATGCTGAGCGGCAAAAATTGAGAGAATTGTATGATAAGAGTGAAGCGTATAATGAAAAGGGTGAAAAAGTAACTAATGTAAGTCGGGAAAGGTTAAACGAAAATTTACGCGATATTAAAGTTGATGTAGAAGATTTTGAGAGTAAACAAACGTTTTCAAACTTTTATAAAGCTATGATGAAAAAAAGAAATGATGAAAACGCTAAGTACCAAGTAAGTTATTTAAGGGACAATTTCAGAACTGCTATTCAAGAATCTAATTTTAGTGCAGATAGCATAAGAGAAATATTGATGCAATTAAATAGTATGTCAGACGATCAATTTATAGAAAGGTATTATGCAAATCCAAATCTTCTTACACCTGATTTTATTTATGAGCAGTCCAAGCTGATGCAATTTACCACTACCGATGGAGCGATTGAAACGGAACACACAGCCGTTACAGCTATAATGGGAGCGTTGAGCTAAGAGGTGATATAATGTCAACTAAGATATGGGTAAGTGACTTTGAATGTAAAACTATAGCTCCAACTTGTGTTTGGCTATGGGGGAAAAAAGAGATATTAAGTCAACGTAAAGACAAAACAGACTTTTTATGGGGCACTGATTTGGACAGCTATATAGAAAGTTTTGATAAAGATTGTAAAAGTAATCACATAGTTTACACACATAACTTAAAATATGACGGTGGATTTGTATTAGATTGGCTATTTTGTCACGGATATACTTGGAAAGAAGAAATTCAAGAATGTGAAAAGCAAGATTTTACAACATTGATCACCGGAGATGGAACGATTTATGCAATAACGATAGTTTTTTCAAGAAGCAATGATGGTAAAAAAATAAGAAAGTTAACAATTTATGATAGTTTCAAGTTGTTTGAAATGTCGGTAAAAGAAATAGCAGAAACTTTTGAATTACCGATGAGTAAAGATACAATCGACTACGAACGGCATAATACAGAATGTGATATAACACAGGAAGAACTCGAATATTTAAGAACAGATATTGAAATTGTGGCTGCTGCATTAGAAATTTTTGCAGATAAAGTGACGTTAAAGACCACTATAGCAAGTTGCGCAATGAAAGATTACAAAAGTTTTCTTAAAGAAACAGGCGGTTTTAATAAGACAGAGATTGCATTTAGAACATTTTTTCCTAAATTGAAGCAAAATGTAGATAATGAATTGAGATGTGCATTTAAGGGTGGGTATTGTCGGTTGAATCCTGATTATATCAATAAAGATATTGAAGATGGGATAGAGATTGACTGTAATAATATGTATGGATACATATTACATGATAAGATGTTACCATATGGAGAGCCTAAGCGATTTGAGGGAATGTATGAAGAAGACGTGGTATATCCTTTATATATTCAGACTATGCTGCTAAGTTTTAAGCTAAAAGAAGATGGAGTTCCATTCTTGCAAGTCAAAGGATTTTGGGGAGGAAATAACTATCTTATAAATAGTATTTCACCTAAAAGCGATATTGATGAACCTATGTATATAACTTTGACCAATATGGAATTAGAAATGCTAATAGATAACTATGATGTAACAATATATCAATTCTGTGGTGGATATAAATTTAAGGCTACTGATAAATTATTTAAAGGATATATTGATTATTGGAATGAAGTAGCAGAAAAAGCAAGAGAAGAAAAGAACCAAGGATTGAAACACATTGCTAAAAAGATGATGGTTAGTCTTTTTGGTAAGTTTGGATTAAAGCCCACGGTAAGCAATAAGAGACCATTATATAATGAACAGGAAAAGAAAGTGGATTACCGGAACATAGAGTATGTCAGATGTAATCAATATGGAGAGCCTGTTGTAGATGCAAACGGTGAAGTAATGATGGTGGATAAGAAAGTAATAGAACCTATGTATTTACCGGTAGCGCTGTTTACAACTGCCTACGGCAGAGAGATCATAGTAAATGCTATTCAGAAGCTTGAACATGAAGCGGTTGTAAATCATACTAAGAGCCGATTTATATATTGCGATACTGACAGTTTACATTTAAAGGGGTTTGAGCTTCCAAGATTTTTACATTATGATAATACGGAAATGGGAAAATTTAAAATAGTAACACTTTTTGAAAAAGCAAGATTTTTGAGACCTAAAATGTATATAGAGCAAGAGTATTTGAAGGGTGAAGCTAAGGCGAAAGGACTTCCCACAGAATTTAAGTTCAAATTAAATGAATTAGGTGAAGTGGAGAAAAAAATTAAAGTAGCTGCTACAGGTTGGAGTGTTAACTACCGAGCTGATGTGAGTTATGAAGATTTCAAAGATGGGTGTGTGTTTAAAACTTTAAATTCTAAAACGGTTGAAGGCGGTGTGATCTTAGAAGAAAAAGAATTTGAATTAAGTGCGATTGGCGGTGGACTTGTGAAAAAGAAAAAATCAAAGAAAAAGGTTGACAAATCAAAAAAATAATGGTATAATAAAAATAGGAGAATATTCAATTAAGTTTTAAGTGGAGAAGATAACATACCAAGGTGAAGAGCCTGTTACCTTTTCTTTAGTCGTGGTTGATAGCTTTTAACAATTGTTTATTTTCTTATTTTTTTACCGTCGGGGGAAAAGCGAATACTATAGAAAAATAGTCCGTTTTTCCTCCAACAATTTAAAAATTTGAAAAAAGCTTAATTTTTTTGAGTTTCGTTACGGAAAAGTCGCACTCCTCCCATAATACATATATTATACACTAAAAGTCAAGTTATGTCAAGTGAAAAATATCAAAAACATGGTATAAATATCAAAAACATGGCATATTTTTTTAAAAGAGCAAGATAATACTAAAAAATAAGCAAGATAATACTAATTGTAACGGACGTAAATTTTAATGAGGTGATTTATATGACAGCAACAAAAAGACTTCAAGAAGCTCCTAACGTACGGATACTAAGCAGAGCTGAACAAATGCAGCTGATGAAACAAGATATAAAAGAGGAGATAAAAGAAGAAAAGCGTGAAGCAATGTTCTGGGATATTAACCCAAGTTTAACATATAACGCATTGTTCAACTTCATTATTGGCAACCGTGGCGGTGGTAAAACTTATGGTACAAAACAATACGTTATTAAACGATACCTTAAAACAGGCGAACAATTTGTATATGTGAGAAGATACAAAGATGAAACCAAGGACACCAAAACTTACTTTGCTGATATAGCAAATAAGTTTCCCGGACACGAATTCACTGTAAAGGGAAATGAATTTAGAATAGATGGTAAAGTAGCCGGTTATGCGATCACTTTGAGTACATCAAAGCTGAAAAAATCGGTTGCATATCCTAATGTAAGTACCATTATCTTTGATGAATTTATCATTGATAAAGGTTTTTATAGATACTTGCCTAATGAAGTGGAATACTTCCTTGATCTTTATGAAACCATTGCAAGAATGCGTGATAATGTGAGAGTTTACTTTCTGTCTAATGCGGTTACGGTTGCAAATCCGTATTTCATTTACTTCAAACTTAAAGTTCCTACCGGCTCAAAAAATATCATATGCAAAAATGATATTTTAATTGAAATGGTGAATAAAACGGAGTATATAGAAGCTAAAAAGAAAACACGTTTTGGCAGAATGATAGATGGCACAGCATACGGCAAGTATAGTATTGAAAATGAGTTTTTGCGTGATAACGATACTTTTGTTGAGAAGAAAACGGGAGAATGCTATTTTAAATTCTCTTTCAAGTTTAAAAGTCAAGTTTACGGTGTGTGGTTTAATTTTGACTTAGGAAACGTTTATATTTCCAATGATGTGGACAAGACGCAGCCGGTAAGATACGTTTTTACCAAGCAAGATCACGAACCTAATACTTTACTGATCACAAGTATAAATCGTAGTCAAGCCTTTAAGTTTGTAATGGAAAATTTCAAAATGGGCAATGTGCGTTTTGAAAGTATGGAGATCAAAAGTGCATTTTTAGATTTGGTAATGCTTTTTTCACATTTTAAATAATTTGGGTACAAATATCATGTCAGATATAAAATGCATTAAATGTACAAAAGTACTTGACAAATGTATGTGATTTGTGTTACAATAAGATAGAGTATACAAACCAATTTAATAATGAAAGTATGGTGATTATATTATGACAAGAGAAGAGTTTACTGAAAAGGCTGCTGCTATTCTTGATAACTTAGAAGATAGAGGGGCAGTAAGTACAATGCTTGATGAACTGCGTACAGCTTTTTATGAAGAAGTGGAAAACAGTGAAAAAGTTGAAGCCGAACGTGATGAACTCGAATCAAAAAACGCAGGATTGCAGCAGGCTAATATGGACTTGTTTTTAAAGCTCGGCAAACCGGCTACAGGTATGGACGAAGAAAATGAGCCTAAAGAGCCTGAAAGAAAAGAACCTGAACTTAAATTTGAAGAACTTTTTGATGAAAAAGGTGAATTAAAAGCGTGATCTTCTTACTGATCAGCTGATAAGAAAGGAATGTGAATATAATGCCTGATATTATCAATATTATGAATACGATAAGAGCTAATGCTACACCCTCTTATCAAGAACGTATTCCGGAAGCTACAAGGGATAATATAGCTGCTGTTGCTAATCCTTTGTTTACTTACTCGGTAACAATGAATGAATTTCTTCATGCATTGGTGAACAGAATAGGTTTAACGGTTGTTCGTAACAGAGACCTTAGAAATCCTCTTGCTGTACTAAAACAAGGTGATATGCCGTTAGGTAAAGATATAGAGGAAATCTGGACAAATCCGGCAGAAGCTGAAGCATTTAATCCTACTGCAACTACACTGCTTACACGTAAATTGTCTGACACAAAGGCTATTTTCCATAGACTTAACAGACAAGATAAATATAAAGTTTCTGTTAGTAATCCTCAGCTACGTCAAGCATTTGTATCTTGGGATACATTAGGTAACTTAGTTGACAGCATTATAAATTCTCTTTACAGTGGTAACTATCTTGATGAATTTATCTTGTGCAAAAATCTACTTGCAAGTGCCGTTGCAGATGATAAAATACAAACTCAAACGGTTGATGCTGTTACCGATGAAGCAAGTGCTAAAGCATTTATCACAGCTGCAAGAATGTACCATAGGAACTTTACGTTTCCAAGTTCAAATTATAACTCTTATACTCCCGCAGCGGGTGAAAAGCCTGTTATAACGTGGACACCGGAAGAAGATATAAGGTACATTATAAGAAGTGACATAGAAGCATTTACAGATGTAAACGTACTTGCAAGCGCTTTTAACATGAATAAGGCAGAGTTTTTAGGCAAAACGTTAGTTGTTGATGACTTTGGTACTGCAACTAATTGCATTGCCATGATGTTTGATAAATCCTATACACAGATTTACGATAATTACCGTGAAATGACAGAGTTTTATAACGGTGAAACACTTACATGGAACTACTACTATCATGTATGGCAGACTTACAGCGTTTCTACTCTTTGCAATGCTGTTGCATTCGTTACAGAATAAGAACCTCTATAAAATCTACTTTTAAAGGGGATTGCTTTTTTGCAGTTCCCTTTACTAAGCAGTTACCTTTACTAAAAGGAAGTGAAGATAATGCCGAATCCATTTGCGTATGAACCCGATACAGAAGTATACTTGTGTAATGTTCCTTTTGATATATCACAAAAAAATCAAATTATGCTTACTAATGGAAATGAATCGTATACAGTTGAAAAACAAAATGCTTTTTTTATGGATAGGGTATTATATTCCAGTAAGGATTTTACATTTCAACGTAAAGATTTGGTGATCCGCTATCCGTATAATGCAGATGTACTACGTGGAGTTGGCGTTAATTATTGCTTTTATCGTAATAAGCATTATTTTGCAGCCGGCTATCCTTATCGTGGGTGGGTATATTGTTTTATAACTGACATTGAGTTTCTAAACGAAAACGTATCTGCAATTCATATTAAAACAGATGTTTTTCAAACATATTTCTTTGATATGGAAATATTGCCGTCATTTATAGAACGTGAACATACTGTTACCGATGATCTATTCCAGCATACACTTCCCGAAAATATAGTGAATATAGAGTATACTTGTACTCGAAAAGAAAATTGGCATTCTGAATTTTATGCTACTACTTCAACTCAATTTGCACAAAACTATTGGTGCGGAATTTTAACAAGTGAGCCTATTCAGTATGCTGCCGAAACTCCCGGAACTCCCGATAATTTCATGGGCGGTATTCCTAACCCATGTTATTTTTACGGTGTGCCTTTAAACGAACTTAATTGGTTCATAGCGAGAGTTAATGAAGGCGGTCAAGGTAATGCAGTTATAGCCTGCGTGGCAGTTCCTAAATCTATTTGCAGATATACTGCTTTAAGCGGTGCCGGAGGTCATTCTCTTGGACTTTTGAGTGATCTATACTCTAATCTTACACCACCTGTTGGCAGACCTAATCAAGCTGCATGGGCTAATGTTGGCGGTACAATAGATGGATATACTCCAAAAAATAAAAAATGTTATTGCTATCCATATAATTATTTAGAACTTGATAACGGTGCAGGAAATAAAACGGTTATTAAGTATGAAAATTGTACTATTCAAGATTTGTCACAGTATGGATTGAATGGTAATATTCCTTTTCAAGAAGTACCTGTACTTTCTCAAAATCCTAATGTTACCGTAATTCCTATGGAATATGAGGGTGAATTTACTAATATGAAATACGCTATACAAAGCGCTAATTTCCCACCTTTACCTTGGAATTATGACAGCTTTAAAAATTGGTATGCACAAAACAGTAATTCCATTGTATTCGGTGCAATTCAGGATACTGTTGGACTTGGATTTAATCTTGCAAGCGGTAATGTGATGGGTGCATTCTCTACCGGAATGGGAATGGTAGGAAACTCAATGTCGATGCTTGATAGAATGAATATACCGCAAAGCACACAAAACCCGGTACTTGGAAATGTACTTGCTTATTCGGCAAATTCCGGACTTTATTACAAGCATATTTGCGCTAAAGCAGAATACATTAAAATCATTGATGACTACTTTACAAGATTTGGATATATGGTGAATGACACAAGAACCCCACGACTTATGAACCGACCAAATTTTGATTACATAAAGACAAGAGATATAAATATTAGATTTCAAAGAGGTCAAGGCGGACAGCAAATCAATAGTGGCATTCCTCAAAATGACATGATCGAATTAAAAGCAATATTTGATAACGGTGTTACTCTATGGCATAATATCAATACTTATGGTGATTATGCGGTAAATAATCAGCCGATTTAGAGAGGTGAAAGCAATGCAATTGTACAATTCAATGTCAAAGTCTGATCTTACACCTTATCCGATTTCAGATTTTGCCGATGCTGCTGTACTTAATAATCTTACTTATCAAGATTACTATAAAAGACTCAGGCTGCTTGCTCTCTCAATGTTTGAGTGGAATGATCTCCCCGATACAATGGACGGACGTTTTCTTGAAAAAGCTCTTTATTACTACGGACTTGCTTGCTTTTGTGATGATTGGAGAATGGGTTGGTTGTCTCTTAGATGTATACCGTCCAATGATTTAAACATTTATGAAGAAGCTACAAAGTATACAGCGTACAGCATTAACTATAGTCGAGAATATTATCGTGATGAGATTGTGCTTGTGCGTAATAACCTTGAAAGAATCCCTACGGATATGACAATAAGACTTTTTGCAAGACGGTTATATGAAGCAGAAAGAGCAATTGAAACGAACATTAAAGCACAAAAAACTCCGGTTCTTATCCGATGTGATGAAAAACAACGTTTGACATTAAGAAACGTATATCAAAAATATGACGGCAATGAACCTGTTATTTTCGGTGATAAAAGTCTTGATATAAGCGGTATTGATGTTCTTAAAACCGATGCACCTTTTGTAGCTAAGGAACTGGAACAATACAAACAAACCGTATGGAGTGAAGCCCTTTCATTTTTAGGAATCAATTCAACTCCATATGAAAAGAGTGAACGCCTTGTAAAAGATGAGGTAAATTCCAATAACCAAATGGTAATGATGAGTGCCGGTGTAATGCTTGCAACACGCAAAAAAGCGTGTGAGGAATTTAATAAGAAAACCGGTATGAATATTAGTGTCAGAATCAGAACTTATGAGGAATACAAAGACCTTATGATGTTCTTAACTCCTGATACGGAAATGGGACAAGAAGAAAATGCAGCACTTTCAGATTATATGTCAGACGGTAATGTAGAAAGGTTTAGGTGATCTTATGGCAACCTATACAGTTGAAGTTCGTGCTATGGTTGAAAATCACTTTGATCTCGGACTAAAAGATTATCCTATCTTTGACGAAAATTATCGTGGTGTACTTAATCAAAAGATACTGGAGCATTATTATTTCCGCGAAATTGGTTTTGAAACTGCGGCACTATTTAAATTTTATCTCAATCGTACCATGAATGAAATCATGCCGTACTATAACCAATTATATAAATCAGAACTTTTGGAATTTAACCCGTTTTATAATGTTGATCAAGTGACAACTGCTGATAAGCTGCTTAGTGGTAACCGGCAAGAACTTGGAAATACTAAAAACGGTGGTGAAACAACTACCACACAAGACTTGACTAATACTAATTCAACCACAAGTCAAGGTAATGCAAGCAGTAATACTGTAAATCATGATATAGAAAATTCCACTATGAATCAAAATCATAATCAAAAAGACGTGTTCTCTGACACTCCACAAGGACTGCTAAGAATCGGAAACATCTCTAATGAAATATATGCGAGTACTGCTGACTTTGAAGAAGATGAAACGAATAGAACCGATAACAAAGAGCATACTAATCACAATGATAATGTATCAAGTTCGACCGGTACTGTATTGTCAGACGGTAAACAGCAGGGCAGTATTACTAATAGCCAAAATACAAGCACAGATACTTCACATTCAGCACATCACAATGATATTGAAAATTACTTGAATCATGTGATCGGTAAATCTCCGGGTGAAACTTATTCGGAAATGCTGATTAAATATCGTGACACATTCTTAAATATTGATATGATGGTAATTGAAGAATTAAAAGACTTGTTTATGAATGTCTTTTAATCATTAAATATAAATGAGAATAAGTAAGACTATGCAAGTATAAAATAAGGAGTTGATTTCTATGAATCCTAATGCGCCTTTTAACGGTCATAAGCTACATTGGGAAAGCAGGGTGAAAGCCTACTGCGCTAAAGTGTTACCTTTAGTTTTTGATAATACTTTAAGCTACCTTGAATCGCTGCTGCATTTTTCCCACAAGTTGAATGAATGCATAGATGCTATCAATGCGCAAAATCTGAATATCATTGAGTTTACGCATATGGTAGAACTTGAAGTTAACCGTTTTGAAGATGCTGTTGAACTTCAATTAAAACAGTATGAAGAAGAATGGGAAACTTTTAAAACTCAAATGCAAGAAGCTTTTGATGCTTTTAAGGCTGAAATTGAAGCAGAATGGGAAGCAGAAAAAGCTCTAAATGAGCAATTCCGTGATAACATGACGGCTGCTTTTAACACGTTCAAGAATGAAGTTAACACGAATTTTGCTAATCTTCGTACACAGCTTATAGCCGACCTGAATACTTTCAAAACTAATCTTGAAGAACAGCAAGATGATTTTGAAGATCATATTCTTGACCTGCAAACAGCATTTGAATCAAGAGAACAGGCAGCTCGTGTTGCTTATCAGAATAACTTGAATAATCTGTTTGAGCAATGGAAAGTTAATACCCTTAGCGCTTTTGATACAGCTATTCATAACTGGGAAACTGAAACAAGATCAGAGCTTGAAAGTTACTTTAATCTTTACATTCAGCAGGAAATTTCCGGCAGAATTGCAAGTATTCAGTCACAAATATCTGACGTAAGTCATAACTTAGGACTTGAAAGAACTGCAAGAATAGAAGCAGATGCAGCACTTCAAAGTCAAATCAATCAGCTTACACCCGAAGGCAGTATTAAAGCCGATACACCCGACAGTGATGGATATTCACAGCTTTATGTTATAGACCCGGTAACACATGAACGTGAAAATCTTTTCCCGAAACTCAAAACAATTGAAGATGACAGAGTCTATTTCAATTCATATACGCTTGATAATCTTGACTGCTTGACTACACAAAACAGCAACATTACACGTTCAATCAAAACTAATCGTGGCGAAATCTGGAGCATTACAAGTACTTTGGCACAAGGAGAACAAATACTCAAAAATGCTATCTGTATTCCACGTCAACTTTTCCCACTAAGTGACCCACTCAATACCTTAGCTTTACTTGATATTGAACTTTCTCCGATCGCTAACGGCACACACAGTTTCTTTGTGGATATATACCATGTAGCCACAAGCAGTGATGATACTGATAAGGTACATTTTGCAACTTTTGATAATATAGAGTACTTGGTAATTCCTATCAAGATATTTACTACAGTGCCCACAAGCGGTGCAGGATTCCTTAAAGTTACTGTCTCAAGATACTTAGGCGGTTCAAGTATCGGTGGCGGTGGTGGCGGTAGTTCCGTAACGGTGGACAGTGACCTGTCTACTACTTCGACTAATCCGGTACAAAATAGAGTTATTACAAACCGTTTGAATTCTATGCCTACAAATACTGAAATGCAAGCTGCACTTACTCAGAAGGCAGACAGCTCCACAGTATCAGCACTTGCAGCAGAAGTAAACCAAAAGGCAAATACAAGTACAGTACAAGCACTGGAAACCGCAGTTGGAAACAAAATATCATATAATGATATACAGTATACTGTTAATCCTAATACCAATCTTCCCGTTTCGAGTGCAGTTCTCGCAAGTACATTTGATAACAAGGTAAACAAAACAGACTATGCAACTGAAACTGCTTACGGATTAGTTAAGGTTGATGAACTTGTTAACCGTAATTCTTATAATCCTCTTGCTAATGCAGCAATCGCACAAGCTCTTGATGGTAAAATAGGTAAGTCTGACCTTGTTGATGCTATCTATGCAGACGCTCCGGACAGTGACGGTAACTCACAGCTTTACAAGTACAATCTCAATACGGAAACAAGAACTAATGTTTTACCAAAGGTTGATCTTACCTCTTTATTTGGTACTCCGCTGCTTCCAAGTATGAATCCGGCTTGGGGTGATGATGTAGTTATATGTCAATATACCGGTAGTTTACCTTCCACAACGTTATATTCTCCATTAACCATTTGTGGAAATATATTTAAATCGCCGATAGCAGCTTCCAATATTGTTTTTACTTATTTTATTAGAGCTGATAAGGTTAATGGTTTTGATAACACAAGAACATTTGATGAAAATTATAGTTATGAATTATTTAATAACCATATTTTCATTTTAGTCCCTCCATACATTACAAATGGTACACCCACAAATCCACCATCAACATCTTTAAGCATCTTAACGCCGTTGACTATAGAAAATGTTAAATATTTACGTTTTCAGCACCATAAGAGCAATTCGGCCTTCTCAAATTCAATACTTATTACAACCGTGTAAAAGCTTTAATTCCCCTCTGATGAGGGGATTTTTTTTGAAAAAAATTTGAAAAAATTTCAAAAAGCTATTGACAAATCACTTGACTTGTGATATAATATTAGTATAATAGGAGGAGGTGCGCTCTATAAATTTAAGTACCCCGAAAACTGAAACACCTCTGAATTTGATTCACAGTTATAAATTTTAATTAAATCCCCTCTGACAGGGGATTTTTTCTCTATATTACGTTCCTTGTGTCTATCTTTTCAACTCTCACAAACTCTATATCTCCATACAGCTTTTTCATATCCTCAATCTGCTGTAACAAGTCAATTAGTTCACTTAAACTTTTAACCCTCTCTTTTCTTCTCCTTACTACTAAATCCGGCTCCAATACGTTGCAAATCACTTCATAATATATCATTTTTCCACCTCTTTATTTAATGCCCTCTATTTGCCATTATTTTGCCCTGTATGGCACGTCACAGCTTTAGGCAATATAATTATACCCTATTCCGTAACGTGCAATACAAGGCATTCTAATGCGTTCTCAGCGGTGCTTTAAGCACTTAAAACTATTACCGCTATTTCAATTATAAATCCTATCAATATTATCTCTAACATTTTCGCCTGTCGCCCTTTCTTTAATCGTGGTTGATTTCTTTTTTATCCGTCTACGCTTCCGTATCCGCTGCCGATTCCGCTGCCGTCTCCGCTGCCGATTCCGCTGCCGTCTC
>AUXO012644094.1_pt1 | contig 14609 bp, 16 predicted proteins | sample 768731 | NCBI WGS metagenome assembly AUXO01 (sample SAMN02715735, study PRJNA202380) | gut metagenome | biome: sheep rumen | host: Ovis aries | place: New Zealand: Palmerston North | reverse complement strand
TGCTTTAAGTCCTCAATATGGTTGCCATCTATTGAGTGGCTCATAAGGGCAAGCATTGACTGCATCATGATTTTGTTGCTTTCTTCCAGTTCTTTAAGTCGCTTGTTATCGTTATCGAGCATCTCTGTGTGTTTCTTCAAGGTTTCGTCCCTTTCCGTATCTGGCTGTTTAGCTCTTTTGAATAAGTTATAAATCACAGCCACTCCACCTGCTATGATGGATATTCCACCACATATGGCTAAAGTGTACTGTATAAGTTGCATGATAAAGTCCATCTCAGCCTCCTTAGAATGACAGGATATATGTTACCTTCATAGTCTTGTCTCCTGTCTTTACAACAGGTGCTGACAGATTATTGATTGTTGCAATATAACGTGGGTCTCGGTAAACTCCTGCTCCGTCTGATACAATTAAAGGTGACAATTCATTGTAAAATCCATATTCATATTGCCCAGTTGAAATATTGATTGGTTTTACTGACGGATTTACAAAATCAAGAAGGAATACACCCTTGTTGTCATCCCTTGCTTCCCAAATATGCTCTACGCCTTTATAGTACACTCTGAAATAATCATTAGTCTCATAATAGCTCTCTACTGAATTAGTCAAAATAAAACTACTCATAGATATTTCGTGCCTGTCTGCATACACATGAGTAGGCGATATTCCAATAGGACAATGAACCTCGTTATATCCAGATAGCCCAACCTCGGTTGGTGTTATATCGTGTTCTGTAACCGCTCCATTGCTCAGATTTATCTTTCTTAACCATAAAGGTACACTATCTGTCCAAATGATAGTATGAGCATTACTCCAACTTGTTGAATAGTGTCTGTTGTACAGGATATATAAGAAGTTGTTATCCATTGCATAATATGTATAACACTCCCACCGTGATGCATTCGATTTTGGAATTGCATTTGGATAAGTTATTGTGGTTTCAGATATCAGCTGTGGGCTGTTTAATTTATCTCTTATGTCTAAAGTTGTATAAGGTGCTCTGTATTTCCTAAGGATAATGCCTGTGACATCACTCGACACACCATCACCAATACTCTCTACTGTTATTAACGTGTTGCCTGTCATTCCTATGGCACTTCCAGAATAACCGCTGTATGAATTGATTGAATTGTAGCTTCCCATGGTTAGTGAGTTTGATGCTCTTCCATCAGCATTTCCAAGGCCTCTCAACCCCATGTATTTACTGGTAAGGCATACAGATTTAATAGTTCCATTACCCTGCGAAGTTGTCCAGTCCCACACCATCTTGAGTGTGCCATCCTGTTGCCATCCGCTCTCAACAGAATTGTAAGAACCTAACTCTGTAGGGACATCTGAGTTGGTTACATTAACAGCTCCGTTTGCTACCATTTCGATTCCTGCAGGAACACGTACATTTGCTACATCCTCAGTTATAGTATCATCTAACAGCAATACTCCGCCCAAAAGCATTTCAATAGCATTTGTTCTTATATCCGACACGTTGAATGCTGTCGGATTGGTCATACCACCCTGCTTCATAAAGTAACTTAAAGCATTCGTGAGCATATTGTGGTCGACATATCTATCTACATGACCGCTTTTATCTTTTAGCTCGATTATTGTCTTGCCCTTCATATTCCCTCCTATACTGTAACCTTTGTATATGTAATAGTGAGGGTGTCTGCATTTATACCCTCTGCACAATAAAGACAAAATGTATTGTTATCCATTCCACACCATACACTATCTGTTGCTTTAGAATTTGATGTAACAAAAGCTGTTACAATAGTGTCCATATCTACATAATCTGGAACTTCTTGCGTTATATCTGCGTATGAACTACTTTGGATTGGAATGGACTGGTTAAACACGTATGTCTTCTGATAAATAGTCTTGCCATCAATCCATGTTCCTATAACCTGCTCTGTGGTGGAATAGTTCACTCCACCGCCACCACCTGCAGGAACTGTCCATTGTCCAACTCCATTTAGATATTTCGTGGCATCCTGCGGATATACTATGCCTGCTCCGCTACTGGCTGAATATGCTCTCTCCCACTTGGTAGCATCCCATGTTCCTGTAGTCTCTTCCAGACATCTATACAGATACAGCTCGTACATTACCATATCGCCTTCGTTATAAGTCTCAGTAGAATCATATGGCTCTGCTATGCTATTCTGTGATGCATTCATTACGGTATCTATTATATCCATGTTGCCATTGAACGTCCTTACATCTGCAAGCTCTGCGAATGTAGGTTTATTTAACTTGTAATTAGTGGTATATGTTGCCATAACTCCTCCTTACCATAAATAGTTATCATGAATCTGAGCCCATGTATATTCGTAAACATCTGCCCAATACTCATCATGAAGTGGTAGTTTATTCATGTATAGAACTTCGTTGAACTCTTCAACTGTTATGCTTTCATCAATATTTATGAGACCAAATTCTTCCTCAAACGTATTGCTGATAGGGTTTTGTGCCTCAGCTATCATGCTGTATGTAAAGGCCTCAAATCCTATGGATTCATCTATATCTATCAGATTGATTCTCTCTGTAAATTGTAACCTGCCATCCCAATCCTGCTCCGCAACAAGTCCCTGTCCCCATATGATACTTCTTGCAGAATCTGCATCTATTGTAAGGCTTCCAGATAAACATTTCAGCTGTACAACCAAATCATGAGATTCATATTCATTACTTCCCATAAAGTACATAAGTGACAAAATGTGTTTGCCCTGTCCCCACGTTTCTGTTGGATGGTACGCTTCAGCAACTCCATCAATCAGATATGTTACTTCAACTTCGCAATCGCTTGTAACATTACAGGATATCTCACCTTGAAACACAACATTTGTATCAGATATTGTTGTGTAAAGCATATCTATTACATTGACAGCTGATTGACCTACTGTGTAATTATCAGCATTTACAAAATTGTAAAACTGAATCTCATTCCCTTTGTCTTTGTTCAGTAGACCTGCGATATTCTTGTCTGTCTTTGACTTTGCTGATGCAAGCTCTGGATTAGCTCCAAACCCTGCTAGTTTTACAGAATCATTCAACCTATATTCTATCGACATGATACAGCCTATGGAATTTACACCTATTCCATCATGCAGGTCTATAACATCTCCAAGGTCAAACAATCCACCAAAATGACCGCTTATCTCAAAAGGCGTGTAATCTATTACACTAAGACCATCCAGAACAGCTTTTCTCATGTTGTCTTTCACAACCTCAGAGCCATTCTGGAGCAAAGGATTTGAGCCAAGATTGTAAGTCAATCCATCATCAACTTCGAGGCCATAATACTTTGTAGATTCTGTTTTGAAATCTACCACCGACAATCCTGTATATCTTGTAACATAATCAGATACCGCTCCGCCTGTAAATCTTATTGTCTTGTCTATCTGAATATCTACAGTATCTGAATATGCTTTCAGTCTTAACTTTCCTGCCCTGTTTATGTAAGCAAATGATGCTAACGTCTGGGCAACCCACGATAAGAAGTCTCTGTATGTTTCAATGTCATTTTCGCTGTTCAATACAAGGGTTGTGCCTCCGTTTGGAAGTGCTTCAACCTCAGCCCTCGACATTCCCAATCCAACCCCGCAGTTGTTACAAGCAAGTCTTAGTAGCTGGTATGCTGAGCCTCTTGTGTTGTTTAATCTGAACCCTCTGTCAAACTTCACCATATTGTCGAAGGCTGTGACTACAACACCGCCCTGCATATGTTCCGCCTCGCTTATGGTGAACACGCCAAGAGGCACATATTCATACTCGCCACTTGGAAGTCCAAGCCCTTCTGATAATTCAATGGTCTTTCCCTTCCAACTCCTTCTTGACATTGGAATATTTACAAATGTAGCATCAAGCTGTGCTGAATACACCGAACCAATCTGAACCTCATTCCTGCTTGAACATTGATACAGGATTCTTAACGAACCCCTTATGATATTATCTTCCCAGAAGTTGTGATTGCCTATTGAACCCCATATGCTGAATGATTTTGATGGCTTATTCCATTCGGTCATGTATGTATTTGATACGTTGTACATAATACCCTCCTAGAATTCTACCAACTTAAAAGACACCTCATAAATACCATTAGAGACAGCTATGTTCTCAGATTTCGGCATCAACGATATCTTGAAATCTTCCATCCTTACTGTAACTTCTGTGTAATCTTCCTCGTAAACATCATACATCTTTAAGGTAAACTGATTCTTCCACGAAAAGCCTCGAAATATCTTTGCCCATCTGGATGTTACGCAATATGTTGCATCTACTGTAAGCTTTCCCCATCTCAAGTACGCAATGGAATCTTTACCTGCTTCTGTTGTCTTTAAGTCTTTTACATTTTCAAAGCTTTCATCCCATGTTGTAGGATTCAGAATCTCTGTATTATCAAAGAATGTCGGATACTCACTTAACATCATCTACCTCCACTTCTGTAATTATACAAGGTTTGTGCATCAATCACAACCTCTTCAATTACTTTGTTATTCAAGTAAATAGGTATAACGAATGTGTCGTTAGATGGCTGAGTTGTCTTACCGCTTGTGCCTTTTACAGATGTTGTAACATTTGAGCTGAATTCAAGGTCGCTTTCCATTGCCTTCTTTACATTTGCAAATTCATCTTCCCAACCAACTCCAAGTCCTTCTGCTGTGAATTGTCCGATTTCCTCGAATACCTTTGATGGTGAGTGAATCTGTAAAGCATTCTTGAGTGTGCTTGCCATCCTAGATGCTGTATTTTGCACCAGCCCCATAAGTCCATCAAGCCCACTTGCAAAACCTTGAATAAGTCCTTGTATTGCCTGTACACCTGCTGATATCATTTTTGCTGGAAGACTTTGCAATCTTGAAATGATTCCATTCACAATATTTCCAACTGTGCTTGTTACCGAACCTATCATACTTGCCATTCCAGATACTAAAGATGATATGATAGATGCACCTATTGCTAACACTCTTGATGGTGCTTGCATAAGATATGTTACGATATTTGTTACGATTTCGGTGGCTGTGCTTATTACATTACCCATGAATGAAACAATACCGCTTATGAATGAATTCATTATCTCGCCTGCTACTGTCAGCACTTTTCCTACAGCTTCTCTCAACTTCGATACAATCCCTGTAACAATAGGCTCAACCGCCATTATAATATCACCTAATATCTGTGCTATTGAATCAATTATAGCTCCGAATAAAGTGAGGCCACTTTCCATCATGGTTGATGTGGATTCCCCACTCATTATGTATTCAGCTATAGACTGAATGAGAATCATTGTAGCCTCTGTACAGATTTGCTGTATCTCTGGCATATTCTCGATAATAGCTGTAAGAAGTTCAAACCCAACTTCCATCATGACATCATGATATGTTAAAAATGCCGTAACCATTCCATCTATCAGCTCTGGAAGATTTTCTTCAATGACAGGCAATGACTTTATCAGCCCATCTCCTAAAGCTTTTATCAGCTCTCCGCCTGCCTCTATCAATTCATCACTATGCTGTAATATTATACTGCCAATCTGCATTACAGCATCAACAATTTCTGGTAGTAAATCTGGGATTTTCCTAGCAACTGATGATATGACAGATGTTACGGAATCTAAAATTGTAGGCAGGCTGTCTATTATAGCATCTCCAAATGCCATAAATATTGTTCCTGCTGTTTCTACAACTTTTGGAAGTTCTTTTGCAACTGTGGTCGCAAGTCCTTTTATGCCATCTGAAAACTTCTGCGTGCCTTCTTCTGTGCTTCCAGCCATTATCTGTGATATGCCTGTAAAGGCCTCTGTAAATGATGGCAATAACGTGCCGAACACATTATTCTTGATGCCCTCTAAGGTCTTCTGCATGGTCAACATAGCATCTTCATAATCTGCTGATGCACTTACCATCTCATCCGACATTACGAATCCATATTCATGTGCCTGCTCCATCAGACCTTGTGTCTCTTCTTTTGTCGAATTGAGTAGCGGTGCTAATTCCATGGCTGAACGTCCAAGAAGGTCGTTTGCGACAGCACTTCGTTCTGTTTCGTTGGTCATATCCTGCAAAGCATATATAACCTCGCCAAACAACTCCTCTTGATTGAGGTCTTTGATTTCATCCATGGATAATCCAAGGCGTTCAAACTTCTCAATAGCTCCTGCTGAACCATTCTTTGCTTCATCCAAAGTATTAACAAGGGTCTTCATACCCATTCGCATCTGGCTGATTGATGTACCGTTGAGCTGTAAAACATAATCCCACTCTTGATAGGCCTCATTAGTCAATCCAAGCTTTTGAGACATCTTATCTATGGTATCGCCCAATTCTGCTGTGGCATTTGATGCTTCCCATATATACTCAACTGTTTCTTTCACTACATCAGCAACGCCCTCGAATGCAGTTATAGCTCCTGCAACAGCTCCGCCAATCATAGCAAAGGCCATAGCACCTTCTCCGCCTAGTGATTGAAGGATTCCACCTAAACCACTTGCTTCGCTGGATGCTTCGCTCAAGCCATCCTCATAACCGCTTTTATCTAATTTCAAACTTGCCTCAAGGTCGAATACATCACTCATACTATTCTCCTTTCGGTTTTAACCCTGCTTTCAATATAACTTCTCTTGCTATCTCCTCGCCTGTTCTATTATCGACTGGCTCTGGATGTAGCAACTGTTGATAAGTTTTAGTGTATTTCTTGTCGTTTCTCCAAAAATATAAAGAATTAGCCATGTAGGTGCGGTAAACTACCTCTTCTACATGGCTGTTAAACTTCGCAATTACATACTTGAGGAAATATCTTGGCTTTCCTCTGTATTCTCCGTAGCAGAGCCAGAAGGTGTCTGCGAAGTCCTCCTGCCCTGCTGTGCGAAAAAAGCTATCAGTTCCTTGTCGTTGAACAATTCAAGCATCATTAACGTTAAAGAGGCTACATTGTAGTGGAACTCTTCAACAGGTGTCTCATTTAATACAGCCAATATTTTAACCACGTCACTTCTGTGGTCTTTCATGGCTATTTTAATACCCTTCTTTCTGTCTGGGGCTATTTCCTTTTCTTTGCTTCCCCAGACAGCTAGTCTGAATTCTTTGTCGCTTATGAGGTTAATGGCTGGGTCAAGTATTTCACATAAGACATCCATTGCCTCATCATCTTTAAACTCTGATAGCTTTTTCATATTTTATCCCTCTGTTTCTGTTACTACTACTGTACAAGTGTCATCATAGATAACTCCATCAACTGTAATATAACCACGTATAATTGTATTTCCTTCTGCAACTCCTGTAACTACTCCATTAGATACAGTTGCTACTGAATCGCTTCCGCTCGTCCATGTTACAACAGCATCTGCTGGAAATACATTTGCTTCAATAGTGTACTCATCACCTGCTTCAATAGTTAAGGAATGCTTGTTAAAGCTGATGCTTCCCTCTTCTCCATTTCCGTTCTGGATATAAACTTCAAAAGGCACTACTGTCTGGGCATTCATGGAATAATGGCCTTCAAAGTTGAATGCAAAGTTACCTTTGCCCTTGTCTGATGTGGTAATCTGCAGGCCTCCTGTGTTAAGTGCATTCAGCATATGTACTGCACAGAATCCAGCATTCTCTCCTGTATTCACATCAGAATAGTCACCAATCCACCATATATCATCAAAATCAGTAGATAGTACATCATTTCTTGGTGTTACCTTGATTCCTGCAATATCTCCTGCTCCAATTAAAGTCTTAGCTGTGTCTTTATTTATTGTTACAAATGTACCAGATAATGACACTTCCCAAGCTGTGAGCTTCTTCAACTCCATAGTGTTCTTTGGGCAGTTGTCTATATCCTCACCAAAATCCTCAAATGTAGGTGTTGCGGTAAACTGTATTCCGCCTGTGGTAGCTCCTATAATCTCTCCAATCTCCCTTGTAACAGGGTTGAAGCTTCTTGTAAGGATTCCTGCGTTCATCTGAAGATTCTTAAACGTATCTTCTGGAATTCGTGTATAATTCATCTCTTACCCTCCAAGTATTCTACTTCTATATTCACTAATATCCTGCGAATTGAATCGTCTGGGTCACTCATTCTCTGCAAAAATGGTGAGCCCTTCTTTATCCACAGCATACCATCATCATATCGTATCGTCTGACCACCTTCTGACAGCCTAGAATCAATTTCATGAGCAATGGCTGTAATTTCTCCCCATCCTGTGCTTTTCGTCCAAATAGAGCCAAATAGCATTGTTATTTCGCCCCATCCGTTTACCTGCACTTCATAGGTTATCCTTGGAAGCGGTGCATCATCTGGAACTGTGCTACTATCATAAGCAGGAACACCAAATGAGCTCCAGAATTTATGTAATGCCTGTTCTCTATCCATTCGGCAAACTCCATTCCTCCGCTGATACATTTCTCATATCAAGTCCTGCCCCCTCTGGCGTAAAGAGGTCATCCCCATCAGAAGTTATGCGGAATATCTTACCATCTCGCACTCTCCTTAATACGTCATGATACTGCAGGTTGATATCCTTCTTTGTTGTCAATGTATAAACAGATGTAACTCCTTGTGCCTCTCCAACTTTAGCTTCTATCGAATTGTTGAATTGAACAGCACACTTTATCCTAGCACCTTCTGTCCAAGTGGTTATTACACCACCATAGCCATCATCAGTTGTGGTCTTATTGAGTATGATATAACTCTCCATAGCTTTTTCAAGTAAACTCATAGTTTTTTGTACCTCCCTAACCTATCAGCAAAAACTGATTGCCATGTTGGTACTGAGGATTCTGAACTGCCTGTTCCCTTTGAATAAGAATAACCGCCAAAGCTTTCACTCTGGTATGGTGACATATTCTCCGAATCTATACCGCCATACTTTTCCTGCCATGCTGTAATTTCCGTTATGAGATTCCTTACATCTCTCGGCACAGCCATCAGCCATATAGCTCCGTCAAACACTTCATCATCAAGGCTGTCTCCGTACTTGTAAACGCCATCATTTAAGGCACTTCCAATAATTCTAAAATACTGGCCTGTCGCTATCTTGTAATCGCCAACTAAAGCACCATTCTCAATCTTGAATTGTCCATAATACTTTGGCTGACCTCTGTCGAACCAGTTTCTCAGATACTGAAATACCTCTGTCATATCACACCTCTAATTATAGCAGGGGAAATACATCCCCTGCTTTTTAGTTAACCTTCTGCGTCTGGGTCTTCAAACTCAAAGTCAAGCTCAAAATACTGCGCCCTAACCTCGCCATTATCAGTTCTCTGTTCAATTAAGAACTTCTGTTCAAGTGAAGGGTCAACCTTTGCGACCATGGTTCTATCTGGGTCTTCAATACCCTCAATCATTCCACTTCCTGCACTTGGTACTAATCCGACCTTAACACTTGTTATATCTTCCTCTGGCTCACTCCAAGTGAGTGCCATGAAATATCCATCTCCTGCAAGGTATCCAGATGGTGCAAGACCTCCCTCAATAAACTTGAGAGAACCTGTTACTTTGCCATCTGATATTGCAATATCGCTCTGTAAATCACTTGCAACCTTGCCACCGTATAATTCGACCTCATCAGTTGTGGCTGTTACTGTGAGGTCAGTTATTCCCCCGAGTTTACCGTAATAACAGCAATACCATCAAGGTACTCTGCCCAAAGTGTAAGACCGAGAAGTGCAAAGCTTTCACCAACTGCTGTGTTGTAATTACCCTGTACGTGGAATCCAATAAGATTTGTAACTCCGTCTGTTGTGTAAACAAGGCCTGCTCTTGCATACTCGCTGTCTGCTGGGTCTGAATAGTAAAGGTCAATGTTCTCTGAAGGAACTGCAATAACCTTTCCTGTTGGAATCTCAGATGAAAGAATCATAGTTGATGCACCCATAAAGTCCTTTACATACTGGATACCAAAAGCTGTCTGAAGTGTGATACCAGATGCTCCAAGATATCTATAAGCATCAAGAGTGTTCACAAATACAACAATCTCTGTTGCGTTTCTGCGAAGTTTCTTGAATTTATCCACAACCTTACCAATAGCCATAGCAACGGCCATCTGGAATGTGGTCTCTGTTCCTGTAAGTTGTCCTGTCTGCAGGAATGTATAGAATCTATCAAGTACATTACCCTGTAATTCGTTAAGGAATGCTTCATCTGTCTTAGCTATAGCAATATCAGCACCCCACTTGTTGATAGCTTCAATGGATACAGCCTTAGCATACTTCTCTACTGTAAGGTCTGTTTTGAAAGCCTCTTCAACCTCAGCCTGTGAATATGGAATCTCAATACCTTCACCTACTGAATCCTCAAGTGTTACTGTAGCTGTATATGATACAAGTGTTGTACCATTTGTCTTTCTTATAGGTCTCATAATACCCAGAATTTCTCTGAGTGAATCCCAATTCTGTGCGAATCTTGTTACGAAATCAAGCTCTCTTGCGGTTACATCAATATTCGCAACTTTAGTTAAGTTATCTTTAGCTGGCATATTTTTTCCTCCTATGCTCTGAATAAATCAATATTTTCTTTAATTGCCTTCTGCCTTTCGGATGTATCCTTTATCTTGAATATATCCTCTTTGGTCATGGTCTTACCACCTGCGTTATGAGGTGGGTTTTCTGTCTGTGCTCCCTGTACATCTGCGGTCTGTATAAAATCGCTCCACTCTTCTTTGATGCCCTTCAGAAGCTCGTCCTTATCCTTCACGTTGCCATCGTCATCAAATTCAATAGAATCAACATCGGATACTTTTAATACAGCTTCGATTCTTTTGTCGGATATACCTGCCTCTTTCAGCATTTCTTTGTATGCTTTAGACTTTGTTTCCTTAACAGTCTTGGCTTCGATTTCCTTCTTGTACTCCTTGAACTCTTCCTTGAGCATATCGTACTTGGCCTTCAGCTTTTCTTCTGCATCATCACTTGTGGCTTCTTTGAGCTCCTTCTGGGTTTTCTCAAGCTCTTTTTCAAGCTCCTCGGCCTTCTGTGCCTTTTCTTTGTAATTATCCCTTTCTTCTCTTAAAGCCTCAATAGATGTTGTGTGCCCTTCAATGATTGCGGTAACAGCTTCCTTCATGTTATCGCTGTCAACTCCTGCTTTGGACAGGATTTCTTTTACATACGCATTTGTAAGTGCCATAATATTTCTTCCTCTCTTTCGGTGACTTTCTGTGTCATTCAGTAATATTGTTCAAGCATCAGTCTGTGATGCTCCTCTATTCTTCAATATAGCAAACATTTCTTTAAATGTCTACTAACTTTTTAGCTCTGTTTCTATTATTGCTTTATACTCTTCTATGTGGTCTCGTATGGCATTCCGCAGGAATGGTCTTTCATGTGGATATCTCCTTGTACCGAATTCAACATAGGGTGCATACTCCACATTTGTGCCAATATAAGCGGTGGTGGAATTCGTTGCATGAATTATGCTGTTTCGCAGGTTTCCTGTGTCTACCGCACCTAAAGCTGTTATTTCCATAACTGCGTTGGATTCTCCTGCTTCTCCCAGTTTTTCGAGTATTACAGGCATCTTTGCTTCAAGCTCCGCCAACACTTCCTTTGAATTGTCTTTCAACGTGAATTCAATCATTTCTGCATCCTCTTGTATTCGTTGATGTACTGCTGTCTTATTGCCCAGCCTTGTTTCTCTTGCTTATCTATTGGGTGAGATATGATATCCTTTGATTCTTTCCACTCGTCATACGTCATATCTCCAAGCCTCTCATCTATATCGTAATCAGTAATGCTTTTGTCAAAGCCATCAAAAACAGTAATCATTGCACACCTGCAATTATACACCATTTCTGGGTCAGCTGATGGGTCAGCAGGATACATTATCTCGTATCCGTCCACTTCAAATGGTTCTTCCAGCTCAACCTTCATTCCATCCAATAGTCTGTGTTCATGTCTTGTTCGGTCATCTATTGTTGCCACCCATTGTTTCTTTTGGTTAATTCCCATTTCCTTTGCACGAAAGAAGGCATCCAGCCTTCCTCCGTTTTGTGCAGATGTCATGGATGTTCTGGCTGTTCTTATGGATTGTTTGTAATTCATATCAGCTACATTTCTGAATCGCTTTGCAATCTTTGGAATAGATTCGCCTTGTATGATTCCTTGCGTTAATGCAGATGTAAGCTTTTGCCCATTCCATACCTCAAGGTTATTCGTGAGGATGTCCTTCTTGACATTCTCTGACATCATAGGCAATATCTGTGGTTCTTTTCTTATCAGCCTTTCAACAGCACTTCGATTGTACAACGAATATGACGTATCAACCAACGAATTGCTCTCAACAATGTACGTAGCATAGTTGTGATTCAAGGCGTATGCATCAGCCATGTATCCATCCATCATTGACCTGCATTTTAAATCTGTCTTGGTCAAATCCTCGGCCAATGTATCACGCATTTCTTCCCATCTTTTGCCTATTGCTATCTGGCCTATACGCCATTGTTGATATTCGCTTTGAGCCTTCTTGTACTCTGTCCACGATATCTCGCCTGCTTTGTACTTGTCATACTGCTTGTCCAGATATTCCAAACGTATTGAATTTTTCTTCTCGTACCTCTCAAGATAATCCTTCAGCTTGTCCTCGATTTCTTTGGATGCTTGCGTGTACTCTTTGTTGATTTTCTTTTCAAGCTCTTTCAGTAATACTTCTGTTTCTTGATTGCCTTCATCCGTTTGGTACGTTATCTTCTTCGCCATTATTCACCACTCCTAAAGGCTGTATCTCGTTGGCATCCATCTGTTTTATCATTTCCTCAGCTTTATCGCCATCACCTAAAAGGGTGAGTATCTTCTCTGTAACATAACCGCTCTCAAGATATGTTCCAGCTGATACGATTGTCTGGATTTCCTCTGTAGCATTTACTATCCTTGAACGTGTAAATGTCGGTTCATCATCTATTCCAGCAAGATACAGGATGCCTTGTACAAAGTCATATACCATCTGTTCATAATCGTTTACCTTTATATTGAAGTTATCGTAAGAGGCATTTATCTGTGTCGCTGTTACTGCTCCACCCTGTATTGCTTTAGTATCAAGTGCCATAGCATCTTCGTACAGGTCGTTTCTTAATCTATCCAGAAGGGCTTCCCTGCTTGCATATGGTGCTTCTATCGTGTGTGCTTCCGCTCTTGCGTTGGAATCCTCAACCAATCCTGCGTGAACTGTTTTCATTCGTTCTACAAAATTAGCAAGGTCAATATCATCCATTCCCCCTGCGTTCTGTATTGCCCAGTAAATATAAGAGGCCTCATCTACTGTATTGGCAAATCCGCTCTTTATAAGGTCATAGCAGTCTATCTGTTCTCTTAATCCTTCCAATTCTGTCTGATGGTCTTCGTTTGCCCATAAAGGAACTATTGGGAATCCGTCATAATTCATTCCATCCAGAATCTCTGTTCCATCAGCCTCTGATGTTACGGATATCTGAACATACTTTCTCTTTTCGTGTAATACCTGCCCAGCAAATTCTACCTTGCCATTTTCTTCGACTTTATTCCAAATGTAATCCGTATAACCATCCATTTCATAAAGTGTTGCTCTTAATGGCTTAGATACATCTATCTGCCAGAATCTTACACCTGCTTTCATTGCTCCGTCATTCTCATCCCATAATGGTGCATACTCCAACACGTCAAAAACATCCATATGGTCGTAATTCCAGAACCCGAATGATACACCACCCCACAAAGCACATTTACCTGCCTTCTGAAGCTGTGTGTCAAATGATTTCCTTTTTGTCCCCAGCCTTTCCTCTGTTTCTGGGTTGTCCCATGATACTCCATTTGATAATAAATACTGATTTTCCTGTGTCAAGAACCTTTTGTAAAACAAACTCCTCAACTTGTAATTTGACGAATAATTATCTGGAATTACTTCGCCTGTAACTGTGTACAATAGCTTTTGGAAATCCATAATAGTCTTGTTCTTTTTCTTGAAATATAAGTGGGATATCTTTGCATCCTTGTACAGGTCTGAATTCTTGTGGACATTTATGACCTCTTGGACAAATGCCATTCTGTCCGTTTCATTATCGCCTACTCTTAATAAATCTTGATAAGATAACATACAACCCTCCATTAAGCTTTTATTTTGCCATCATACATTCTTGGAATCCTTCTTGTTTCCTCACTAGGCTTACTATACATCAATCGGCAAATTGAGGCAAGCGAATCTGGTGCATCATCATGTTCAGCATTCTCATTATAATCTAATATCTGCTGAATATATTCTTCATCCGTTCCCTTTACGAATACAATGTTATCCCACTCGCCTTTGAGGTAAGTGGTAATCTTGAGGAACTTATTCATGGATTCATGGTATGTTACCGCTCTCTGATTCTTTTTCTTGAATTCTTTCGCAAGATATCCCTTGTCACCATTATCCTCGCACCATATCTTATTGCCCATGAATCCATCCTTGTACTTTATAATCTCATCCATGCAATCTTCAACGTGCTTTTGATATAGCTTTCCGAATACATATAAGGTCTTTCCCTGCCTCTTTGCAATCGTGAAGGCTGTTCCATCTTCTCCTCCGTAAGAAGCATCTACATGGCTATATCTAGCCTGCTCAATCAGACTTGGGTCTGCTCCTGTCTTGGCATTTGCAAAGATTACATCCTCGGA
>AUXO010369995.1_pt1 | contig 14612 bp, 9 predicted proteins | sample 768731 | NCBI WGS metagenome assembly AUXO01 (sample SAMN02715735, study PRJNA202380) | gut metagenome | biome: sheep rumen | host: Ovis aries | place: New Zealand: Palmerston North | reverse complement strand
CGGCAAATTCAAAATTTTCAATTTTTTAAAAGCAAAGGCTTTATTATCCCAAATGCATCTTTCCAGAATAGAAACTGGTTTGTGAATAGAAATTAGCTTCACAGGGATACTTTTCTCTTGAATATCGATTACACCACCAATGAGCAGGGCATTATAATTTTGTTCATTCGGAAAATCGTCAATAATCTCTGGATTTGCAATTTGAGTCATCAATGCAGAAAAATCATCTTGAATGAATCGCTTAGGATCAAGGTGATATATCATATCTGCCGAGCATTGCCCCGCATATTCTTCTACATTGTTGTGCTCCTCACTTATCCCCTTATATTTAAGCGCAATGGACTCAAATACCTTTTCAAATTCGGATTCAGGCTTGTACTTTATTCGACTACAGTGATAAGCAGACCCTGATGTTTTGTGGTGTTCAAAGTGGATTAACTGAGTATCTTTATTCTTAAGACTGCCAAGATTCTCTAGCACCACAGATAAATCGTAATCCATGCATGTTCCTTCCCCATACCTAAATCGCCAGTTTTTTTATGACCATCAACATTTCCTTAAAATTATTAAGAATATCTTTGTTCTGTACTCCCGGCCCCCAACTGATCCGCACAGAACTTTCAATTTTATCAACTGAAATTCCCATGGCAGTAAGTACGTAGCTCGGATCATAACTTTTGGATGTACATGCCGAACCATTAGAAATAGCGCAGTACTGCTTCGTGGAAAGCATCAAGGCTTCTGAAGAAACGCCATCAAAGCAAATATTCATGGTACTATCCATGCAATATTGAGGATCCCCATTCAGCTCATACTGAACTCCTTCTTTCTTTAGGAGTTCCAACATCTCATCCCTGATTGCCTTATTTTCTTTTGCCTCTTCCTTGTATTCAGCCTGAGCGAGTTCACAGGCCTTTCCCATACCAGCGACAAGTGCAACAGGAGTCGTTCCAGGACGTAGACCGTGTTCTTGCTGGCCACCAAAGTAAACATTCTTAACCGGCGGAAGCCTATAATTACGCCTTCTCAGAATGAGTGCTCCAATTCCTTGGGGACCTCTAAACTTATGTGCACTCAGAGACAGCATGTCATAATGCAGCTCGCGGATCTGGTCTACCAATTTTCCACAGCTCTGGGTAGCATCAACATGGAATAAAACATCTCTTTCAGCTAGTGCATCACCAATTTCTTTTACAGGCTGAATCGTACCAGTCTCATTATTTACATGCATGATCGAAACCAAGAGAGTATCTTCTCTGACACGGCTAAGCACATCTTCTGCCGAAACACGTCCCGAAGTATCTGGAGAGACATAATCTACATCGAACCCTTGAGATTCCATATATTTCACTGTATTCAGCACCGATTTATGTTCAATCGAAGTTGTGATAATATGCTTTTTCCCGGATAAAGCAGCATACTCCCTTAATCCTTGAATCGCTATGTTATTACTTTCGGTTGATCCACTTGTAAAAAATGCCTCTTCAGGTGTCACACCAAGTAGTTCAGCGACTTGCTTACGTGCATGCTCTGTGATCTTTCTTGCCTGCTCACCAAAATCATGTGTTCTGCTATCGGCATTACCTGGATCGTTGCGATAGACTTCAATCATAACGTCAAGGACTCTTGGGTCGATCGGCGTAGTAGCATTATAGTCAAGATAAACACTCATTTTTGCTCCTTAACCGCCAGCGAAATTAAATCATCGAGGCTCTTAATAAATCCAGTGCCGCTTAGATGTGCGATTCCCCTTTCAAGATTCAGATGAAAGTATTTCTGTAATGCTGCATCATCTGTCGGCAATCCCATTTCGATGCACCAGGCGCGAACCAAAGCATCATATAAATCACTGTATTCCCCGCCAAATGTGTACCAGGACATTTCCAAGTTGCTATCTGCCGGTATCTCAACATCAGTCGGAATAGTCTTCTCGCTAAGTGAATAGCATAAGGCCCAACGGCATAATATATTCCAGTTCTTAATGCCTGTTTTTCCCTTCAATCGGGATAATTTTTCTTTCGAACGCTGTGATAAACGGATCTGTTTCATTATCATTTCTCGACACCCACAAAATATCCCTTCAGAATCGTTGTACTCTTGCTCTCATCGTCATAGCTAAGCGTAAACTCATCTCCAACGTTTTCCTTCATTAGCTGATAGTAATTCTGGTCAATCTCAGAGTCGGTTGAAAGAATAATTGTCTGTTCACTCGCCTGAGGAAAATATGTCTGGATCAATGACTTACGGTGATTTGAATCCAACCTTGAAAGAGGGGTATCAATAATAACCGGAAGCTTTTTCTTTGAACAAATTGCCAATGCCCAAAGAATTGAGATTACCATTAGCTGCTTTTCCCCTGCAGATAATGCGGTTTTCTCTACTTCCACCCCATCCTTATTCAGATAGGTGAGATCTAACGTTACCGGATCCATCGTAATCTGATCAATTAGATTCTTCTTATTAGCCAGCTTCTTATAGCAGGTCGTAATTGTTTCTCCTAAAATGCCTGTCTTCTTTCTTTGTAGACGCAAGGAGAACTCATTCAGTACTCTTACCGCCATCTCGGAATATTTGATGTCGCGCATCTTGTCATCATCTGCTTCCAGATTTCCAAGTAGCACAGAAACATTCTTATTGAACTCAGATGTTGCTTTCATCAGCTCACCGTTAGCGTTGCTCCTCTTCTGTTCAAGAATAGCCAGATCTGCCTCAGTATCTCTGATTTTATGTTCTATAAGCCGGATATCGGTATAGATCTTTTTGAGTTCCTCTTCATTGATATCAATGGAAAGATAATTCTCGATCTCATCCGATTTTTTGCTTAATTTACTCTGCCGCTCTAGTTCCTGCGCTGCATTTTCTACAGTTTTAGACAAACCACCATCTTTTAACCGACGTGCTTGAAGCAACGAATGGTCCGAAAGATTATAGACTGGTTCAACTGAATTATTTGCAGAGTCAGCATCAAGGTAATTTATAAATGAAGACACCCTATCTGCATCCTTATTTTCCTTCATGTATTTGGCAAAAACGCTATTTACATACGAAACAGCCTGTTTCTTTTCGGCTGCCTCTTTTTCTTTCATAGCCTGCTCAGTTATATTATTCAGAAGATCCCTTACCAAAATTAGAGGGAGCTCACCTGCCGCCAGCTGAGAAAGATTCTCCCTGCTCTGCTGTCTTTGAGCCTGTACCTCAGCTCTTTGAACTAACAATGTATCTTTTTTATCAACGACATATCCGCCTCGTGCAGAGTAATCCAACTTTTTTTGCCCACACTGTTCTTTTAATGATGCGAGTTGTTCATTCTTCGATGTAATCTCTGCCTCTACCTGACTGAGATTTTGCTCAGCGTTCTCTTTTAGAGTCCGAAGCCGATCAATTTCTTTTGTTTCTGCTGATGCACTTGCAGCTTTCTGAAGTTTTCTAATATTCCTGTGCATGTCGCTGTTCAGTTTGTCCAGGACAGAAATCCCCAACATAGCTCTGATTGACTCTTTAAGCTGTGAATTCGTGTTATCAACCGCAAGTTCTGCGATCTTCTCACCGTCAAAGAAGAAAAAATTTGATAGTGCGCTGGGAAGAATATTTTCAATAAACATTAACCAGTTTTCAGTCAGAAATGAATTGTAGGATCCATTCTTCTGAACACGTATCTCTTCTATTGTGCGGACTTTATTTACTGCAGACCAGTCTCTCCTGATAATGTAATGATCCCGCTCCGCATTATTAAGGACAAATTCCAACTCTACATAGGTTTCCTTGGTTCCATCAGAAACGTTTACAAATGAGCGTAAATACTGCCCATATGTATTAAATGAACTTTCTTTGTAAGCAAAAGAATTGGCACCATAGAGAGAAAGCAATACAGCTTCAAGAAACGTAGTTTTCCCTCGTCCGTTCAATCCACCGATCAGGACAATTGGCTTTTTCCCAGAAAATTCAAATGTGTTTGTAGATGCATACACGCCAAAATTATGCATCGTTAAGCGTTTAATAATCATGCGTCTACATCCTCGTCATCCGTCCCCGCTGCATATGAAACTCCATGCTCGCGAACATATTCTTCCAGAAACTTTTCATCGTATTTACCGCCAACATCCTTCTGGCGATTAACTCGCTTTGAATAGAAGTCCGTGGCATCATCTTCATTCTTATAAAAAGTTTTTCTTACACAGCTATCCAGCTTTTCAAGAATCCCCTTGCGTTCGGCCATTCCATTTGCTTCAACTTCAACATCAATGAGGCTTGCCATTAACTCCGGCATCAGTTCTTCGTCTCCATACAATTCATGGCAGGTATCCATCAGAATATCCCACTCTTCTTTTCCAAAAGACTCAGAACCAATCCACTCAGGATCTACAAACTCTTTTCCAATAACTTCCTTATAGATTCTTGGTACAGCATCATCGAATTCATGCTTCTCATTTACCCAGATTCTTCTAATGGCCCTCAACTCCGGAATTGTAATCAACTCCAAATTCTTAAAATCCTCCGGGCCGTGCTCCTGAATATTTCTCTGCATTGTCAAAAGCTCACGCAGCCATTTCTCCCGCACCTCTTTCTTATATGGGCCGTGATAAAGCTGTCCGTAGCTGCCCTGCAAAGAGCCATTCATCCTTCTGAAGCTACGGCGGTCACGATCCCCATCTTCTGACCCGAATTCATTTCTAAAATTCAGAAGAGGCGTCATCCACGCTTTCTCGTCATCATTTGCTATCATTGCTTCCATGGACTTGTCTTTTTCAACCATGGTGCATACCCAACAACCAAAACGGCTTTTCCCGCAGCTTGGAAGATTCTTTTCTGCCTGCAAAGGACATTCATTATCAGCTGTGGCTCCACGATAAAGAGTCAGTAGATCCATGTTGGAATAACCCCAGGGATTTTTGTACTGCATCAAAAATACCCATACATCATCATCGGTCCAGTCTTCCAAAGGAGAAAAAACTAGCTCATTTTCCAGGGTTGGATTGGGGCTTAAGAGTTCACGAACTCTTTTCTTCTCATAAAAGGCCATCGTCCGAGCACGACGAGAGCTCTCTGCCTTTCTTGTTCCTAATACAAGAATGATTTCTCCATGCTCCGCTATGCGGTCTTTGATAAACTTATTCACAGGCTGAATTTTCAGACGATCTGTACACCATCTATACTTGAGACGTGGGAACGGGTACCCCCTACCAATCAAGTTCACCCAGAAGGTGTTATTGACTTCAGGCGTAAGGCGATGGGTAACAAATGGCAGATGATTAGCCTCTGCCTCCGCATCCATCTTCTCCAGAGACTTTTCTACCCACTTTGATACAACCGGCGATTCAACCAATGTATCTGTGTTGATAATATGGATTGGCTTAATCCTCTTTTCTTCAGGTAGCTCCTTTATTGCAAGCCAGACAAGTTCAAGGGTCGCCGTGCTGTCCTTTCCCCCTGAATATCCGATAACCCACGGAATAGAGTCTGCAAGATAAAGATTTCTGACCGTCTCCATCATTCCTTCAATTGTTTCTTTTGTGATACTACTAGACATAATTCTCCAATCACTTAACTATGATCTTCTTAAAATTCTCTTCTGCAGATTTCTCATCATCTGAAAGAGGGATTCCGATTGCTTCTTTTATGGTATTTGCAATCAAGATTGCTGCATGCTTATTCGTAATAATTCGGCCATTCTCTCGAATCGATCTCGACTGCCACTGCTTTGCGTTCCGCTTCCAATTGATATTCCGTAGGCCTTCCAGTTTTTCCTCAATACTGGATTCTGGATGTTCAAAGAAATAACGCCCTACTCTTCCCAGTGCCTGGATCACGATTCCTTGGGTGGCAATATAGTTCTCCCTCAAATCGACTTTAGAAATTTCCTTAGTCTGAAGTTCATTCCACTGAACCATATTTTCAACCACAGCATCCCAGAACCTCCGGAGGAATGCTTCATCACGCTTCTGATTTTGAATATCTCCAGCCGGGAATATGTACTTATTAGCTGTATAGAACGTATTCAGCGTAAACAAGTTTGATGAATACTTGCCTAAGATATCCTTTTCCTTATCCGTGTAGGCATTCAAAAAGTCGTTAGCATTTACCACATTCCTGGTGATTACGGCAAGCGTGTCTCTGGAGTCATATAACTCAGAAATAGAATTTGATGTTTTAATCGCATTTTTATTTAAATCTGTGAAAATTTGCTGACTTCTCGCCAATCCCTTGTCCTCAAAAAAGACAATGGGAATAGTCTCCTCTTCTAGCGTTTCATCATCCTTAAGTGCTTCTAGTATGGCTGCCTTCCTATGCTGTCCATCATTAATAAGAAATCTAGCATCCATTGAAACCTCAAGAACGCCTGTGTCCTTGTTCTCTTTATTGGACTTAAAAGTAAACTGACCATCAATAGACGCAGCCAAGGCAGAAAAAACATAGTTATCACGATTATCAGTGATATATTTACTTATTATTGGCACTCTTGCTTCATTCAATTTTCTTTGTGCTCTGTATTCCGGCAACACGTACTCTTCGTCGTTTGGAAATAATCGAGCAATCATTTTCAGAGGCACCATCGCAATGTAGTATTCTCTACGCGCCTGAACCCCTCTCACCACAGGGAATTTATATACGAAGTCCATAAATCTCTCCATAACAAAAGGATATACTTAAGTAGCTACTTAAGTATATCCTTGCATTAACAGCTAGTCAATCGATTCTCATCGGAATTTTATCGCGAATTTGTCCTCGAGGTTCTCATTCTTTATCCACTCAAGGACAGTTTCATTTAAATCTGTTATTCTTGCCCGGCCTTGAGTTACTAGTGATATGAATTTTTTTACTTCATCATTAAGATTTAGACTTTCTTCTAGTTTATCAACCTCGCTAATGCTCTCGCAAAGTCGCGATAAAACAGTCTTCCCATTGACATGATCAGATAAATTTTTCCAGTCCCCACTTGTTGTTATGTTCTCTCGAATAGTTCTGATATGATCTGTATCAGACACCAAACTCCCTATAGTTGCCAGTTTCCCTATTGCACGGCTTTGTTTTTGAGAATGGAACTCCTTCCATTCTCTATTGAGGGCAGGATTGAGTTTCCGACTTAACTGTTGTTTTACAGAATTTAAGCTTTCCTCATCTACAACACCTGCATCAATTGTTCCTTCTAGTTTTGTAAGACTGTCATCTATTAAGCTTAATGAGTCGCCTGATAAACTATATCCGAGTTTTTCATACGCAACTTTTATCTCATTCATAGAACTATAGACATCTGATACTGTCTCAGCATAATCAGTGTCATTCTTTATTTTCTTTTCTATGTCCTGAATTGCTTTTTCTTTCTTATCAAGCTGGGTGAGCTTTTTGCTTGTTTCTTTAATATTATCCAGAAGCATTTATTTTCTCACCTCCTCCAGAATAGCTCTGCATACAGAAAGCTCCTGTTTTTCTTTTTCGTACTGACCGCTCTCCTGTAGACCATTACTACCAGAAGCCTTCTGACTTCGTATCTCAATCTCCTCGTTTGCCTTTATGACATCGTTATTTGTCTTTGAAAGCAATTCCGCAAATGGAGTTAGCCAAGATAATGGATCCCTGCTAAGCCAAATAAGGCCTTCAACAACATCTGTACACTGTAATGATTTATTTCCGTTCTTAATTGCACTTAGAATTGCACCCGCATTTTTTGTGCAATTTAATAGCAGTCCGTTATCCATATTTACAGCAACTGCTATATGGCTTTGATTTGCTCGGTTATAGAAGGTCCTTATATCCTTTACGATATCTTTAATATCATCTTCATCATCAATATCTTCCATATCGATGAAGGTGCCTATAAGACCTAACTTTTGCTGAACCGCAGCCTTTTCATCAGAAACAACTGTTGGAACACGATCTAATATTTTCTTTAAATATTCGCTAAACAATCTCCTTTTTCTTATAGGATCATCTAATTGCAAATCATCATCTGTGTATTTAAGTCCCTTATTAATCACCTTTCTAACAGCTTTAATAAAGGTCATATAATCCATTTCATAATTTGTTGACGATATCGATGTTCCCTGCGGAAGATTGTAGTACTGCAATACACAATTTCTGGCATCCTCGCCATCGCTCCCATTTGTAATTCGGAGCAAATCATTCCATTTTGTGGTATGACCATTATTAAAGTCTACGCTTTCCTTCTTTTTCAAAAGCATGTCAGGCACAAAATTTTCCGGCTTCTGATAATTTTTACAGTTTCCGCTTAGAATTTGCCTGTAGAATTCTGCGGCTACTGCAAATGAAAAATACTCTGATGTTTTCCCGTTGTAATGCAGTATAGAGTCAACAATTGTCGGCTTGATACTCTCAACCCATCTCAGAACCCTATAGAGATAGTCTGCTCCATTTGGAAAATCCCATGATTTATTGCCTTCTTCACTCCATCTTACAAAAGACTCTATGATTTTCCGTGATTCAATAGAGGCTGGCAACAAAATCACTGCATCACTATTCATCGTCTGTCTTTCAAATGCAACCAAGAATTTTGATGTTGTACCCTTGATTTTTGCCATTGCATCAATTGAAATTCCTTCAGCATTCCAATCAATTACGTTATACAAAAAATCATTAATATTTTTTCTGGCGTCATTTAGAGCACGAACATTTTTAGTCGTTGCTCCAATACTTAATTTATAATCTTTATCCTCAATCCACTTATCTACCTCTTGTAGAGCAATTTCAACCTGCTCATTCTCTTTTACCTGTTCCTTAGGTTTTCTTGGTGTCTCAGATTTTTTCGCATTAACAGGTTTATTATTCGCAGATATATCTCTGTGAGGTTTCTCAACCACCTTTCCATCAAGAAGCGGTAATCCCAGTTGCTTGTATACTTCCTCAGAAATACCGGCAATGTAACGGACACCATTATCTTCATAAATTTCGTCCTTTCCATTACCCCAGATATACATGAACTGAGTTAGTCTTATCTTTGTTTCATCATCGAGATCATCTCTGTTGTAAATCTTATTCCGTAACCCTTGATCTACACCAACAAGTGAATTTCTTCTAACTGGAAATCTGTCTAATGATTCAATAGCATCTTTCACATAGGGCTCGATCAGATTTCTCATGATCGCCCTGGGATTTCTCTGGGTAATATCTTGAAGAATGTACAAATAAATAATGGCATGCTTGGTAAATGGAAAGATATTTATTTCCTTATCATTAACCTTGCAAACATCCCATCCCTTACCCATCGTTACGTCGTGTACTGGATATTTATCAGCTGGTGCTTTATCTTTAATCCATGCTTCAATTTGCTCTTTTGTAAGAGATACTGTATTCAAATATCTAGCGAAGAATTCAACAAGTCCATTTTCGTCCCCGTTAAACATCTCGTCAGGAACGATAATAAATTTCTTGATTCGCCCCTTAGTATTTGTGCGGAAGTTATCGCGATAATAACCATCTGCCACGCCAACAATAGAATTAATTCGGCATAACTTTTTATCTGTGTATCCCCGTTTATTTGTCAGAAGGGCATCCAATAATGAATCATCAACTCCGGATGCTGCAGTGATATCCTCAATAAGGATTGTCAGTATCTTCCCCGATTTGAATAATTCTTGTCTGATCTCTTCTATTACATTTCTTAAATCGCCTGGTTCTAGTCCCGTGCATCGTTGGACAACTTTTTCTCTGAATTTATTGATATAAACGACTAATCTTGATACATACTCAGGATTGTCCAGCATCTTATCAGCGATTTTTCTTGCTTTTTCATCGGCACCGACATTAATTAATTCTGTCCTAAACTCAGAATCAATTTCCAAATCACTTACTTCAAACTCAGCTGCCCGATCATTAACTTCAAATGTTTTGTTTTCAGCAATTTTGCTGTAAATCCTATCTATTGGACCGTTAGCCTCCATCAACCGATCCTTAAACGTAGAGTTTTGTAACAATGCAATCAAGTGTTTGCGATCCACATTGCTAAGAATCCGTTCATCTTCTCCAGCACGCCCATCGTCACTTTCGATTAAATTGATAAACGCATAGTAGATCGTATTTTTTAGTTCAATTTCAGGAACAGTTGTGGACGCAGATGCTAATTTTTTATACAAATCATGGTTGGGTAGATTTTTGATCTCGTCCAGTTCAATTAACTGCCTAATTGTACCTTTTAAAGTATTATCTGCACGTCTGATGTAAAGAACGATCTCATTTTCTTGCTTATGGATTCTTAACATCGACTCAAACCAACGGATCAGATGAGACTTACCTGCTCCACTGGCACCTTTAACTAAGACAAATTGATCATCTTCATTTGGTGAAAAAATCTGTTCATAAATACTCTCTTCTGTAAGCGGATGCTTTTTATCATTATCTGTTGGTTCAGATCGATCTAGGAGCAGAAGATTTTTCATTGGCACATGCTTGGCCAAAAAATCCCCTTGCGAGTTGTCTACAACATCTGGCAAAAAAACATCCTTATAGCGTTGTCTCGCAACATCAATGTTCATTTCTTCACCCCTCTATAAATAATTGAAGCGACCTGGTCATTAAACGACTCTTTCGATGGATATAACACCCATCTTCTTTCTGCATCGCTTCGATATCTAAGCTCTATTTCATGATTATCATGTAGCTCACGCAAAGCACTGGATAATGCAATATTCATATTTCGTTCTTGCTGTAGATTCCCGCTAATGATCTTTCCATACGTATCAAACATCAGCATGAAATCTTCTATTTGATATTCCTTATTTTTTTCTAAATTCAATAACTCCAGAACGTTCTTAACAAAAACATAAGCATTAGGCAGATAAGACATTCCATTAATATATCCAAACCCCAGAAATTGAGCCCAAAATCTCCATCCTCTTATCATAGGTGCCGTGATTTGGGATCCTATCTGCTGTGACAGAAAATTTAAAAGTGAATTATCTGTCAGAGTGTACTTAAATATCTGTTCATTCATATTCACAATTACATTTGACACCTTGAAGAATGGTTCTTCTTCAAAAAGGTTAATCTTAGAGATCGCGAATCTCCTGAAATCGTCAATATCTTTGATATCTTCTTTTGAAGCTAGAGGAACTACGATATTTTCCTGTGTATCAATCAGTTTTAGTTCAGTTGCTGCTTTAAATACAGAAGAGAAATACGAAGTACCCTGATATATTTCCGCGGGTTCCAGCATGGATTGGGCTTCTTGACGTGTAATATTCTTTTTGCTATTCACAATCTTATAGAGTGAATACACTCGAGTAGGAATCGCTTCTGTGACCATATTACCGGTAAACATTCCTTACCTCCTATTTAATAACTGATCCACTAACTAGGTCCGATAGATATTTCCCACTAGAAGCTGAAATACAAAAGTCCCTTGATGATACGTGGATGACATATTTATTGTTTTTTAATGCTCTATACACAATCTGATATTGCCTTTTTGCAAGGACATCATCCTCACTATAAACAGCAATAATAAGTCCGGAAATATAAAATCCATTATCCCTTGCCTGCAAGTCTCGAAATTCGGCAAAATTCATAATGTTTAACAGCGGATATGCCGTTCCGTTTATATCCTCATCGTCACAAACGATAATATCCGGATTGTACTTTATAATCACATCTTCAATACTCTTTGTAATGATGAGCGCTTCATTCGTATCAGAAAAAAACTCCATTGCCGCTACTGATATTTCCTTCTCAGGTCCAGAAACGCTCTCCAACAAAGGGAACCTGCTTACTTCATCTCGTTCTATTTGCTCATGTGCATTACACCCGGCACAATATTCTGAAACCAGCGGGTATGTCTCATAGAACATACTCGACCAGCAGATCCTGTCATTATTTTTTATGGAGTCAATGATTAAGGAAAAGTCCCGTAAAGACTTGTTAACCTCTTTCTCTCTGATATCATTGATTAGTTGCAAGGACTGTTCATTTTCCTGAAGAATTGTTTTATCTAGGATTTTAATTGTGAAAATATATCGATTATCCTGATCCAAATCCAAACCAACTATATCGATGAGGCCATATCGATTGAGAAGCAACAACACATTAATATTCCATTTTTCGTCTGTTTCATTTCCTTCTTCAAAAAAATTGATTTTGTTGTAATTCGGCTTAGTGGAAGCCATAATTGAAATTTTTCCATCATGCCAGGGATTTACGGGATTTTGAAACATACTCCACCATCTTCCCCATAATTTTGGAGTTGTTAGAACTTTCCCCAGATGATCTGATGCCGAACTTAAATCCTCTTGATCAACACACATCACACTTAAACAGCAAAGACCATCCCGGCCACCTCTGCCCAGCTCCTGATAGTACGAATCTGGGCTCTCTGGAACATACAAATGAATTACCGTACGGACATCTGGCTTATCTACACCGACTCCAAAAGCCGATGTCGCAATCATGATTTCGTACTCGTTATCACTCCACTCATTAATTAGCTTGTCTCTTTCTGCCGCCTTGGTCTCCCCCGTAAATGTTCTGATATTCTTGTATCCTTCATTTTCAAGAATTTGCTTCCACTTATCCGCTTGATACGGCGCATTTACGTACAAGATCATCGGATGTGGCAAGTGATCGACTAAAGAAACGACCTTTCTCTTTTTGTCTTGATATCCCTTTGCTTCCAAAAAGATGAATCTGGGTTCTTTTCTCAAAGAATCACATCGTATTTCTAGCCATTTTTCATTATCCGAGAACATCCTTTTCAGGGAAGATACTGTTTCATCGCGATACGTAGCTGACAACAAGAATGTTCTAATTTCAGGAGTCGTTTTTAGCAGTTCTCGTCTCCAAGGGCCAAGACACTGATAATCAACTCTGAAAAAGTCCCCCCAAGCCACAACGATGTGTGCCTCATCGATAACGATATTTTTTATATATTTTCTAGAGTTTGCCACTCCTATTAATTGCTGAAACTGGGTATTTTTAATTAGCGCTTCAGGAGAAATAAAAAGCAGTCTAGCCGTCTTTTTTTCTATGGCTCTAGAAATATCAGCAATGTTATTACTTCCGCTGTAATAACAGAAAATCTCTCCCGAGTCGGAATTTATAATATTTTGTTTGGCAACTCTTTCCTGGTCTATAGCAAGGGATACTGTTGGGACAACCGCGATTGTTAATCCAGTTTTCTCGTATGCCAAGGTTTGAGTAACCAGACTTTTTCCTCCGCCAGTCGGCATTGAGATTAACGTTGTAAATCCATCCGGGGTTTTTAATCCCCCATAAACGCTAAGTTTTTGCTCTAGCGATTTAAAATGCGTGAATCCAGTTAGCGAGCTAATATACTTGTTCGTTTTTAACATGTACTTAGTTTTATAACTGGGATTATTCGATTCCAGATCAACAAATGCATCTTTTACAAATGCTGGATGAATTAAAAAAGATGGCACATCATATGTTGCATAGTACTTCCCGGTAACCGGATCTTTGTATATTCCGAAACGATTTTGTTCGGGTATATCTAAAGCACTAATTGATAGAGAGGTTTTAAAAGCTATCAGGAAATTGCGCAACGCCGATAAATAATCCGATGCTCCACATTCACTGGAGTTATATAGTTGTTCAGCTTTTATCAATCTATTGGTTACATTAAAAAGATCTTTTTCAACAGGCGTGACTGCATCATCCACTATGAGCGCTGCTTCTTCATGACCATTTATGATCTTTTCTACTTTTTCTATTATTTTTCCTACATTCATCTCTTCACCAACCACATAAAGCAAGCTGCTTCCAATCGGATAATCGGTTTTGATAGACTTTGATATATTAGATCGTATTCTTTTTTTAGATCCTCAATTAAGCCATCTGAAGACGAATTGTAATATTTTGCCCTCGACTCCTTAGTTGATAAAATCTGTTCAATCATCTCTCGTGCACTATCGAGATCAGATAATTTTGCAAATCTATTCTTTGCCTTTTTAGCTGCTATTGATCTGCTTTTCTCTACCAGAGACCTCCAATAGTCTTCATCATATTGGGATTTAAACCAATCCAGATTGCTGGATTGATACATCCGTGGTATATGCAAGAATCCATCAGACAATCCTCTTCTTCCAAGATGATCGATGTCATCCGACTTGTTGAAGTAACCCATCTTACAAATTCTTCGGTGTTCAGCTATTACCTCTTTATCCGAAATATCTCCATAAGCAGAAAATGCTACCGGAATAACTTGAATAGAGCTAGCCAGGTATTGTCTAAATTGCGCAAGTGCAAATATAGAAACACCATTTTCTATCAGGAATCGTTCGTTCGGTTCAATAGAAAATGTATAGATAAAGCCTTTCCAATTTATGTCAGATAATACTGCAAATGCCGTACACATCCCTCTATATGAATGCATGGCGTTATCCACTATACAATCGAATATTTCGTCTCCTGGAGCATAGAAATGCAAATAATCATTTTTTATAGCAATGTCTCTATCAAAAGTCCCCTTTATTGCTCTATCTGAATACGTGCTATTATTTTTAGCCTCCTCAACTCCGCGCTGAACTCTAATCGCTACAGCGTTTTGTTTCTTTGACATGTATCTCTCCCAATTAGGGGGAATTAAGAACGAATTTTGTGCTGAACGAATAGAAAAATTGCGTTCGTCAAAAGATACAATCTCTTTGTCCATT
>AUXO017772677.1_pt1 | contig 14615 bp, 22 predicted proteins | sample 768731 | NCBI WGS metagenome assembly AUXO01 (sample SAMN02715735, study PRJNA202380) | gut metagenome | biome: sheep rumen | host: Ovis aries | place: New Zealand: Palmerston North | reverse complement strand
TTCAATTTGTTGACCAAAACCTAAATCTTGAGTAACTAATTTTTTAACATATTCATTCATATCTTTCAAAGTAGCATCAACCTTATCTTGTGGAATATCTGTAGCATATCTAGGAATGAAGCCTTCTCTTTCGCACATAGAAACTAATTGACCAATAGAATCAACATAGTCATCTTTCTTTTCTTTGTTCTGTGCAGCAGTAAACTTTGCGGATTTGCGCAAATCATTACTTACTTTAGAAAGCTTTTGGTATCCCTCGATATCACTACAATCAAGAGCCTGGTTCATTTTTAAATCTGTTTTACAAATTAATATTAATGTATTCATGGTATCTGCGTCTTGGATATCAAATGAATTCATCATATCATTATATTTCTTTTCAAGTTCAACTCATTCACTTGGTTTGTAAAGTCTACCTCATTTCATCGCAAGATAAATTTTATCATCTTCTGTTAAATCGGCGCCAACATCAATAAGTGACTCATCTATATAAGTATCAGGATTAGAATAAGCATCATTTGCGCCTGGGATATATCTCTCAGGGTTCATTAAGAAATCTTCATGTTGAGTAGTTGCGCTAGTCATTGTTTTAAATTCCGCATCTGTAATCTCTCCATTATCTAATTGTTGTTTTAATTCTTCATCATATTGCTTTTGTTGTTCAGCTAAAAGTTTCTTTTGTTCAGCATTTCGCGCCTGAATTTTTTCGGTATCAGCTCATCCATAATCTTTCCATTGTTTTAATTTCATCTTTGATAAATATTTACCAAACACAGACATCCCATTTAAAAGCGGATTCTTGGCTGCTGCGCGTTCACGCAACACATTCCATTCCTCTGGGACATATGGTACATCCATTTTCTCCAATAGCCATAAAAATGTATTTGGGTCATAATTATCTATGTGCATCGTTAAACAATCTTTACACAATTCAGTTTTTTCTTTGTTTTTATATTGATAGAATTGAGTTTCTGCGTTTTTCATTCTTCCGCATTTTTGACACATTCTCATTTCTGCCATATACTACACCTCTTTCTTTTTGTTACGACAAGACTTACAGATAGAATAATATCCATCGCGCGAAGTATTATTTTTAGAAAAGAAGCGGTTATGCGCAAGTTTTATTTCTCCGCATTTAGAACATCTTTTCCATTTGCCGTATTCTACATAGGTATAATACCATATCAAATAATCTTCTTTGGCCTTTTCCGCTAACATTTTAGGTATTTTATTTCTCCAAAGAGACGAAATGTATTCAACAGAATAAGTGATGTCAAACTCATCACGTAATAATTCCTGGATATCCGCATTTGCTAATCCATCTATTTTATATATTAATAACTTATAATATAAAGGATATTCATCTTTCAATGTTTTTTCAATAAGCTCATCTAAATCTTCCATTAAATATCAAAAATCTCAATTAAAATTTCCTCAGCATTCTTCTTTAAGCGCAGAATAGTTGCAAAGTAATCCGCAAATATGTTCTGGATTAAAGAAAGAAACTAGACAATCACTAACAGGGTCACCATCTTCGCCTATTGTAATGTTTTCAGTTAAGTCAGTTTTTGTAAGACTTTTTGCCGTTGCTCTTGAAAAAACAGAAGTTCCTTTAAACGCATCTTTAATTATATATTGTTCTTGATGCATTTCTATTAATCATTTCTTTAATTTATATTTATTTTTACCTGTAGCTTCTTTTTCTTTCTTTTCAATTATTTTAATACTTTCTTTTAAATCTTTTAACGAATCAATATTCTCTAAATCTCCATCTGTTATTTCTTTTTTATGAGTTAATAGAATATTTTTATCATTCTCAATCATAAAATTCCAAAGACCGTCCTCTCCATTCTCAAATTTATCAACTAAACTTTGAAATGAAGTTTCACGTTTATTAATAGTTATCATCCTATTGTCTGTTAGAATCATTTTCTGTTTTTTCTCTTCAGGAGTCATAGCGGAAACAATATAATCTGACATAATTTCCATATATTTCTTACTTTTAAGTTGCTCATTTGTTAATGTAGGTAATAAATTCTCTATAAAATCAGCACGCTCAGCCGCAGTTTTTAATGAATAGTCTAATTTTTTAGTTTCCGTAATAATCATCTCCTCTCTAGATCTTCTATACTTATATTCTACCATAAAATTTTTGTGTTGTCAATCTAGATTTAAGAAGATTAATTGATTTTGACAAAATTTTTTGATATAATATTTATATAATAAATTAAAGAAAAATATATAAAAAGAAAAATGTCAAAAGGAGAGGAGAGATAGTATGTTTGATAGTGATTTCTGGGAAGAGTTTTTTATAATTGCGGGGATGATAGGATGTGCTTTATTGATTGGTGTAGCAGTTTCAACCCTACTTTTTCCAAATACAGATTATTCAAGAGATAGAGGAATCTGTGAAAGTCAGGGAGGTGTTTGGTCTGAAGTTGTCCACCATAAAGAGAATAGCTTCTGCACTTATTACAATGTAGAATGGAAAAAATACAATGATTAAAAGTAAACAAGATATTTTTAATCGGGTTCGCGCACACTATAATTATTTAATTACGTTAGGTTATGAAGTATTATTTACTGCACTGCAAGGAAGTCAAAATTATGGATTAGACGAATATACTGATGACTATTGCTCTGATATTGATACAAAGAGTATTATACTTCCTTCTCTTGATGATTTTATTTATAATAAACAACCAGTATCAACAGTCAAGATAATGCCGGACAGTGAAGAGCATGCTGAAGTAAAAGATATCCGCGTTATGTTTGAGATGTTTAAAAAAGAAAACTTAAGTTACATTGAGCTATTGTATAGCGATTATGTGATTATAAATCCCAAATACGCGCAAATAGTCGATGAGTTGATTCAGAGACGCGATGAAATCGCCACAGCCGACACTGCGCAATTCTTAAAATGCATCGCAGGTATGGCTTACGAAAAAGATAAGGCGCTTTGCCATCCATATCCAGGTATCATTGATAAGATAAAAAAATATGGATATGATGGAAAACAATTAAGTCATTGCGCTAGATTGCTATTGTATATTACAGATTTTAGTAATGGTAGACCTATTGCTGAATGCTATAAACCTGCAGAGATGTATAAATTAACCTTAATGAATTACAAAAAGCAGCTTGATGAGAATGGAGCAGAGATGTCGATTGACGAAGCACGTAACCGTAGCGCCACATATGTTGAAGAAATCAAAGATTTAAAAAATAAGTTGATAGAAGAAAACGATTACGGAGTTAATACGCTCGTTTGGGAATTTTTAAATGAGCTTCAAGCAAGAGCAATGAAACAACATATCCTAGAAAGTATTATACCATCTTTTGAAGATTTTAAATATTTTAGCAAAGAAGAACAAGAAGCTCAAGCAAAAGCGATAAGTGCAAATGCAATAGCGCCTAAAGAAAATATATATGATTATTACGCGGATACCAGCTTAGAGAGCTTGGACGTAGATGAAGGAGAAAGGAGCGAGTTCGCGCATGAATAATAATAATAATGATGAACCAGTATTTAAAATTGATAAAACAGGAATAACAATAAATAGACCTATTACAATAACAACTAGCGCAATACCTTGCGAAGAATATGTTTGCAGTCAAGAAGCACCTGCGCCATCAAAAAATAAACCTAAATTGGCTTATATTATGACTAGTGGAGATAACAATTTATTTCTTGATAGCTGGGCAAGCGGTAAATATGCAATAGGCAAAACACTTCCGCGCAAATGGGTGGTAAATGGCCCTGCAACAATATTATTTTGGGGAGATGGAACCAAGACTATTGTTAAATGCAACGAAGATGATAAATTTGATGTGCAAAAAGGTTATTTAATGGCTTATTTTGAAAAATGGACTGGATTGAGTAAACATCAAATTGCAAAAATAATGAATGAAATTAAATAGAAAGGATTGGGGGGTCTAGGTATAGGATCCTGGACCGGGAAACCGCATGAGTAAAATAGTAGAAAATGGAATGATTATATCAGATGATGATATTACTTTTTATGGAAACACAGAACAAGAGCGAAAACTAAATCAAGAGCTATATCACTGTTGTTTAGATATTGCTGCAAAAGATGATGAGATTGCGGAATTGCGCTCAGAAAATGCAGCATTGCGCCAATTGTTAGAATGAGCTGAAGAATGTGGCTATGGTTTTGATAATATTGCGGAATGAGAATATGATATTAATTTACCTAAGGATTTAGACTATACTGAAAGTTTAATTTGGTATGCTAAAGAGTGGTTAAAAAAATATAAGTAAGTTAAAAAGACGCGAACGTAGTGAGCAAAAAATATTTGGTCGATTAGAGGATTCTCGCGAACGCAGTGAGCATCGTGGCCACTGAATGAAAAAATTTTTGGTCGATTAGAGGTCGTGGCCAGACCATTTTTCAAAACCCTTGCAAAAAAATCCCAAAACTACACCCCCTCTAAACATTTTTAAATAGTATGTTGACACTTCCTAAGCATCGAGCATGCTCGCTGCGTGAATGTCTGGGACGCAGCGATTTTTAGACAGAATTTTACATGTAAACTTTTTGTAAAGCAAATGTCAACAATATGTAAACAATAGCAATTCACGAAACTAAAACATTTGTTTGTGTCAACACAAGCAAATGACACACTAGGAACTGTTGTACTGAAGCAACTAATAAAAAAAAGAAGAACTATTCTTCTTCTAGTTCATCTTCAAGCTCACTAATGAAATCGTATAACTTGATAATTTTGTGGAAGTATTTTTCTTCTTCAGTTTCAGTGAAGCAATCAATACCATTTTCTTCAACTCTTTGGAATGCTTCATTTTCAAGTAAACCTAAAGCAGTTCTAATCATTGATAATTGTTCTTTATTTAATTCTACATTTTTCATAATTTTTTTCTCTCTTTCCTTTTCTTTACAATATTATTATACTATACTTAGTAAGCAAAGTCAATAGTTTTTTAAAAATTTTTAAAATTTTTTTCTTTCACAAAGACTTTATCATTAGACAATTACATTAACAAAATAAACAATAAAAGAATAACAAATTAATTTAAAAAAATTACACAAAAGGTATTGACAAAGTTATTATACTATGATAGAATATAATTGTAAAAAGGAAAGAGAGTTGATTAAAATGACAAATGATAAATTAGTAAAAGTTCAAAATAGAATAAATGAGTTAGAAAAATTACTTTGGGGTATCCAAATGATAGACCACTGGACTAGTGAAGATAGAGAATACTTCTCTAAATACAACAACGAACTAAAAGAACTAAAGAAACTAATTGTTGAAAAAGTTTTAGAAGACTAATCAATAATTAGTTTTTTCTTTTATTTGTTTACACTTTACAATTAAATAAAAAAAGTTTGTAAAAAACTATTGATTTATTAATAATTTAATAGTATAATAATATTGTAAGATAAAGAAAGAAAGAGGTTTTAAAAATGAAAAATAAAAAGAATAATAAAAAAAGATTTGTAATGTATAAAGGTTGGCAAATGTTATTAGAGTTCATACTTATAAGTTGTGTTATGACTATTGTTATGAGTTTAGTTGAAAGCGAATGGACATTTGAATATTTTAAAGTTGTTAGTATTCTTGCTCTTGTTGCTACTACTTGTGGAGTTTTAATTAAAAAGTTCGGAAGAGAGTTTTAATTAGAATAGCAAATAAATAATATTAAATAAAATTAATATTATTTTTTATTTTATTATAAAGTATTGACAATGTTTGACATCATCAAAAGTGTCAAATTATGTCAACGGTGCGCGCTGGGCCGATGCGCACCGCTTTGTCAAGTAGTGTAAACTTTACACTTTTTTACACTCGAACATTTGTCCTTGACACTATAAAAATTTTCCTAAAACTTATAAAAAACTATTGACTTATTTTTAAATATTTGATATACTTATAATGTAAGAAAGGTAGTGATATTATGAAATATGAAACTGACCTAGCAAGAGAAATAATGCGTGATAGATACGCATTAAGAGATGAAGCAATAGCAAGAGAAAAGCAAGAGCGCAAAGAAAAAAATATTTTTAGAAAAATATTTAAAAAACTATTGACTTTGTTTCAATAGTGTAGTATAATTAAAGTGTAATAAGGAAAGGGTGATTAAAATGACACTAACTGACTTAGGAATAATATTTTTAATACTACTAACAACAATAGCAACAATAAGTTTTATAAATAGTAAAAATGATTAAAAAAGTATTGACAATAAAATAATAAAGTGATATAATTAAAATGTAATAAGGAAAGGAAGTTGATAATTATGGCACAAAAAAGAAAAGTGGCAACTCCAAAAGTAGTTGTAGATAAGAACGCAGCACAATTCATGAGAACTGCGCAAAACCTAGCAAAGAAAGGTAAAACTAATAAAAAATTAAGAGGGCGCAACGCAAACGCAAAAGCACTTAAATACAATATAGCAATTGCTTAGCAAGTGCTTTTTTTGTGCTTTAATTTTTAGAACAACGTTACCAGGTGTATCATGCGCGCTTGCCGGTTGTACCTTGGGTACAATCGAGGCTTGCGCATTTTTTTTGATTTTTTTTAAAATTTTTGATATAATATTTATGTAAGATAAGAAAGGAACGAAAAAATGAATATTTATGTGTTATTCACTAGCGCAAAAGAATATTCAAAAGTAGTAAGTGGTATTTACTCATCACTTGATATTCTTATCGACAAGGCGCAAACCTGCTTTGCCGATGATATTATCGAGGCTATTGAAGAGTGAGACCTTGACAATGGATTTATTAGAACGATACCTTTTAAAAAGCAAATACTTATTACTATTGAATAGTGCTAGCAAGACGCTTACGCGAACAGTCGCGAGGTGTCGTTCCTATTTTATCTAGACCCTTTCAAGAAAAACCGAGCCAAAGCGCATGAATTAGCGCATTGGTATCACCTCCCAAAACATGGACGCTTCGTGGTCGCAGGTCACGAAGCGTTTTTGTGTGGGTGGATCCCTTTACACTTTTTGACATCGAACATTTGTACAGTTGACAGATCTTTACACTCCCAAAAGTGTCAATCGAACGTCAATCGAACAAATTATGTAAATTACAAAAAAGTATTGATTTTTTAAATAATAAATGTTATAATTATAATGTAAATAAGGAAAGGTGATAAAAATGAAAAACTATGTAATAGGTGCTTTAAGTGTAATTGTAATAGTTTTAATTATTGTTTTATTTGGTATTTTAAACTTTAGCATTTTATTAAATGTTTGTGATGATGAAAGTTGTGAAATTGAAAAAGTAAAAGTAATTGAACTTATCCAAGAAAATTATTAAAAATTAAAAAAACTATTGACTTATTTAAAATAAAATGTTATAATTAATATGTAAAAGTTAAGAAATGGTTATAACATAACTAATAAAAAAAGTTAAAAAAAAATAAAAAAACTATTGACTTAATAAATTAGTTATGATATAATATAAATGTAAATAAGAAAAGAACTTATTTACAAGCCAATAAGTAAAGGAGTTGATTAAAATGGCTAAAACAAAGCAAATAACAAAGAGAGATAATTTAAATTATCTAATCGAAAAGTATGGGGATGACCCAAGAGTAGTTGCTTACGCAACACACGAAATCGAACTATTAGACAATAAAAATAGTTCTAAAAAACCAAGTGTTAGTGCTACTGAAAATGTAGAAATTGCTAATAGACTTGTTGAAATCTTAAAAGCAAGTGAAAAAGCATTAACTATCACTGAAATACTTGAACTTCCTGAAGTAAAGGAAATCAAAGTTTACAACGAAGATACAAAAGAAGTTGACAAAGCATTGTCAAATCAAAGAGTATCTTACATACTAAACAATGACAATAGAGTTGTTCGTGAAGTTGTAAAGAAAAAGGCTTATTTCAAAGCCTAATCTGTAAAGTTGACACAATAAGTGTCAACTTTTTTTATTTGACACCTACTTGACGTTTCGTGCGCGCCGGTTCCCTCTGCCACGAAACGTTTTACAGTTAATCTGTCAATTTACACTTTTTTACATGCGAATTTGCGCAACCTTGACATGTCAAATACTCCCAAAACGTCAAGTAAAAAAATTAAAAAATTGCATTTTTCTATTGACTTATTTTGTAGATATGATATAATTATAATGTAATGAGGTGATAGTATGAATAAAAAAGCAAAGAATAAAACAAGTGTTCGTGATACTTGGATACCTACATTTTGGGCTTACAATGGCGCAGGCTATCAAAAGAACAAAAAGAAAGTAATTGCGCGCAAGCAAAAATACAAAGAAAAATACTAGCGCAAAGGCGGTTGAACCCCATGGCTGACCTAGATAGGACACACGTTCGACCGGGCGCGCGCAAACTTTTTTAAAAAAAATTAAAAAAACTATTGACAATAATTCAATAGTATGAGATAATTATAATGTAAAGAAAAGAGGAATTGATTAAAATGAAAACAAAAACAATTGATATTAAAAAAGAAAAATATTTACTATTTGTAGATACTGAAACAATAGGTAGTCTATTTGTAAAAGAAAGTGTTTTACCTTTTGAGATAGGTATTAAAATATTTGATACTGAAACTCAAAAAGTAGTTAAAGAAAAAAGTTATTTAATAAGAAAGTTCTTTAATAATAAATACATAATGTTATCAACTTTTAGCGCTACTAAATACCCAAAGTATTTTGAAAAGTTAGAAAATGACAAGCGCTATAAAAATTGTAGTGTAAATGACATGGCGCAAGACTTAACTAAAATAATCAATAGATACAATATTAAAATAATGGTTGCGCACAACGGACAATTTGATAAGCAAGCAATTGCGCGTATTTGTGAAGAGTTTGGAATTGATAACCCAATTGAAAAAATTGATTTACTTGATACAATGGAAGTATCAAGAATAATAACTTTTAGTAAAGATTATGTTGACTTTTGTTTAGAAAATGAAGAGATTAAAAACTCAATAAATGAAAGCGCATTTATAACTAATAGTGGAAGAGTGCGCACAACAGCACAAGCAATTTATAGTTTTATTACTAAAAACCCAACTTTTGAAGAGGCGCACACTGGACTAGAGGACATCGACATTGAAATAGAAATATTCAAAAAGTCAATGGACTTGCTAGGGAATACAATTGTTGCGCTAAATGTAGCACCAACTTGGCGCGAATATTCAATAATAAAAGAAGATTAAAAAAATCTTCTTTTTTTAAAAAAATTATTGACAATTATTTTATTATTTGATATAATTATAATGTAAGGAAGTGGGAAGTATGAAAAAATTAAAAATACTAAATGACTTTATAAAAACTATAAATAAAAATTACAAAGTGCTACACGATAAAAAAGAGTTCACAAGTGATTGGGAAAATGGAAAAGTTTGGGTTTGCTTTAATGAAAATAAAGAAGATGATACTTTATTTATGGAATACATAAAAGAAAAGTATAATCTTGAAATTGATACATTCTTAATGTCATTCCTTCACGAAGTAGGACACCTAGAAACCGAAGATGATGAGTTAAGTGATAGTCGTGCTATTGATTTATTTACTCTTGAAGTATTATTTGACAATAGTAAGATTACAAAAAAAGAATATTTTGAAAGATATTTTGAAATAGAGTGTGAAAGCCTTGCTACTGAGTGGGGGGTTGATTACTACTTGACACACCAAGAGCAATGTAAAGCACTTGTAAAGGAATTGCGCAAATAGCGCTTTTTCTTTTGTCAAATTATGTAAATTGACACAATTTGACGTCCCGCGCTTGCGCGATCCGGGACGTTTTACATGTAAATTGACATGTCAAGTTTACGTCAATCGACATGTCAATAGTCAGTAAGTTTACGTAAATCCCAAAACCGCGACACGCCAGGAGGCGTTGTATGGATAAAATAAGGTTAAAAAAATTTTTAAAAAATGCTTGATTTATTTTAAATAATTTGATATAATTATAATGTAATAAATGAGGAAAGCAAAATAAAAAATGAAAAAAATAAAAATAATTGTTGACTTATTAAATATAATTTGATATAATTATAATGTAATAAGAAAGCAAGAGAAAAACAAAAAAGAAAAAAAATAAAAAAATGCTTGACTTGATTATTACAATATGATATAATGATAATGTAAGGAAAGGAGATTGAGGAATATGAAAAAACTTACAAATCGTGAAATATTAAATCTAATTAAGGGGGAATTAAGCGCTAATGAAATGGTAGTTGCTTGGTGCGACCATCAAATCGAATTACTAGACAATAAGAAAAATGTTAATAGCGCAAAATCAAAGGAAAATCAAGAAAAAAATCTTGAAATTACAAATGTAGTTGTTGGTGCTTTACAAAATGTTGATAAACCAATGACAATAACTGAAATCTTAGAATTACCTGAGGTTAAAGAAATTAAGGTTGAAGATAAACCTTTAACAAATCAAAAATTATCTTATCTATTAAATAACGATAGCCGTATCACTCGTGAGGTTATCAAGAAAAAAGCATATTTCAAAGTATGCTAGTCTAAAAAATCAATAGCAAGTAGTAAAAAATTGCTACTTGCTATTGACAATAATTGTTTACTATGATATACTTATAATGTAAGGAGTTGATAAAATGAAAGATTACAAATTAAATGGTAAAATGTATGAAATTACACTTGATAATGATAAGGTTGTAAAGGTTGATAAAAAGTGGGTTGATACATCAATAGAAAACCTACAAACTGACCTAGAAGATGTCCTTTTAATGTATCTTGAAGATAATGACTACATTACAAATGACGCGCAAAATGACCTAGACCAAAGCGCAAAGGCAAATGGTGTAAAGTTAGTTGCTAAAACTGAAAAACCAAAAAAGAAAACTCAAAAAGAAAGAGTTGTAAAGGAAAACCCTACAAAAGAGTTAATCATTAGTAAATTGACAAGCGCTTTACAAGAAATTGACAACATTTCAAATGTAAATGTTGAAAATAAAGCAAAATTGATAACATTTACACTAAATAATGAAGATTTTAAACTTGATTTAGTGCAAAAGCGCAAAGAAAAAGCGCAAAAGTAGTAAAAAAGTGTCGATTGACACTTTTTTTGTTGTAAAATTAGGGCATTATTGTCAATTTTGGCGCTAAATGTGTATAGTTTACGTAAGTTTACACGTTTTTTTAGCATTTTTGCGCCAAATTGACAGTCAATTTACATTTGCTTGACATGTAAAGTTTACACCCCTCGCCTCGCATTCGCCGGCTTCACCCCGCTTTTTATTATACCACATACTTTAGAATTTGTCAATAGGAAAATGTAAGATTTGCGCAAATGCGCATTATCCTAAAACTCATCGGCTCGGCCTCGCCGGCCTTGAGGCGATTTTGGACCGGGAACCCCATATGGATTTTTTATATGGCGAAAGTTGGTGGCGAAAGCCAGTACTAGATTCCTGAAACATGAACCGGGTTCGCGCATATGCAACTCAACAATAGCTAAATGTAAAAGCGCAGGCGCCGACTAAGGATCGGATGATGGAGTTAAGTTGCTCTATATATATAATATATATAATATATATTTATTTTATTAAAAATTTATGATATAATATAATTGGGATGATATATATATTATTATATATATATTATTATTCTCTCCCATTATAATTATAATATAATTTATTTATTTTGTCAATAAATAAAAAAACACGCCACAGAAGTGGCGCTGATCCAGTATAATATATTATATATATAAGGAAAACGATTACGATAATAGTAATTGAAGATTGGTGTTGGTCCCGGCCACCCAACATAGCTAAACATAGCTAATACCTAATAATATATAGCAAAAGTTGTCATAGTCTTACTAATAGGAGTATAATATACAGTTAGTATAAAAATGACAACTTCCTACTTGTTAAGTTTATATAAACTCATGTCCTTATTTAAACTTAACAACTTCTATACTTTGCTATTTTGTTTGAAAGTATATATTTCTCTTAAAATCATGATAAAATAATTACATAGCAAAGTAATATTTTTGTTTGAAAGTATATGAAACTCTTGAAGAATAATATATATTATATATTGTTTAAGAGTTTTTATTACTTTCAAACAAAACATTCACTTTTACTCATTATAAAAACCATTAAGTTCCACAGTTGTTCCTATACATGTCTGGTAATCTGCGTAAACTTGCGTTGTGCGAAATATATCATTAGCTTCTAATAATTTGCGGTTTTCGCGCACTTGATAAGGTGATAATCCAGTTGCTTGCGCTAAATCTTCCATTTTAAACAATTTGCGCTCTGCCATCATTTGCATACCTATTCATGTTTTTAATGTAGGTACTCAACTGCGCTTATGCGCTTCTTCTGCTATTTGTTTACAAGTTCTTACCATACCTATACCTATATGCATTTGCTCTTCGCGCTTGCGATATAGTGCAGCTACAAAATAATTATTATCTGTTTTATCTATTGTGTAACTTATATATTCACGGTTCATTAATTCTTCTAATGTTGCTTTTAATTCTTCTATATTTTCATCAGTAACTGTTAATTGAATATAATTTAAAAAGTCTTCATAACTTCCGCGGAATACCAACATTGGAGTTGATACAATAGTTAAGAATACTAAGAATGGTCAAGTCATTAATTTTACACTATCTTCATCAAAGCTAATATTGTCCTTCACTTCATCAAATAAGGTTAATGCGCGCGAATCCGTTTTGTCTTCCTGTACCTCGTAAGTTGCCCCCAAACCACGCCCCTTTTTGATTAAATGTACCCCCCATTTTTTTAAAATGGATTTTTGTGTGCGCGGAAATGCCCCCGTTAAAGAAGTCTCAGATACCCCGAAACGAGCTGCCGCCTCTTTTAATGTCATAATTATCACCCCGATATTCATATTTGAAAATTCAAACAACTTTTTTGTTTGAGTTTGCCCCCATTTAACAACTATTAGCAACCCTATTAAAAGTTGTCACGTCATTTCCGATTTGTCACGATTTTTCCAAAATAGAAAAACCGCCCATTTTTAAATAGGCGGAAATATTTTATTGGCTTACGCCCTATTCTTTTGCTTTTCTCTTTTGAACAAGGTCGATTTTGAATTGTTCTCCGTTAAGAGCAAAAGTAATTAATTTTGCTTTATTTTCAACAACTACGTCAGTAGCACCGTCAATAGCAGAAACTGCTTCAAATAACTTCGTGATTATTAACTCTTTAGTTGGATTTTCTTTAACTACTCTTTCCTTTTGTGTTTTCTTAGTTGCCTTAGCAGCTTTCTTAGCCCCCACTAATTCTTTGTGTTCTTTTGCTTTTTCAGTTAATTCAACTTGCTCATCATTTACTAGATAATCTTCATCTTCTAGCCAAGTATTAACAGCTTCATCGAAATCAACCCCTAGATTTTCACACATTTTATTTAAGTATTCAGTAGATGCTTTTGCAACTCTTCCATCTTCTAAAGTAATAGTAACAACTTTCCCATTTACAACATAATCAAACATATTTTTCACCTCTTACCCTTTCCCATAAAAAATTTTTATAATTTTTTATTTTTTACATTTTAATTATAACATTTTTTTAAAATTTTGTCAATAGAAAATCGGATAAGCTAATGAACAATGCGCAAACCCGGTATATGCTCATGGATCGAGTTATATGCCTCCTATATCGGGATCGCGCATACCTTTATTTGCAAAATAAAAAAAGGTGGCGTCCCACCTCACATGTTAACTGCTCTTATTTCCTACTAATAGAGGAGCTGACTTACACTGCAGGTTAACTCTACAGGAAGGTCTATTCTATCGACACACCTTTCATCGGTTGCGTTCTCCTAGCAACGCCAGGGAGAATATCCATGGTAGGCGTCAATTCTCTGCTCACCAGAGACACCTGATAGTCGTATCCCTAGTGAGCAGAGAACCGAAGTTCTCTAGTTTGCTGATGCTTGTCTATACTTTTTGCTTAAGTGCAAGCCCCTTAACCTTATCAATCAGCTTTGATTGGAGGTTTTGTTTATGGATAAAAACCTTTAAAACCATTATATTGTCTACTTATATTATTCAGCTATGCTATAGAAAGCTTTACCTTTTTCTTCAGTTCTAACTACTCTTCCGTCTTTCTTTAGTGCTGTTAATAGAGCAGTTACTTTTGGAGCTGATGTAAATCTTGCATCTGTTTTTAATCCTTCGAATAATTCAGTTACAGATACTGCTTTACCCATTTCTGCTAGTTTATCGAATACGATTTCAACTAACTCTTTATTCTCCTTTTGAACTTTAGTTTCTCCAGTTCTTTTCTTTGAAGCTAATTCGATTTGTCTATCTAGGAATGCTACATAATCAGCTGCTTCGTCAGCTCCGAATGTAACTTCTCCCATAGCTACTTTCTTTAATACTTCAAATCTCTCTTTCTTAGTCATTGTGTCTTTTGTTCTTTCCATTTTAAATCACCTCTTACCCTTTCTTTCATATTTAATATGGATTTATCATAAACGCACCCTTTCTGCGTATATGCTCATTAAGTTCAGTTTTTATTAGTAATTCCTTTTGAGGAGAATTATTTGGAAAACTGTAACCGTTCATCCTAACAACCTTATCAAGTGGACTTATTGCCGTAGTTTTTTAATGAGAACCTCTGTTTAAGCATTACCCT
>AUXO012235459.1_pt1 | contig 14615 bp, 11 predicted proteins | sample 768731 | NCBI WGS metagenome assembly AUXO01 (sample SAMN02715735, study PRJNA202380) | gut metagenome | biome: sheep rumen | host: Ovis aries | place: New Zealand: Palmerston North | reverse complement strand
TAAAAACAAAATCTTCGTTTTTTGTTTTGTATTCTTCTCACTTATTCGTACCTTTGCAAAATGATAACTAAACAATAGAAAAGATGAATATTACAGAAAGATTCTTGAATTACACCAAGTTTGACACGCAATCATCGGAAGAAAGCCAAAGCGTTCCCAGTACTCCTAAACAACTGGTTTTTGCAGAATACCTGAAGAAAGAGCTCATCCAGGAAGGACTGGACGACGTAGAGCTTGACGAGAAAGGCTATCTCTATGCCACACTGAAGAGTAACATCAAGCAAGACGTACCTACCATAGGATTCATATCGCACTATGACACCAGTCCTGACTGCTCGGGTGCCGACATCAAACCACAAATAGTAAGCAACTACGACGGCAGTGACATTCTGCTGTCAGAAGGTATCATCTCCTCACCAAAGAAATTTCCTGAGTTGTTGCAACACATCGGAGAAGACCTTATCGTTACCGACGGACATACCCTGTTAGGAGCAGACGACAAGGCAGGCATAGCCGAAATAGTACAGGCCATGGTCTATCTGCAACAGCATGACGAAATAAAGCATGGCAAGATACGCATTGCCTTCAACCCCGACGAGGAGATTGGCATGGGTGCTCACCATTTCGACGTAGAGAAGTTCGGATGTCAGTGGGCCTACACCATGGATGGTGGTGACGTGGGTGAGCTGGAGTTTGAGAACTTCAATGCTGCATCAGCCAAGATTACCATCAAAGGCGTGAGTGTACACCCGGGTTATGCCAAAGGCAAGATGATCAATGCCAATGCGCTGGCTGCTGAGTTTGCCAAGATGTTGCCAGAGGACGAGACACCAGAAACAACCGAAGGTTATCAGGGTTTCTACCACTTGATAGGCATGCAGACCAACACTGAGTTAGGCAAGCTGTCCTATATCATACGCGACCACGACCGCGACCGTTTCGAAGACCGCAAGCGCTTTATCATGCGCTGTGCAGAACAGATGAACGAGAAATACGGAGAAGGAACGGTCATTGCCGACGTGAAAGACCAATATTATAATATGAAGGAGAAGATAGACCCTCAGATGCACGTCATTGACCTGGTACTGAAAGCCATGCAGGAGTGCAATGTTGCCCCGAAAGTTCGTCCCATCCGTGGTGGTACGGACGGTGCGCAACTGTCGTTCAAGGGTCTCCCCTGCCCTAACATTTTCGCAGGAGGTGTGAACTTCCATGGTCCTTACGAGTTTGTCAGCATTCAGTCCATGGAGAAAGCCATGCAAGTCATTGTAAAGATATGTGAGATGACTGCCGGCTATAACGACTAAGCCTTGAAGAGCTGATCGATAGAGTCTTTTTCACCTACCACCCAGATGATGTCGCCTGGGCGGAACTTTCGGGTAGGCTTGACGGGAGAAAGATTTTCCTTTCCTTCCTCCAAGCCTACCACCATACATCCGTAGGTGGAACGTATGCCGCTTTGTTCAAGTGTCTTGTTGACAAAGCTGCTCTTTTCTGTGACAATATATTGGTGGAGCTTCATTTCATGATGCTCAAAGTCCAAGTCGGGGCCAAACACTTCACTACTGATAGCATGGCTGAAAGCAGCAAGCTGCTGGTCGGTTCCTATGGCCTGTACCTTATCGCCAGGGAAGATGAGATAATCGCCATCCGGAATATTCAGACGGTGGTTAGCTCTCAGTATGCTGGTGACTTGCACACCATACTTGCTGCCAAACTCCAACTGTCGCAACGTATGACCCATCCAACGGGTATTCATGGGGATGTCGAAGTCAGCCATGTGAATATCACGATCTAACAACCTTCCCTCGTAAAGGGGACGTTTACGTCCGCTGACCTGTGCCTGGATGTCGCGCGAACGCAGGTTATTGATAAAGAGGCGCTCAAGCCAAATACTGTTGTGCTTAATACGACGCGAGAGTACCATCAGCAGGACTGCTACTACGCCCAAGGTGATAGCAATGGCAGGAGTGAAATGGCTGAGGTACTGACAGATGTAGAAGATGAATGCCACAGCAAGAACCAGACGTACCAGAATGGTAAACAACAGTGGCAGACGGTTACGTCCACTCTCTGCCCATAATGCCTTGAACTCCTCGCTATGGTTTTTCTTCATTACCATGGCACGCAGGAATGGAGATATGAGCAATGCTGTCACCACACCGAGGATAGCATTGCCGTACCAATGAGCGTTCCATGATGGAAAGAGCTTCTGCATGAATGGCAGCACAAAGGCAAACATAATGGTAATGATAGCCATTGAAAGAATGGAATAAACCAGCGTATTGACACCCATCTGCAACAGCAGCTTCTTCCATTTACTATGTTCTTTTGAACTGGAATTATTGGTTGAGAGATAGTTCAATGCGCGGATGAGCCGTGAAGGCAGCCTGCGTTCCAATGCTGCCGATGCCGGCACGGAGAGTCGTATCATGTATGGAGTAAGGAACGTGGTAATGACTGATACAGCAACCACAACCGGATAGAGGAAGTCACTGATAACGCCTAACGACAGTCCGAGAGAAGCAATGATAAACGAGAACTCACCAATCTGTGCCATTGAGAAGCCACAACGTACAGCAGAGCGTAACGACTCGCCTCCCAAGAGGAAAGCCATAGAACCGAAGATGCTCTGTCCCAAAAGGATGGTCAGCACAAGAGCAATGATGGGTACAGCATACGACACAAGAATCTGCGGATCGACCAGCATACCCACCGAAACGAAGAAGATGGCACCAAAGAGGTTCTTCACCGGTTCCACCAGTTTCTCAATACGTTCTGCCTCGACGGTCTCAGCCAGGATGCTACCCATGATAAAGGCTCCAAAGGCAGAAGAGAAACCTACCTTAGTAGAGAGCACTGCCATGGCACAGCACAGACCTAACGAAACGACAAGCAGCACTTCATCGTTAACTATTTTACGTACATGACGCAGGAACAGCGGTATGGCGAAGATGCCTACCACGAGCCAAAGCACGAGGAAGAAAGCTATCCGCACGACAGAGTCGAGCATCTGACCACCGTCAGGACTGTTTCCACTGGCAATAGCCGACAGCATGACCATCATGACAATGGCGAGGATATCCTCAAGGATGAGCACACTCATCACCATGCTGGCAAACTTCTGATGACGAAGTCCCAAGTCGTCAAAGGCCTTATATATAATAGTGGTGGAAGACATGGCCAGCATACCGCCGAGGAAAATGCAGTCCATCTTCGACCAGCCAAAGGCTTGTCCAGCCATGATGCCCAGCAATGACATGGCAAAGATGACGCATACGGCAGAGATGACAGGCGAGATGCCCATCTTGATAATCTTCTTGAACGAGAAGTCCAGTCCTAAGGAAAATAACAGGAACATCACACCAATGTCAGCCCACAGATGGACATTCTCGACATCGGCTACCGATGCTGTGTAAGGCATGTGTGGTGACACAAGAAAACCGGCGACAATATAGCCCAGCACCAATGGTTGCTTTAACCTCTTAAATATTAATGTCACTATTCCGGCAACAACCAGGATGAGTGCCAAGTCAATTATCATCGGTTCTAAGTCTGCCATCAGTCATCAAATCATCAAGTGTCAATAAAATCAATACCACTGCACTGCATTGGAGTAACTGCTTCGCTTGTCGTATTTCAGTGCATCGGTAAGTGTTGCGGCATTACAACGGAACGAGAAGTTATAGCTCGTATAGGGTGCCAGCACGACAGAGCAAGACATATTGAAACAGTGCAAGTCACGCGACAACGAAGCTGTGGTCATGGAAATTTTCTTATTGTCGAAGTCATAACCAGAAGAGAAGTTGATATTCCAACCGTCGGAAATACGTATGTTACCTGTGACATTGAGTGTCTGAGTGATCTTGTAGGGGTAGCGCATCGTATTGTAATTGAACGAACCACTCGTATTCTCACGTACCGAAATACCATAGCCGAACACCAACGACCACGGTATGTTAAAGGCCATATAACCGTCTTCGTCAGTTTCTGCCATGCCTGCATTCTCCTTACGGGCACCATTCTTTCCTGCCTCCATATCACGGTCGATGTTGGTCTCTATCTCGTTCTCGTCCTCGTAGTCATCCTTACGTTTGTCGTCACGGTCTTTCTTCTCCACTTTCTCACCACGCAGCCACTTGAAGAAATCGGAGACCTTCTTGTTGTCGAGGGTGTAGTTAAAGTTCTGTGATATACTCTGGAGACGACCCCACTTACCTTTTCCCCAGTAAGTCTGATGCTCACTAATGCGAGGTGTTGCGCCAACAGAATCAGCTTCATAGACATAACTGGCAAAAGTGGTATTCAGGTTCAAAGTATAACTCTTGGTAAGTTTCAGGCGCAAACTGGTGGTCAAGTCACTCCATGGACGTACATCGGCAGCGAAATTATAAGACATGCTCGTACGGAACTCATCGATAAGGCTGATTTTCTTGAAACCAGTAGAGTCGTCGTCGCTTCTGACTTTCATCTCCAAGTTATTCGACAGGTCGAAGGACACGCTACCTGTCTTTCCCTTGCCAGGCACACCGTAGAGTGCACCGGAGTAAGGTGAATACTCAACCAGCGACACATTACCGTCGGCATCAGTCTTCAGGTAGCTTTCGTAGTACCCATAGCGTTCTGTACTGAAGTCTGGCGAATAGTTAAAACTGATGGTCGGCGTCAACACGTGGCGAATGGCTTGTACCTTGTCACCGAAGATTTTACGGTTAGGAACCAAGAAACCATATAGCTTGGTAGAAGCCGACAGGCTAAGTCCCCAGTTATAGACATTGTAGAAGCCGTTGGTCGTATCATTCACCTCCGCTTGTGCTGCCTGGTCCCATGATTTCATGACGCGACGAGTGTACATACGGTCAGTGAAGTTGAACTGTGGGTTCAGGTTAATAACGTCGAACAACGTGAAGTTAGCAGAGATAGGTATCTGATGCTGCATACCATTGTTCCAGTCTTTAACCAGGCTTTTATGCAGAATCTCACTTTCCGGTGCATTGATGGAGTTGCTCAGTTGGCCGGTATAACCAACAGAGATCTTCTCATACCATCGTTCCTCGCCAGCCATCTTCTTACGCTTGAAGGGATAGAATCGGGCAATGCTGATGTTCAGGTCAGGCAACGTTATCGACAGACTGGAGTCGCGCATGTTCTGAACGAGGTTGAACGTAGAGCTAAGCGTCATGCCTATACTGGAGAACGTGGTACTCCATGACACTGATGATGTACGCGTACTCTGAGTCATGGCCTGCGGGTTATACATCGACGTGAGGTTATTGGTCTCGAAGTTCGACGTAGCAAAGTTTACCGATGCAGACAACGTAGAGAAGGGATTAGCCTTTGAGTCCTGCCTGTGGCTCCACTGTACTTTGAAACTGGTGGTTTTCAAATAGTCAGGCATGTTCTTGTCGCCTGTCACCGTATTCTGATAGTTGACATAGACAGAACCGTTATACTTGTAACGCTTACGGTAGTTAGAGGCTGCAGAGATACCCCACGAGCCCTTTGTATAAATCTCTCCCAGGAGTTTCAGGTCCATCTTGTCAGATATGGCGAAATAGTAACCACCGTCACGCAGATAGAATCCACGAGACGTCTCATCACCGTAGGTCGGCATAATGAAACCTGAGGAGTAGCTCTTTGTAAAGGGGAAGAAGCCATAAGGAATGGCAAAAGGCAGCGGCACATCACATACTACCAGATAGGCAGGTCCGAATACCACATCTTTTCCAGGACGTACTTTGGCTCGCGAGAGTGCGAGGTAGAAGTCTGGATGTTCTTGGTCACATGTGGTGTACTTACCATGCTGCAGGAACATTTCACCATTAGCGCCACGCTTAGCCAGTTCCGACGTAAGGAATCCTTCGTCCTGTTCGGTATATACACTACTGATGAGTCCTTTCTTTGTTTTGAAGTTGAACGACATGGTGTCGCTCTCATACGTATCACTGCCCATACGGAAGACGGGGGTACCATTGATATGACCCAGTGAGTCAGACGACGATGTGGCATGTACCAGGTTGGAGTCCATATTCATAAATATATGGTCACTCTTCAGGTCCATATTCTCATATTTCACAGTGGCAGCACCATATAAGTGTGCCGTACCCGTGGTTGCCTCATAAGTCATAGAGTCCTGCGCAGTGTATTCTACTGGTGCATCGATACCATTCTTTCGCTGTCGGTTCATGCTGTCCATGCGCAAAGAGTCGTCAATGGCCTTGTTGCGCTTATAGATAAGCAACTGCAGGGAGTCCATCTTCGTGGTATCAACTTCGAGGGATGCAACGGAATCAACAGGAGGTATAAGCGATATAGTATCTACCTTCGTTACAGAGACTGTAGAATCTACAGGTATGACAGAGTCTGTGGGGGTGGGAAGTGGCACAACATGGTCAGCCTCTCCTTGTTGCATGTTGGCAAAGCGCAGGGAGGGCAGTTCCGCCATCACAAATATGAAGACGAAAAGCAGTACGAATATGAGGGTTTTTCTTCTCACGGCTGCAAAGGTACGAATAAGTGGGAACAATACAAAATAAATAACATTTTTTATTTTTATTGTCGAACACGGTTACTATTATATAATATCGAGGCTGCTATGATAATCTTTTTTCTTAAACGCGTATTGTTTCCCCTGTTAAATGTATAGAAATCGCAGGATTTTTTTATAATCCTACAGTTACTACAGTTACCGTTACCAGGACATGTATGAAAACAGGTGCACCCATTCATACAAACAGGTGCACCCATTCATGCAAACAGGTGCACCCATTCATGCAAACAGGTGCACCCATTTGGGGAAACCGGTGCTCATGAGCGGACAGGCCGTTCAAAGCGGTCAGCCCATGACAACAAACGTTTCACACCGTCGCCTCCAAATTTCTCCAACGAACGAGCTGCCTGTTCCAAAGTTTTCTCCTCATCGGGGTGTGACTTGGAATAGAACTTGTCGGCATAGCAGACAATCTGCTCTTCCAACGTCTCAGGCTCATAACCAGGAAGGCCTGTTCCAGTATGGCGCTCTGCTACCCGAGCATGCCGTTCATAACCTTCCTTTCGCAACAGTTCGGCTCCTATGGGTCCATGTTTGATATAAGGTTCTGTTCCAAAACAATAAATGCCCGGTGCGTCACAACGGAAAATACCTATATCGTGTAACATGGCAGCCTCTTCCAGGAACTGACGGTCAATAGGCAACTCGGGATGACGATCGGCGATGCTTAGGCAACGGTCTGCCACCTGCCGGCTATGTTGTAAAAGAACCCTGCGGAGTTCATTGTCCGCAGGGTAATACTTGTCAATTATTTTCTGATAATCCATTATGCTGTACGTTCTATCCACGCTAAGTTGTCGCCACGGCGCACCTTCGCACCCTGCTTGGCACTAACCTCTACCAACTTGCCGCCAATGGCTGCAGGAATGGGAACAATCTCGTTCCAAGGAGCTTGGATGTAACAGAAGATATCACCTTCCTTATACTGCTGTCCGATAAACGGTTCCAGACAAGGCTCGCAAGCACCTTCGCCAGAGAACTCATAGTATATCTGTCCAGCTACAGGAGCCGTCAGTGCATCTGCCTTGGCATGTTTGAAGGCTGCCAGTTCCTCGGGTTTCATCTTTGTGCCCAACTTAGCGTCCTTTGCCTTCTGCAGATCAGCCAGCATGGTCTTCTTTGCCTGACCGCTCTTGAAGGTACGATACTGTTCTGGATGCATAGCCAATTCGAAGAGCTCCTCATCGTCAGGACCATACTCCCATCCGTTCTCATCCATCTCTTTACGGAAGTCGTCAAGTGCATTAGGAATAAGAGTATGAGGATCATCATCGGTAAACTGACGTCCCTGCTTTTCTGCCAAGGCAACGAGTTCCGGGTCGATAGTGCCAGGAATCTTACCGCTCTTGCCAAGAATCATTCCCCACATCGAGTCGTCCATCATAGCGAAACGTCCCTTGCCTTGCTCTATGGTGAGCAGGTTCATCAGTGCAATGTTCTTCACATACTGAGAGAACGGTGTCACCAATGGAGGATAACCTACGCGTGGCCATACGTACTCTACTTCCTGGAACAGGGCTACGAGCATGTCGTCAATAGACAACTCTTCAGCACCACGCTTGGCACGACTCTTATTGATGATGGAATGGATGCCTCCCAGGTCAGCCATCATCGAACCCATCATGCCGCCAGGCAGTCCACAGCCAAGCAACAGACTCGACATGTGCTTGTTGGCAGGATTAATGAAATAGCCCAGCCAGTCATCAATAAACTCCTGCGTGAGCGTGCGCGCCTGCATGTACGCGTTCATATTAATATCTGCCACCTCGAAGCCCTCATTCTTCAACATTGACTGTACAGAGATAATATCCGGGTGCACCTTTCCCCAAGACAGCGGCTCAATGGCCGTATCGATGATATCGGCACCGTTGTTACATACCTCCAAGATGCTGGCCATGGAGAGTCCGGGACCTGAATGTCCGTGATACTGAATGATGATGTCGGGATGTTTCTCCTTGATACTCTTGGTCAAAGCACCCAACATTGCGGGCTGTCCGATACCAGCCATATCTTTCAGACAGATTTCTTCCGCACCTGCTGCTATTACCTCGTCGGCAATGGCAGAATAATACTCGACAGTATGCACCGGTGAAGTGGTGATACAAAGTGTGGCCTGCGGTATCATGCCAGCTTCCTTGGCCCACTTGATGCTTGGGATGATGTTACGTGTATCGTTCAATCCGCAGAATATACGTGGGATATCCACGCCCTGGGCTTTCTTTACCTTGTACATCAACTGGCGAACGTCATCGGGTACTGGGTACATACGAAGGGCGTTCAGACCGCGGTCGAGCATGTGGGTCTGTATGCCTACCTCATTAAACGGCTTACAGAAGGCACGAACAGCAAGGTTAGGATTCTCTCCGGCCATAAGGTTGACCTGTTCAAAGGCACCACCATTAGTCTCTACACGAGCAAAGCATCCCATATCGATAATTGCCGGAGCGACACGTTCCAACTGGTCCTTACGTGGCTGGAACTTGCCTGACGACTGCCACATGTCACGATAAACAAGGCTGAACTTAATCTTCTTTTTCATACTATTATATTTAATGTGTTACTGAATGAATGTTGTAAAAGTCATTATTAGCGCCCCTGGTAGTTTTGCAAACGCGTCTCAGCCATTCGCTCGTACTTCGTGCCTGGCTGACCGTAGTTAGCATAGGGATAGATACTAATGCCGCCACGCGGGACAAACAGTCCGAGCACCTCTATATACTTAGGATGCATCAGTTTGATAAGGTCTTTCATGATGACATTCACACTGTCCTCATGGAAGTCGCCATGGTTACGGAACGAGAAGAGATAGAGTTTCAGGCTCTTCGACTCTACCATGCGCTCGCCAGGGATATACATGATTTTTATTTCTGCGAAGTCAGGCTGACCGGTTATAGGACACAACGTTGTGAACTCCGGGCAGTTGAATTGTACCCAGTAGTCGTTTTCCTTGTTCATGTTCTCGAAGGTCTCCAACACCTCTGGTGCATAATGATCCAGATATTCGGTGTTCTTGCCTAACTGTTTCAGGTTTTCTTTCTTTCTGTCCATAATAAAAGCTCAAAGTCGTACATCAAATTAAATCTAACGCCTGACGAATGTCGGCAAGGATATCGTCCACATCCTCAATACCAACAGAGAGACGTATCAAGTCGGGAGCCACGCCCGCCTCACGCAACTGCTCGTCAGAAAGCTGGCGATGGGTATGGCTGGCAGGATGGAGCACACAGGTACGTGCATCGGCTACATGGGTAACAATAGCTATCAAGCGGAGTGAGTCCATGAACTTCACTGCTGTCTCACGAGTACCCTTCAGGCCGAATGCAATGACACCACAGGATCCATTGGGCAGGTATTTCTGTGCCAATTCGTAACACTCGTCGCCCGGCAGACCACTATAGTGTACCCATGCCACACGGTCATCCTGCTGTAAGAACTCTGCCACGCGCTGCGCATTCTCACAATGACGCGGCACACGAAGATGCAGTGTCTCCAGTCCGAGGTTTAGCAAGAACGAGTTTTGAGGTGCAGGAATAGATCCTAAATCACGCATCAGCTGTGCCACGAGCTTGGTTGTATAGCCCAACTTACCAAAGGCCTTGGTATATGTCAGTCCGTGGTACGAATCGTCGGGGGTCGTCAAGCCAGGGAACTTGTCTGCATGAGCATCCCAGTCGAAGTTACCACTATCCACCACACATCCACCTACCTGTGTGGCATGTCCGTCCATATACTTCGTTGTGGAGTGTGTCACGATGTCAGCCCCCCATTCAAAGGGACGACAGTTGATGGGTGTGGGGAACGTGTTATCAACAATGAGTGGCACCCCATGACGATGAGCTATTCGTGCGAACTTCTCGATATCGAGCACCTTACAGCCCGGGTTAGAGATCGTCTCACCGAACAGTGCTTTCGTATTAGGACGGAAAGCGGCTGAGATTTCTTCCTCACTGGCTTCCTGACTGACAAACGTACACTCGATGCCCAGTTTCTTCAGCGTCACGCCAAACAGATTATAGGTACCGCCATATATCTCGTTTGAAGTAACGAAATGGTCGCCTGCTTCACATATATTGAATATCGCATAAAAGTTTGCTGCCTGACCACTTGACGTGAGCACGGCCCCTACTCCACCCTCCAGGGCAGCTATCTTACTGGCCACAGCATCGTTCGTCGGGTTCTGCAGACGCGTATAGAAATAGCCTTCTTTCTTCAGGTCAAAGAGGTCGGCCATTTCTTCTGTATTGTCATACTTGAATGTAGTGCTTTGCACGATAGGCAAAACACGCGGGTCACCATTTTTCGGTTTCCACCCTGCCTGCACGCAGAGTGTTGCTCTCTTTAATTTCTTTTCCATATCGACCACAAAGGTACGAATAAAAAAGGATTTAATATGAAAAAATTAAAACTTTTTTGTATCTTTGCCCCGTCTAATGCATTAACGGATATGAAAAAGCTATTTTCAATTTGCCTCATGGTAACTCTGCTGACCATAGCAAAGGCACAACAAGTGACGCTGAACATCGAAGGTAGCGTACCTACCGAAATACAAACCCTAACGCTGACCGACATGGTCACCCAGCAAGCTGTAGATACCATCATCGTCATTAATGGGCACTTCCAATGTCAGCGCAGCACGGAGAAAAACCAGTTCTTCAGCATAGGCACCCGAGGACTGACGTTCCTCATCATCAGTGACGGCACACCCATAAACATCAACTTCAACAAAGGAGTACTCAAAGGATCGTCACTGAACGAACGACTGCATCGTTACGACCTGCACGTAAGTGCGCTCGACATGGCCATGCAATATGCCTACATGGCTCAGGACAGACAGAAGCTTGACTCTCTACGCACCGCATGGCAGAAGACCATGAAACAGGCTGTCGTGGAGAATGCCGACAACATCATACCTGCCTATTACATCAACGAAGCAGCTTACTTCTGCGACTACGACGAAATGAAACAACTGCTATCGCCCGACAAGCCTTATTACAATCATCCGCTGGCACGTCAGGCACGTACCATGCTACAGGATTATGAGCTGAAAATGCCAGGCAAGCCATTTGTTGACATGGAAATGAGCGACAGCTTCGGACGCATGCGCAGACTGAGTGAGTGGTGCGGTAAAGGTCATTACGTGCTACTGCACTTCTGGAACTCAAACTTTGCTCCCTGCCGAAAAGACATGGAGCACATTGCTTATTGCTATGAGATGTTCCATGACAAAGGATTAGAGGTCATCGGTGTGTCGTTCGACACGAACAAACAGCAATGGCTACGTAGCATCAACGAGCTGAAGATGGTGTGGCCACAACTAAGCGACCTGAAGGGTGAGATGAGCATTGCTACCGAGGCATGGGGCATTCACAGTTTCCCCGCCAACGTGCTCATAGGGCCCGACGGCATTATCGTTGCTTCTAACCTCTACAACGGTGCCTTAGAAGACAAGGTGGAGGAGCTGTTGAAGTGACTACACATTACTGAGCAGCCAGCCCAGGTATGCCAAGTAGCCTACAACAAGCAGGGCTCCCTCCCAACGCTCTACAGAATAACGTGTGAAAGAGAATAACCATACCATTGCTATGGAACCCATCATCACACCCATATCGAGCATGGTGATGCCCTCTAACTGTAACGGACTAATAACCGATGTAACACCCAGGATAAGGAGGATATTGAAGACATTGGAACCAATGACATTTCCTATAGCAATAGCCGATTGTCCCTTTCGGGCTGCTACTACACTGGTAGCCAACTCGGGCAGCGACGTACCACCAGCCACGATGGTCAGACCAATGACACTCTCGCTCACGCCTAACTGGGCAGCAACGTTTGATGCCGAATCAACAAAGAAATCACTACCAAAAACCAAGCCTGCCAAACCTAACACAATGTAAAGTATTGATAGCCATGGGTTCTGTGGCTTCGACTCGACAGGCTGCTCTGCCTTATTTCCCTTTGCCTGCCACAACGTATAAGCCATAAAGACGGCAAAACCAACTATCAAGACCGTACCGTCGATGCGTCCCAGTGCACTGTCAATAGTCAGCAGAATAAGCAGCAAGGAAGCTGCAACAGAGAATGGTATGTCTTTCTTGACAGTGGAGCGACTGATGGTCATAGGAGCAACCATGGCTGCACAACCCACGATGAGCATGGCATTCATAATGTTCGAGCCAACCACGTTGCCTACAGCCATGTCGGGTGTGCCATTCAGGGCAGACATCAGACTGACGAAGAGCTCCGGGGCCGACGTGCCACAAGCTACAATGGTCAGTCCAATCACTATCTCGGGCACACCAAAGCGACGTGCCAATGCACTGGCACCTTCTGTCAGACGGTCGGCACCTACGAGTACCAGGGTTATACCTATTATAATAAGTAATATGTCGAGTAGCATGGGGAGGAAGTTATTATAGTTGTTATAGTTGCTATAGTTTATTATAGTTCCCAGTCGAAGTCGTCGAAATCATCGGAGGCTGGGCCTATGAACTCGTCCAGCGCACGACGTTCTTTCTTGGTGGGCCGGCCGGTGCCACGGGCTCGGTTGACAAAACCACTGATACGGTTCATTTCCAACAGCTCGTACTGGTCGGCAGTTGTTACATTCTCATAGATTTCTGGCAGAAGCTTCGCACCTACACGCTGTTCAATGGGTTTCAATATCTTAAAGGAATAAGTGACAGGGGGCTTGCGCACGCTGACTGTCTCGCCTTCCTTTACCATACGCGACGGTTTTACGTTCACGCCATTTATGGTGACGCGACCGTTCTTAATAGCATCAGCAGCAATGGAGCGTGTCTTAAAGATACGTGCTGCCCAAAGCCATTTATCTATGCGAGCTTCACTGTTCATTGTCTTTTGGGCTTATAGGGCTTTTCTTCCCTAACTTGTTATACTGATTCATCGTCACATCGATGCCAGCTAAGACGAAACTCTTGATGATATCGACGGACAAGTCCAATGTGGGTTGGAGAAGCTGCAGTTCCTCGGAAGTAAATCGTCCAAGCACATAGTCTATCTGCATGCCCTGTGGGTAGTCGTTGCCAATGCCCATGCGCAGACGCGCATACTGCTGGCCTATGAGTTGCTGAATATGTCCCAAGCCGTTATGCCCTCCGTTGGAGCCGCTGCCTTTCAGCCGGAACTGTCCTAACGGCAGTGCCACATCGTCACTCACCACCAGCAGGCGGCTCTGGTCAATATTCTCCTTGTTCAGCCAGTAGCGCACGGCATTGCCACTAAGATTCATAAACGTGGAGGGTTTCAGCAGAAACACCTTACGCCCCTTTAACGTTGTTTCCCCCACAAAACCGTAGCGTTTGTCGGCAAAAACAATATTGGACGCCTTTGCAAAAGCGTCCAATACCATGAATCCAGTATTGTGGCGAGTCATGTCGTACTCTGTTCCGACATTTCCCAGACCGACAATTAAATACTTGTCCATTCTGTTACACTATTACTCAGCACCTTCCTCTGCAGATGCAGCAGAACGAGAAGCACGTGTAGCCTTAACAGAGCATACAACAACCTCAGGCGATGTAGCGATGTCCAGACCTTCGAAGCTCAGCTCGCCCACCTTGATGCTCTTGCCGAGCTGCAGGTTGGTAACGTCGATGTCGAGTGTCTCAGGAATGTTCTTGTAAGGAGCTGTAACGTTGATCTTACGGATTGACAGGTTGATACGACCACCATCGCGAACACCCTGAGCCAGACCGTTCAGCTTAACGGGAATGCCTACAGTGATGGGCTTCGACTCTGTAACCTCGTAGAAGTCAGCGTGCAGCAGTGCGTCCGTTGTGGGGTGGAACTGCAACTCCTTCACAATAGCAACGTGCAGCGCACCGTCAATCGTAATGTTCATCACATATACATGAGGTGTGTAGATAGCCTTACGCAACTCGGCCATGGGAATAGAAAAAGCCAGGGCTTCGGGCAGACCATTCTCACCTTTTTTCTCACCATACAAATTACAAGGTACCAGACCCTCTTTACGAAGCAGCTTGCTGGCCTTCTTGCCAGTGTCGGTGCGCTTCTGACCGTTCAATGCGATTTCTCTCATTTT
>AUXO010833465.1_pt1 | contig 14618 bp, 7 predicted proteins | sample 768731 | NCBI WGS metagenome assembly AUXO01 (sample SAMN02715735, study PRJNA202380) | gut metagenome | biome: sheep rumen | host: Ovis aries | place: New Zealand: Palmerston North | reverse complement strand
CACTGAAGTGCTCCGGCATGATCCGGAAGAATGGAGAAGATTCTTTAGTTTTTGAACAGAGTTCCGATGATTCCGCGTCCCAGGCTTGCTCCCAGATTTCCGCCGATCGTCTTTCCGAATTTGCCGAAATTTCCGCCAAGGATCTTGCCCGCTTCGCGTCCGACTGTTCCGGCAACAGAACTTCCGACGGATTTGGCGGCGCGTTTCTTGGCGTTTTCAGCCTTTTGAGCTTCGCGTGCCGCTTCTCTTTCTTCCTCTCTTCTGGCCTTTTCCTCTTCTTTTGCCCTGGCGGCTTCTTCTTTTGCCTTCTCAGCGGCGGCAGCCTCTTCCAGACCCAGTCTCTCGAGGAACTCGTAGGCGGAATCGGGATCATGATAATTCGCGTATTTGGAATACAGAACATTACCCTTTATGTTCTGATCTCTCTGGGCATCGCTGATCGCGCCCATAATGCTCTTGGGAGGAAGGACATAGGCCTTCTGTACGACCATGGGAATACCGTCCTCTCCCAGGAAGGAGATCAGTGCCTCACCGGTGCCGAGCGCCTGCAATGTCTCATAGGAATTGAATGCGGGGTTCTCCCGGAAGGACTGGGCGGCGGCGCGGACAGCCTTCTGGTCCGCGGGTGTGTAGGCGCGGAGAGCGTGCTGGACCCGGTTGCCGAGCTGGGCCAGGACTCCGTCGGGGATATCCCTGGGGTTCTGTGTACAGAAATAGACGCCTACGCCCTTGGAGCGGATGAGCTTGACGACCTGTTCGATCTTCTCCAGCAGAGCTTTGTTGGCATCCCTGAAGAGCAGATGAGCTTCGTCAAAGAAGAAGACCATCTTGGGCTTGTCAAGATCGCCGACTTCCGGCATGGTCTCGAAGAGCTCGGAGAGCAGCCACAGAAGGAAAGTCGCATAGAGTCTTCCGTTGTTGATCAGGCTCTCGGAATCCAGGATGTTGATCATGCCCTTTCCGCCTGCGCCGACAGTCATCCAGTCCGCGATGTTCAGCGCGGTCTCTCCGAAGAAGATGTCTCCGCCCAAAGCGCCGTTGTCTGTCTCCAGGGCAACGATGGATCTCATGATCGCGCCCATGGACGCGCTGCTCATACGGCCGTATTTGTCGACGAAATCTTTTGCGTGTCCCTGCACATAATTGATCATGGCCTTCAGGTCTTTCAGATCTATGAGAAGCAGGTCATTATCGTCGGCAATCCTGTAGATGATGCTCAGGATATCGCTCTGCAGGTCGTTGAGCTGCAGGATTCTGGCCATCAGAAGAGGGCCCATCTCGGAGACGGTTGTGCGCAGAGGCATGCCCTTCCTGCCGTAAATATCCCAGAGAGCCACAGGATAACCCTCATAATTGAAGCCGTACTGAGCCAGACCGAACCTCGCGATTCTTTCCTGCATGTCGGCGGAATCTGTTCCGGGAAACATAAGTCCGGCCAGATCGCCCTTTACGTCCGCCATGAAGACCGGGACTCCCATCTCGCTGAAGGTCTCCGCCATGATGCGGGCTGTCACGGTCTTGCCGGTACCGGTCGCTCCGGCAATCAGGCCGTGTCTGTTTGCCATGCGGGGCAGCAGGAAGATTCCCTCTCCCGCATCGTTGTTAGCCACCCAGATTTTGTTATCACGAAGCATTTTTACCCTCCTCAATAATTGACCTGAAGCTGTTTAGCGCTGTTCTGTTTCAACGTACCTTTATTTGCCTGCCGGCGGGTCCGGCATCGTTTTTTTACATGACTGTTAAAATGTTTGCCGACATACGTATCTTGTAACACATTTTGTAAAAACATGCCTGTTAAAACGTTTTTGACAAAACAGAGAGATCAGGATCCGTCAGCCCTGTCATGGGGTAAGGGGCAAGGCACACATCTCCTACCCTGCTGTCCCGGATCCAGCGCACACCGGCGCCGTCCATGTACTGCCACTGTCCGTCCAGATATTGCCATCCCGTCAGGGGCCTGCCGCAATCAAAATAGAAACGAAGCCCGGCTTCTTCATACCATCCCCGATACAGGTAAAAATGGATGATGCGGTATATTTCCCGGTAGGTTGCCCCGTCGAAATGGATCCCGTCGGGAGAACCGAAGGAATTCCGGATTCTGTTGTAGGCGTCTATATAATGGACACCTTTCAGGTTTTCAACTGCGTAGGCGTTGAAGTCCTCAATCCGGCTGTTCTTGGCATTGGGACTTTTGGAGTCTACCACGGGGGTGACTGAAACAAAGAATGTTCTGGCGCCGCGCTCTTTCCAGTCGGCAGCCTTTGCATTCATATAATCCACATAGCGGGAGACATTGCCCAGATCGTTGACTCCCATCAGGATCACGACGTCTGTATTCTCATCGATCAGATTTTCTACGGCAGGGGCGCCGGAACTGACCAGCCAGTTGTATCCCATGCTGTTCTTTGCCGACCAGTACTCATCTTCTCTCCCGCCGACAAACATTTCCATACCGACTGTCCTGGAATCCCCGATGAATACGACACGCCGTCCCGGCAAAAACTCTTCCGCTTCTCTGTCATGACTGGATTCCGTTTCGGCGGAATCCTCTCCGGAGTGACCGGCCTCTTTCATCTTGTATTTATAATAGAGACTTCCCTGGTCAAAGGGTCTGGCGAGTGCAAAGTTTGCTGTCTCTCCCTGAACCGGATCCGCCCCGACAGCCCGTTGGTTCAGAGGAGCTTCCTGATCAGAATCCAACAGGATATCCCGCTCGTCAAAAGGAGCTTCCTGGTCGGGATCCAACAGGATATCCCTGCCGGATCCCGCCTCTTCATCATTATCGGTTCCCGGAACCTGAGCCTGACTGGAATCAGCAAAGGCATCTGAGGTCCGCCCATCCTTCGAACCAGATCCTGATACAGGGGGATTATCCGGATATCTGCCGGGAATATAGCTGAGAAAGCTGCTCATTCCCGAAGGGCTGTGGAAGAGAAAACTGTCCGGAATCCCGGGGGAATCAGGCAAAGGGGAAGCTCCCGCATCCGGATCGGAGGAAGAATAACCTCCCGCGTCCGGATCGGAGGAAGGAGAAACTACCGCAGCCGGATCGGAGGAAGGAGAAACATTCCCTGCATCCGTGCCGGCAAAATCTTCAGAAACAGATTCCCCGGTGTCCTCCGCATACTCCTCCGGCATTCCCGCATTGTTCTCTTCCCTGTCAGAGAGATCGGTCTGCCTGCCGGAGACGTCTGACTGTGAGCCGGGAAGCGCAGAGAGGAAAGGTCCGTTTCCCGCGGAAGATGTCTGGTCCGTCTGTGAGGATGAGGAAAATCCGCTGCTGCCGGCGGTGGAAGTATGGCTGTCGGCCGGAGTGCCGTCGCCGGACTCTTTTTCTTTTTTAAACGCGGCAAGTTTACCCGGAGTCTGCCTCTGCAGTTCTGATGCAAGGGAAGGAAAGGCCATCCTGCTGAAGAAAGCATTATATGACTTCATTTTATCCAGTATCTTCCCGCTCTCTAACTCCATACGGGTCCGGGCCGTGTCCCGGACTGCAGCCCGGATCGTATCGGCCCGAAGAGAATATTTGCTCAGATCCGGAGCCGGAGGTACAGTCCCGTGATACATGTTTACTGTGTCCGAGACGGCCTCTTCAAAATATGGTTTCAGTTCTTCGGGAACTGCAGGAACTTCTTCTTCGGTTTCAGACGGAAGGCCTGCGGAATCTATATCCCATCTCTCCAGTATGTCCTTCTCGTTCCAGCGGCCGGAGCCTGATCCTTCCCTGCTATTGTCCGGCTCCCCTGGTTCATTGTCAGCCTCTGTCCAAAGCTGCCTATTGACTGTTCCCTGAAACGTCTTCAGAGAGGAAATATCCGGATTCTCAGAAGATGGAGCCGGAAGGACGGATTCAGCCGCGGCAGCCATAGGCTGTGAAGCCAGGATCGCGCCCGTCATTCCGAGGACCGCGGCACGGAAAATCCCGCCGCGGCGTTTAAAAAACTGGTTAGTAATATTATATCGCAAAAGAAACTATTATCTCCATTCCTGACATAAATGATGTCATAATTCCGTCACTGGTGTTAGGGTACACGCCCTATCGATGGCGTGTATTCAGTGTGTTTGGTGCGGGTGTGACTTGTAATTTAATTCTTGCTTTTCGAAGCCTTACTTTTAGAATCGAATATAGTATGCCCGTAACCTTCCCAGATCACAGAATATCTGGTCCGGCACATTTCGTCGATTTCAGTCCCGGTCTTGACCATGATGTACCTGCTGCAGAAGCTGTTGTTTTTCACAGACTGCTTCATGAACTTTTCTGTACAGAAATTCATGGACAGATAGTCAGGCAGTATATAAGAAAGCTGGATATGATTGTCTTCTGTAATTTTGGCGACAGTGTTCTCCCAATAGGGGTCAAGTGAGTCGGGAGTCGAAAAAGGTGTCTTCATGCTGCTGTCGTCTATCCTGCTGTAAGGCATTGCGGCGATCATCTGCTTTTTGCAGGTGTCGAGTTCCGCCTGTGTGATCGAGTCCGCTCCTGCCTGAGGAAGCGCGAAGGAGGAAGGCTGCATGACAATATAGAAGGCGACCACTCCGATCACCGCGGCCGCGTTCAGCCAGCTGAAGAAGCTGCTGAATTCAATCAGGAAAATCGAATACGCGATCGTGATCGCGAGCATCATTCTGTGCAGCTGATAGGCCTTGTAGAGCATGATCGTCGCCTCGTAGATCATGGCGCCGGAAACAAGCAGCAGGAACATGACGGCGGCGCGGCCGTCCTTCTTTCCTGTCGCAAGAGAAAAAACGAAATTGAAAAAAAGAATGATCCACTCGAAGTAAAAGAGAAAGGCGATTCCGCCTGCCCAGCGGTACTCTCTGACCAGCTCGATCGCGGATTTTACACTTTCCTTGTTGGCCTGGAGCAGCCCGAGTGCCACGTCCCTGATCTGGCCGCTCTGCACGATCTGCGCAAGACGCATGGCGGGAGCCGCCTCAAAGTATTCGGCGATATAGCCCATAAAGAAATACATGAGGACCAGGGAACCGATCATAGCTGCCATAATGACCAGGGCAAAGATAAAGCGCGACAGTTCACCGATCCTGGAATTCCTGAAAATAAGCAGATAAAGAGGAATCAGGAAAAGGGGCACAAAGTAAGGTCTCATGACACTGAAAAAGAAGGTCAGGAGAACCATAAATAAGAGGGCGAATGCTTTTTTGGCTCTCGAGGCATCTTCATTTTTCAGATACCAGATCACCAGGCCCATGAATACAACGATATAGAAGTGATAACAGGCCTCAGCCATGCCGGACCAGGTATAGCGTGCTACGACCAGCTGCGTGAGGAAAAACACTGCCAGAAGGAAAGAGTTTTTCCTGCCGGGGCGGACCAGAAAGACAAAGATCAGGTTTGCCGCGACGGCGAATATGATATTGCAGATATAAATATAGTTATGAGACTCGCAGCCTGTTGCGAACGAGAGCAGAAAATACGGAATATAGGTGAAAATATTGTAGGGTCCGTAGGGGATATTCCCTGAGGTGATCTCGTTAAAGCCGGTAATTCCTTTGGGCATACCGTAATAGCGGAGTGTGTGGATCACCCGGAAATACCCGTTTTCATCGTTCCAGCCCGTATTCCAGGCGTCCAGATGAAGAGGGTTTGTCCCCGAGACCAGTCCCAGGATCCAGCCTGCGATGAGGGGAGCCGCAATAACAAGAATCCAGAGCAGAATACTTCGGTCCTTCTTTTCTGCCTTCATTGAAACCGTGCTCATTGAAGCATTGCTTACTGAATCTGTGTTCATTGAATCTGTGTTCATTGAATTATCCTTTCCAACACGTTTATTCACTGCGCGGACATCCAACGGGTCGGACTGTTTAAGAGGTGCCGGCCGCAGTGTGGTGATCCCTTTTTTATGCTTCACCGCGCAATACCCGTGATTTGAGAACAGCCACAGGACAGGCGCGAAAACATGGTTGAAAAAAGAATCATCCATTATTATAGGACATGTTTTCCGATTCGTCACGACTTATGATTAAAACAGATAACAAAAGGTTACAAGCGAAGCTGCAGTATATTTTTCTGTTTCGTTAAACTTCTTCAACAGCTATAAACGATGCTGTCCGCACCCTTTCGAAAGTCGTGTGCGGGCAGTGACAACATAATCCTTAGAACCGGCTGCTGCCCGGCAGACAGACACTTTTGAGACGATTAAAAAGGGACAATTAAAAAGTTTGATAAAAAGACAGGAAAAGACTTGAAAACATGGTTTTAAAGGCTTATTATTAGCCCAATCTAACTATCTTGTACTGAAAGATATTCTCCGGGGCTGTGAATATTTGATTCACAGCGGACTGGTTTTCCCGCGGAGATACCCATTATGTTGTATAAGACTCACTCGCGGGATTGTACCCACGATGAAGTGAGTTTCCCTTTTCTGCGCGCGTATCCCGCGATCTGAAGTCACGGGTCTTGCGCGATGAAGAATAAATAAAAAAAACCTAAAGGGGGATCAAATCATTGAATAAATATCCTTCAGAGTCAGGGCAGGCAGTTCATACATCCCCGGATTCCCGGGTTCCAAACGGAGGAACGCACAAGCCCGCAAAGGACAAAGGGCTTCCCGGTCAGAAGACCGGCGCCGGCAAAGGACAGACCACTACGCTTCGCAGCGCTAAGCAAGGGGAGACATTCCTGATCACGGAGGTCGGAGGCGAGGGCGCCCTGCGTCAGCATTTTCTGGATATGGGTGTCATTCCCGGAACCCGGGTGACGGTCATGCAGTTCGCGCCGATGGGCGATCCCATGGAAATCCAGATCCATGGATATGAACTTACTATACGTCTTGATGATGCCGGCAACATTCAGGCTGTTCCTCTGGACCCTTTTGATGATTTCGAAGACGACTCCCCGGAGGGCGGCCCCGACTCCATACCTGTCAGCGATGGCTTACAGGAAGCCGGCCCCGGCGGGCAGGAGTATGCCGATGGTTCAAGTAACAATAAATCTTCTAAAAACAGGCAGAAACAGGACAGAATGCCTGAGTCAGAGCATCCGGGTCTGGGTGAGCCTGGAAGATTCCACCGGCGCGGAGACGGCGATCCCCTGCCTAAGGACACTCTCCTGACATTTGCCCTGGTGGGCAATCAGAACTGTGGAAAAACGACGCTTTTCAACCAGCTCACAGGCTCCAACCAGCATGTCGGCAACTTTCCGGGTGTGACTGTCAGCCGCAAAGACGGCGCGATCCGCGGCCACTCCAACACAAAGGTGACCGACCTTCCGGGAATCTATTCCATGTCGCCCTACAGCAGTGAGGAACTGATCTCCCGCGATTTTGTTCTGACCGAAAAACCCCGGGCAATCATCAATATCCTGGACGCGACCAATATTGAGAGAAATCTGTATCTGACCATACAGCTTCTTGAGATGGACATTCCCATGGTCGTCGCGCTCAACATGATGGATGAGGTCCGCGCAAATCACGGGTATATCAATATCAACGAGCTTGAAGCCCTGCTCGGAGTCCCGGTCGTTCCGATTTCCGCCGCGCGCGGAGAAGGAATCGAGGAACTCATCAGGCACGCCATTCATGTCGCCCATTATCAGGAGAGGCCTGTCCGCAGAGATTTCTGCGATGAAAATGATCATGGGGGCGCCGTCCACCGCTGTCTTCACGCAGTGGCTCATCTGGTCGAGGACCATGCCCGCGAATACGGAATTCCGGTACGCTTCGCGGCGTCAAAGCTGATTGAAGGGGATCGACTGATCCTGAAACAGCTTCATCTGGATCCGAATGAGAGAGAAACACTCGGACATATCGTCTATCAGATGGAAAAGGAGAGAGGGCTTGACAGAAGCGCTGCCATTGCGGATATGCGATATGCTTTCATTTTCTCGGTCTGCGGAAAAACTGTCAAACACGCTGTAGAGAGCCGTGAGCACATTCGCAGCCGGAAAATCGACAGTGTTCTGACCGGAAAATATACGGCCATCCCTGTTTTTGCCGCGATTCTGCTTTTGATCGGACATTTGACTTTCAATGTGATCGGTCCTTTTTTCCAGGATCTTCTGGCAATGGGGATTTCTTCTCTGACGGATCTGGTGGATGCCGCCCTGACTGCCGCAGGGGTCAACACCGTGATCCACAGCCTGATCATCGATGGTATTTTTGAGGGCGTGGGAAGCGTGCTCAGTTTTGTACCGATTATCGTGATCATGTTCTTTTTCCTGTCCCTTTTGGAGGACAGCGGTTACATAGCCAGGGTGGCCTTTTTCTCCGACCAAATGCTGCGCAGGGTCGGACTCTCGGGCAGGAGCATAGTCCCCATGCTGATCGGCTTCGGCTGCAGTGTTCCCGCCGTTATGGCGACGCGGACTCTGCCCAGTGCGCGCGACCGCAAAATGACTATCCTGCTCACTCCCTTTATGAGCTGTACCGCCAAAATTCCCATTTATGCATTTTTTGCAGCCGCGTTTTTCCCCGGAAAAGACGGACTGGTCAAGCTGGGGCTCTATCTTCTGGGAATTGCCGTCGGAATTCTGGCAGCTATCCTATACAAGTCCACTTTGTTCCACGGAGAGGCGGTTCCCTTTGTCATGGAACTTCCAAACTATAGGCTGCCGGGTCCCAGGAATACTTTCCAGCTTCTCTGGGAAAAGGCCAGGGACTTCCTGCAGAGAGCCTTTACGGTTATTCTGATCGCCACGATCGTTGTCTGGTTCCTGCAGAACTTTGACATTCATCTGAATATGGTGGAGGACTCCTCCATGAGTCTTCTCGCGAAGATTTCCGGTCTGCTGGTCCCGTTGTTCAGGCCGATCGGTCTGGGGGACTGGCGGATCTGCACATCCCTCATCAGCGGATTTATGGCCAAGGAGAGCGTTGTATCCACTCTCAATGTCCTCTACAGCAATCAGGGAGGGGTGACAGCCGCCATGGATGCTGTGACAGCCGCCGGCCTGCTGGTCTACTCCCTCCTCTACACTCCCTGTGTGGCGGCAATCGCCGCTGTTAACCGTGAGCTCGGGATCAGATGGGCCGCCGCCGTGGTCATCTGGCAGTGCGCCGTTGCCTGGATCTTGGCCTTGATCGTTCATCTCATAGGAACGATCATATGACATTCCCGAAAAGGCGGCTGCCTGGTGTTCATCTAAAGGCGGCTGCCTGTGCACTGACGTGACCGGACATGAAGGGAAAGAATCGAAAACGGAGGTAATGACAGATTCATGAAAGCAATTGATCTGATCCTGGCCCTGATCATTGTGCTTGCGGTTATCCTGGCACTGAAGGCCATGCTGCGAAGTCGTAAAAACGGCGGATGCAGCTGCGGCTGCGGGGGCTGCGCTTACAGCGGGGATTGCGAAAAGCAGGGGAAATCCTCCGGGAATCAGCCGTAAAGCCGGGTTTGTCTGTATTTTGAGTGCAGCCGTAAAGCCGGAGTTTTCTGCATTTTGAGTTCAGCCGCAAAGCCGGAGTTTTCTGCATTTTGAGTTCAGCCGCAAAGCCGGAGTTTTAAAAAAAGAAAAAGCAGACAGACGGATGAAATATCGATCCGTGCTGTCTGCTTTTTTTAGCGTGTGTCCTGAAAGAACCCGGTATCAGCTGTTTGTATAATTATCAAAATAACCCTGGACCAGAACGACGGGTGTGCCCTTGTCGCCGGAGCCGCTGGTGAGGTCGCAGAGGGATCCGATCAGGTCTGTCAGCTGGCGGGGGGTTGTTCCCTGGGATGCCATACTGCCCTTGAGGTCAGAGTCCTTCCGGCGGATACTGTCAGAGATTGCCTTTCTCAGTTCATCGCCGGACAGATGCTTGAAATCATTGTCGGCGAGATATTTCAGTTTCAGCTCATTGGGAGTCCCGATGAGGCCGTCTGTAAAGAAAGGAGAGACCACCGGATCGGCCAGCTCCCAGATTTTTCCCTGGGGATCCTTGAAAGCGCCGTCGCCGTAGACCATGACTTCGACATGCTTTCCGGTCCTGTCAAGGACTTTTTTCTGGATATCAAGAACCAGATCCATGCTGTCGCGGGGGAAGAGTTTGACCTTGTCTTCAGTGGACTTGTTGGAGCCGAGCAGGCCGTAGAGCTCATTGTAACCGCTGCCGTCGACAGGCGCGTTCATGATCTCGTCGAGGCTGCAGACAACCTTTGCCCCCTTGGCGAGGAGGATCCTCTTCGTTCTCTTGCGGGTATGGATGTCGCAGTTGAGAATGTGATCGGCATAGGGCAGAATTGCTGTCGGCTGGTTGGCAAAAATAATCTCTGCCTCGGCGCCGCAGGACTGGATCAGCTTCTGATAATACTCTACATAATCCACGCCGGTGAACTCATGCTTGTTGACCCCGAAGAGTTCTCTGTATTTTTCAAGTGAGAGGACATCGCTGTAAGGATTGACGCCTGCCTCATCGATCATGTCGAGACTGACCAGTTCATTGCCCACTTCATCTGAAGGATAGCTGAGCATCAGAACAATCTTTTTGGCGCCGCTGGCAATGCCGCGGAGGCAGATCGCGAAGCGATTGCGGGAAAGAATCGGGAAAATGACACCTATGGTCTCTCCGCCGAGTTTGGCTTTTACATCAGACGCGATGTTCGCTACACTGCAGTAATTGCCCTGTGCGCGGGCCACGATGGACTCTGTCACCGCGATAACATCTCTGTCTCTCAGAGAGAAACCTTCGCTCTTTGCGGCTTCAAGCACGCTGGAAGTGACGATTTCGCTCAGGTCGTCGCCCTGACGGATGATCGGACAACGAATACCTCTGGAAACTGTACCTACTCTGCGATCTGTGTTGCTCATACCTGTTTTCTCCTGTGTACTGTGTAAGTTCTCTGGTTTGCCTGCTGAAAGTACGGCAGCCGTATTTTCCACAGGCAATTTAGTATTTTACCATAATAAAGTAATTATGGAAAGCAATGTTCATAAAAACATTCAAAAACATTCAGACTCCAAACATTCAGATCAGGCCATTCAGTCATTCCGCCTGAGCAGTCAATCCTGCGTTCTCAGATGCTCAGTCTCATCTGTGTTTTTTCCTGCTCTCTCTCTTGCGGACGGTCAGAAGTACAGCTGCCATCGCGGCGCAGGCCGCAAATCCCAAAGCCCACAGGAGGGGGTCGCTCCTGTCTTCCGTGCGGGGGCTGCTGTGCCCGGATGCTTCTTTGACCTTGAAGGTGTGCTTTGCGGCCCCGTCTTTGAACTCAATCACCATGGTGTGATTTCCGACCGCAAGCTTATCCAGATATTCATGATCTATCTTCAGCTTCAGACTTCCCTCGGATGTACTGTAATAACTGTTTGATACAGTATTGCCGTCAATGGTGACGGAACTGAAGGCCTTGTAGGTGATCAGATCATAATGTGAGCGTTCCACCCTGAATTTCATGGACTTATCGCTGTCCTTTGTCCAGCTGTCCGGTGCCTCCTTGAACTTATATCCGGTAGTGCCGGCGGGGGAGATCGTCTTCTCAATGGTCCCTGTATATGTCTTGCCTTCGAATTTCGAGGTCGCTGTACAGGTCATTTTGCCGTCTGATAAATTGCCGGGCAGTGTGATCGAAGTCTTCACAACAGCGTCAACTATCTCTTCATGGTCAGGATTTCTGGAGCAGATCAGCCTGCACATGGCATCCATCGTCCCGTCATCATACTGATCCCAGAGGAATTCGTGTTTTTCCCACAAATGTCCCAGGGCGGACTTTTTGACATTCTTGATCTGACGTTTAAAGGCTTTGTTGGAGAACTCAGCTGTATATTTGTAATGGCCTTTTTCCGTGCAGGTCGGATCGGTTCCGGTCTTTTTCGTCTTTACAGTCTCTTTTTCTATATGACTCGAGTCATTCAGGCAGACTCTCTTGGCGCTGACAGTAGTGTAACCGGAAGCCCAGGTATAGACAGGCTTGTCCCATTTGTGGCCGAGAGCGGCCAGTACCGTGTCGGCCTCCTCGATTTTCTTTGTCCCGCTGCTGTCACTGAAACACTTGCCGCAGTCTGCGCACTTATAATACTCAATATTGCCGGGGTTGAGGCAGAGAGGCTCTTTGCGCGGGATTTTTTCAAGCCTGTGGGAGTCCTTCCACTGAGCTGTGACGGAGAGGGATTTTGTGATCGTGAGGGAATCTCCTTCCGCATAAGCTTTTCCGTCCGCTTCCCAGCCGCTGAAAGTCTTGCACTGCGGAGCCGTAAAGCTGCATACAGGCAGCTTCAGCATTCTGCCTTCGAGGACATTTTCCGCCTCCATCGTTCCGGTTCCCTCTCCTGCCTCGAAAGTGACTTTGAAGACCTGAAGAGGTTCGATCACCACTTTGACAGCCGTCTTTCCTGTCTCATCCGTGATGGTCTTTTTGTCTGAAGAGATCAGGCCGCCGTCAGGCAGGGAGATTCCGAGATGATCACCGATTGAGACAGATTTATCGGCGGACAATGCTTTCTTTAAAGATTCCGCCTGGACCCTTTCCGCGTCATTGGTGATCATGATGCGGGCTGCTGAAAGTCCCGATCCGTTTCCTGTGGAGAAGGCCTTGACTGTGCCGCCCGAAATCGTAAGATCTCCTTTGTCAGCCTGGATACATGCATGAGATAAAGGAGCCGCTGTCTTCACAGTCAGGGTTCCCGATCCGTCCAGGGTGAGGGAACTGTTTTCACAGACGATACCGCTCACCTCATCGCTGTCCGAAATGGTGCAATTGCCGGAAAACGCGATCGTCAGAGTTCTGGAGCCTTTATAGTAGACAGGGGCTGCAGCCTTCTTATGACCGCTGATCACGGCATTTTTCAGTGTAAGTATATTATTTTTGTCATCGTAGGAAACCTGGCCGTTTCCCAAAAGGTCCTTCGTGTTGTCCGATGTCGCCTGGATCCCTCCTACCCAGAGGGAATATCCTGTGACAGAGACCGCGTCCGTTGATCCGGAAGAGGGTTTTTTATCCCCGCTTACGGCTTGGCCGGCAGAATCCTTTCCGGAGCTGCTATCGGCTTTTTCGCTGTCAGTGCTTTTTTCTGAAGAGTCCTGAACGGACGCGCCATCTGAGGAATCCTGTCCGCTCTCTTTTTGATCCTGGTTTTTGCCGGGATTGCCGTCCGTGTTTTCCCCGGAATTATTCTCTGTATTTTCCGAATCGTTTTTATTCTCTTCAGAAGACCCGTCATTTTGATCAGAAGTCTCCGCCGGACCCTGACCGTCGTTATCGCCCTGCTCTTCTCCATCGGACTGGTTCTGCCCTTGTTCGGAGGTCTGGTCAGAGATTCCCTCAGGGTCCTGATCCGGAACCTGACCGTCGTTTTCACCCTGGTTTTGGCCCTGGTTTTCGCCGTCTGCCTGGCCCTGGCCCTCTTCGGAGATCTGGTCAGAGATTCCCTCAGGGTCCTGATCCGGAACCTGGCCGTCGTTTTCGCCCTGGTCTTCCCCGTCTGCCTGGCCCTGGCCATCCTCGGAAATCTGGTCAGAAATCTCCTCCGGGTTCTGCTCCAGATCTTCCAGGCCGTTTTCGGCCGGATTTTCTCCATTGTCCCGGCCCTGTCCATCTTCAAATACCTGGTCAGTGATCTCGCCGGAGCTCTCCGGGTTCTGCTCCTGATCTTCCCAGGAAATTACATCTGTGTTTTCTTCCGAATCTTCGTTCTGATTTTCACCGGGGATTACATCCGAGGTTTCGTCAAAACCTTCATTCTGACCTTCATCGGAGACGACATCCGAGGTTTCGTCAAAACCTTCATTCTGACCTTCATCGGAGACGACATCCGAGGTTTCGTCAAAACCTTCATTCTGACCTTCATCGGAGACGACATCCGAGGTTTCGTCAAGACCTTCATTCCGACCTTCATCGGAGACGACATCCGAGGTTTCGTCAAAACCTTCATTCTGACCTTCATCGGAGATGACATCCGTATTTACGTCAGAGTCTTCATCCTGACCGGTTTCAGAGCTCTGATCCCGGTTCTCCCCGGAACCTGCATCGGGAATATCTTCGGAGAGATCTTCCTGTATGTCACTGCTGCCGGAAAGTTCTTCTTCTACTGCGGGATCATTCTGTCCGGCATTGTCTGTCCGGGCATTCTCTCCGGCTTTACCGTCTTGATCCGCCGATCCTTTAGAATCTGAATCTGCTGACTTGACCACACCGGATACAGTCACAGTAATATTACCGGAAATATTGGTGATGACAAACTTTTCATAGCCCTGCTCAATCAGCTTTTTTTCCAAAGAGCCGGGGGTCTGCCCGCCAGCTGCAGAGTCTGCCGTGTCCTTCTTTTCGTCTGGTACGGAGTCCTGCTGACCGTTTTCAGAGTCAGACTGCTGTGGACTGCCTGCTGTTTCATCCTGAGTCTGATCCGTTCCGTCTGTGGAACCGCCATCTGCGTCGGCGCCTTCGGCAGTCTGCTTTTGTTTATCGGAAGCTGACTGATTCTCAGGAATGACAGTGACAGGCTTTAACAACTGTTCACCGGCTTTCACAGAATAATCAGATCCTTTTGTCCATCCTTCCGCAGGAGCAACATAAAAAGTGAAGCTGCTGCCGGGCTTAACATCATTGGTGCTGCCGGGTGCAGACACAAGAACACCTTCCTGCCCGGAAGGAAGACTTACTTTATAAGACTGATCCTGAGATACTTCGCCTTCTGCCTCAATGGCAGTTTCCGTCCCGGTCTCATTTGCGGGAATATTCGC